>ERZ772974.1442-NODE-1442-length-15606-cov-26.350588_pt1 | contig 15606 bp, 10 predicted proteins | sample MGYA00580671_ERZ772974 | MGnify/ENA primary metagenome ERZ772974 (study PRJEB29015, sample SAMEA2738065) | human oral metagenome | biome: human oral; feature: human-associated habitat; material: saliva | place: China | collected 2218 ... | reverse complement strand
CCTCATGCCAACGGAGGCGAACTTTTCGTGTACATGGGTATTGCTGCGGGTATTCAGGCACTGGGATATCCTTTGGGGGATTTAGCGGTTCGCTACTTTCTTATCGGCATAGTAGTTATCTTTTTACGCGGAATCATTACGGAACGAATTTATATATACATGAATCGTAAAGCGGGACGAAAGGTATAGGTGACACATGTATAAATCAGTAGTTGTTTGTAAAGGCGCCGGCGGTTGGGGCGGTCCGATTACACTGATACCTACCGCGCAACGACATATTATTCTCAGCGTGACCGGAGGCGGGATTCACCCTATTGCCAAGCAACTCGGTGAATTATCGGGGTGTGAAGTTGTCGACGGTTTTACGACAGGAGTCAATGACTCGGAAATTCTGGCCGTCGTGATTGATTGCGGAGGTACGGCACGGTGCGGTGTTTATCCCCGGAAGGGCATTCACACGATTAACGTGGTTCCCGTCGGGCGCAGCGGGCCTTTGAGTAAATATATAACCGAAGACTTATACGTATCGGGTGTGACGCCGCAGTGTCTTGCTTATGCAAGTAAAGAGGCTGTCGTGCGCGAAGCGGCAAAAGAAGCTGTCTCCGTATCGGCGAGCAAGGAACCTGAAAAAGTGCGGCAGTCATCGGCTAACATAGTGACACGGATGGGCATCGGCATCGGCCAGGTGGTCAATAAATTTTATGCTGCCGGTAGAGAATCTATCGATATAACCATCAAAAGTATTTTGCCTTTTATGGCCTTTGTCAGCATGATTTTAGGAATTATTACGGCTACGGGTGTAGGTAATGTCGTAGCTGTTACCATTTCCCCCGTTGCCGCATCCTTGCCGGGAATGTTGATCTTGGCGCTCGTGTGTGCCCTACCTTTTATTTCGCCTGTCCTCGGACCGGGAGCGGTTATTGCACAGGTTATAGGTACGCTTTTAGGGGCGGAAATCGGTTTGGGGCATATTCCTCCGCAATATGCTCTGCCGGCTCTCTTTGCCATTGATGCACAAGTCGGCGCCGACTTTATTCCTGTCGGCCTGAGTCTTGGTGAAGCGGAACCGGAAACCATCGAACTGGGCGTGCCTGCCGTCTTGTATTCGCGCATGATTACAGGTCCTTTGGCCGTATTATTGGCCTATGCCGCATCGGTAGGATTGTATTAAACTCTTTCCGTCTTCCTTGCAGGGAGGCGGAAATTTTATTTTTTAGACGACTTTGACTTTTTGCCCTTTATAAGGTATGATAGATGAGCATAAAGAAAAGTATGCTTACATAGAAGGGAGTTTTGAAAAGTGGCTGAAGAAAGATATGAGTTTCAAGCTGAAACAAAACAATTGTTGGATCTTATGATTCATTCTATTTATACAAACCGTGAAATATTTCTTCGTGAATTGATTTCCAACGGTTCCGATGCTATTGATAAATTACATTATGAAGCGTTGACAAATCGCGATTTATTGGAAGGCGATACGGAATTTTCTATTCGACTGGCCATAGATAAGGATAAGAAGACTTTGACTGTTGCCGACAACGGTATCGGCATGGACAAGGAAGATATTAAAGCCAATATCGGTACTATTGCTCGGTCAGGGACTAAGGCCTTTTTGGAACGTCTGAAAGCGGAAAAAGAAGATAATGAAAACGTATCGGACAAGGAATTAATCGGCCAGTTCGGTGTCGGTTTTTATTCGGCTTTTATGGTTGCTAAGGCCGTTACGGTCTTGACCAGAAAGGCCGGTACGGATACCGGGTATTGTTGGAAATCTACGGGTGACGGCTCATACACCTTAACGGAATGCGATGTTAAACATCACGGAACGGCTGTCGTACTGGAACTGAAAGATGAATTTACAACAGGTGAAGATGACTTCCTTGATGAAAGTCGTCTTTCCGAATTAGTTAAAAAATACTCCGACTATATTCGCTATCCCATTATGATGAATGTAACGGTAAAAGAAGTACCGAAAAATGAAGACGGTCAGCCCGTTGAAGGGGCTGATCCGATTGAAAAAACGGAATTGAAGACGGTGAATTCCATGCAGCCCTTGTGGACTCGGAACAAGTCGGATATTAAGGACGAAGAATATGCCGACTTTTTCCGTCATCAGTTCTATGAATGGGAAAAGCCTATGGAAGTATTCCATACAAAGGCTGAAGGAACGGTTGAATACACGGCACTTCTGTTCATTCCCGGCAGTGCTCCTATGAATCTGTATTACAGTGATTATGAACCGGGCATTCAATTGTATTCGCGTCACGTATTTATTATGGATAAGTGCAAGGATTTACTTCCTGAATACTTGCGGTTTGTCAAAGGCCTTGTCGATTCTCCCGACCTGTCCCTCAATATTTCGCGTGAAATGTTGCAACAAAGCCGTAATTTAAAAGTTATCGGTAAGAATTTGGAAAAGACTATTTTAAAAACGCTGGCTCGAAAGGCGGAAAAAGAACGTCCTGAATACGAAAAGTTCTGGAACGAGTTCGGAAAGTCGATTAAAATCGGCATTTACAGCGGTATGATGACCGGAGAAAACAATGCGGACAAGCTGAAGGACTTGGTACTCTTTTATTCGGCTCGTCAAGGTCGTCTCGTTACCTTGAAAGAATATGTAGAGGCTATGAAGGACGGGCAGCAGAAGATTTATTATGCTGTAGGTAAAGACAAGGAAAGCATTGATGCCTTGCCGCAGACGGAATTGCTGAAGGATCGGGACCTGGATGTATTGTATCTTTTTGACCCCGTAGATGAATTCGCCATTGAGGCTCTTCATGAATACGACGGTAAGTCCTTCCATTCTGTAAGCCGCGGCGATTTGGACTTGGATGACGATACATTTAAGGAAGAAAAAAAGAAAAACGAAGACTTGGCTAAAGATAATGAAGGTCTGCTACAAGACGTGAAAAAAGCCTTGGAATCGAAAGTGGTGGATGTACGCCTTTCCAATCGGTTAAAAAGCGGTGCCGTTTGCCTCGTGGCCGATGCGGCAGGTCCGTCCGTAGCCATGGAACAGGCTTTTGCCGGTGCGGATAATCCGTTTATGAAGGCACGGCGTATTTTGGAAATCAATCCTCATCATGAATTATTCAATAAACTGAAGACTTTACATGACGGAGAAACGAACAAGGATGCATTCAAAGAGTACAGTGAACTCTTATACGATCAGGCACTATTGTTGGAAGGAATTATGCCGGAAGATCCTGTTGTCTTTGCGCAACGCCTTGCAAAAATGATGGCTAAATAAGTTGACGGAGCGGTTCGTAGCCGCTCCGTTTTTCTACCCGTTTACGTGTACATATGTTCGGTCTTGTGCTAAAATAATAAGACTTACGAAGTATAGTTTCGTAAAGAAACGGAGCATCAGTTTATGAATGTAGAAGAAAGAAACAAAGATTATGATCGGTCTCGTCCTTTTCGCGTTGAATCTCCCTTTGAACCTACGGGAGATCAGCCGGCAGCCATAGATTCATTGGCACACGGTATTGAAAGCGGGCAGTGGGCTCAAGTATTATTGGGAGCCACGGGAACCGGTAAGACATATACGATGGCCAAACTGATTGAGCGGGTTCAAAAGCCTACGTTAATCATTGCTCACAATAAAACCTTGGCAGCCCAACTATGCAGTGAATTCAAGGCTTTTTTTCCGGATAATGAGGTGGGCTATTTTGTCAGCTACTATGACTATTACCAGCCGGAAGCCTATATCCCTACAACGGATACATATATTGAAAAGGATTCGGCCATTAACGATGAAATAGATAAGCTGCGTCATTCGGCGACGATGAGTCTTTTCGAACGGCGTGACGTGATTATAGTCGCTTCCGTATCGTGTATATACGGCTTGGGTGACCCGGAAGATTACAGTGATTTGGTACTGTCCTTGCGTTTAGGGCAGGAGAAATCTCAAACTGAAATTTTACGAAAACTCGTGGACATTCAATATACACGAAACGATTTAGATTTACAGCGCGGGACCTTTCGCGTACACGGGGATACGATTGAAGTCTTTCCGGCGGCTTTCGACAGTTCCGTCATTCGTATCGAAATGTTCGGTGATGAAATCGATCGCATGACGGAAGTGGATGTGCTGACAGGGGAAGTTTTGGCTGAACGAAAGCATATAGCCGTCTATCCTGCCAGTCATTACGTAACGACGAAGGAAAAGATGCAAAGAGCCCTCGGTACAATCAGCGAAGAGTTGAAAGAAAGATTGCAATATTTGAAGAGCCGGGAACGGCTGTTGGAAGCACAGCGCTTGGAACAACGTACGCGGTATGATATGGAAATGATGGAAGAAATGGGATATTGTTCGGGCATAGAAAACTATTCTCGGCATTTGTCGGGCCGCAAGGCCGGAGAAGCACCGTATACCTTGCTTGATTACTTTCCCGACGATTTTATGATTCTCATCGACGAATCGCATGTTACCATACCGCAGCTTAGAGCTATGTATGCAGGCGATCAGTCACGCAAGGAGTCTCTTGTCGAATACGGGTTCAGACTTCCGTCGGCTAAGGATAACAGACCTTTGAATTTTGACGAGTTTACGGAACGGATTAATCAGATTGTCTATGTCAGTGCGACGCCCGGTGACTATGAGATGGAAGTACAGACCAATTTGGCCCAGCAAATCATTCGGCCTACAGGCCTTCTGGACCCGAAGGTAGAGATTCGCCCCGTTACGGGACAGATGGATGATTTGCTCGGTGAAATCCGCAAGCGCATTGAAAAGAAAGAGCGAGTTTTAGTAACGACGCTGACTAAGAAAATGGCGGAAGATTTAACTGAGTTTTTAAAGGAAACGGGTATCCTTGTGCGTTATTTGCACTCGGATATTGCTACTATAGAACGGGCTGAAATCATTCGTGATTTACGGGCGGGTGTATTCGATGTTCTCGTCGGCATTAACTTATTGCGCGAAGGGCTGGACATGCCGGAAGTCTCGTTAGTCGCTATTCTCGATGCGGATAAGGAAGGCTTTTTAAGATCCGACACGGCTTTGATACAGACTATGGGGCGAGCGGCTCGTAACGAACACGGCACCGTTATCATGTATGCCGATACGGTAACGGGATCCATGCAACGGGCTATGGATGAAACGGAGCGTCGCCGGGCCGTACAGGAAGCCTATAATAAGGAGCACCGTATTACACCTAAGTCGGTTAAGAAAGAGGTTGTAAACTTGATTGAACTGACGAAGGTGAGTGAAGAAGAAAAGAGTTACGGAGCTGCCGATACACCGCTTACTAAAGAAGCCTTGCACAAGGTCATTCACTCCTTGACTCAGGAAATGAAAAAGGCGTCAAGGCAGTTGGAATTTGAAAAGGCGGCGGAAATAAGAGATCGCCTGGGACGGCTACGACAAGAACTGTCGCAGATGAGTCATGACGACACGTTACCGAAAGAATTGGCCGGACAGGCCGATATGCCGTCGTCACGCACGGTTCGTAAGGTTCGCCATCCGTCGGCGCGTCGTCGCAAGAGCGAGGCCGTAGAAAAAGGAAAGTCAATGAAGAGGAGTAAGGACTGAGGTATGTCTGAAGCGAAAATTATTATAAAAGGTGCCAGACAGCACAATTTAAAAAATATAGATCTCGAATTGCCGCGTGATAAATTCGTCGTCATTACGGGGCTTTCCGGGTCGGGAAAGTCTTCCTTGGCCTTTGACACGATTTATGCGGAAGGGCAGAGACGTTATATAGAGTCTCTGTCAGCCTATGCACGGCAGTTTTTGGGACAAATGGATAAGCCTGATGTAGACTACATTGAAGGCTTATCTCCGGCTATTTCCATCGACCAGAAGACAACCAGCCGCAATCCCCGTTCCACTGTCGGAACGGTTACGGAAATTTATGACTATCTTCGCCTTCTTTATGCTCGTGCAGGTGAAGCCTTTTGTCCGTCGTGCGGTAAACCCATTCGTCAGCAGACCATAGAACAGATGACCGATTCTGTCCTGGCCTTGGGAACCGGACAGAAAATCATGGTCATGGCACCTGTTGTTGACGGCCGCAAAGGAACTCATCAAAAGCTTTTGGAAAGGCTTGTTAAAGACGGGTATGTGCGTGTACGTGTAGACGGAGAAATTTATTTGTTATCCGACGATATTCATCTTGATAAGAATAAAAAACATACGATTGAAGTCGTCGTGGATCGCTTGGTTGTGAAGAAAGAAATCGAGACACGTCTTACCGACTCATTGGAAACGGCCGCCGCTTTAAGCGACGGTATTGTACATGTGCTGAAGGTTGATACTCGGGAAGTTTTTACGTTCAGCCAAAACTTTGCTTGCCCCGATTGCCATGTCAGCTTACCGGAAATCGAGCCGCGACTGTTTTCATTTAACAGCCCTTTCGGAGCTTGCCCGGCCTGCTCCGGCATCGGCAGTACGATGGAAGTGGACCGGAAACTTGTTTTACCCGATGAACATAAAACTTTTCTGGACGGTGCCGTTGCGGCTTTAAGCAATAACCCCAATTCCTGGTTTATGAGGCAGCTCGGAGGATTGTTGGCGGGACACGGCTATTCCTTGGAGAACACCTTTGCCGATTTGGATGAAGAAACTCAAGACAAGGTCATGAACGGGTCGGAAGAAGAATGCACCTTTGACTATGAAAATTTAAGAGGCGAAGTAAAGACCTTTACCACACCTTTTGAAGGGATTATTCCCATGGTGCGGCGCCGTTATAAAGAGGCATCTACCGATATGATGCGAGATCAGTTTGAGGAGTTCATGTCCGTTAAGCCGTGTTCGGCTTGCCACGGTTCGCGGCTTCGCCCCGAGGCGCTGGCTATTAAGGTCGGTGGCCTGGATATTCATGAATTGACGGAGCTTACAGTAAGCCGGATGATTACCTTCTTTGACGATCTGCAGTTAACGGAAAAGCAGGCTCTCATCGGTAAACAAGTGTTAAAAGAAATTCGTGCACGGTTGTCTTTTTTGGCTACCGTTGGTCTCGATTATCTGACATTGGCACGAACGGCCGGCACTTTGTCGGGCGGTGAAGCCCAACGTATTCGACTGGCGACTCAAATCGGAGCCGGTTTGGTGGGAGTCCTGTATATTCTGGACGAACCGTCCATCGGGTTGCATCAGCGGGACAATGACAGGCTCCTGTCGGCGCTTAAACACCTGCGTGATGCGGGAAATACGTTGATTGTCGTTGAGCATGACGAGGACACGATGCATGCTGCCGATTGTATTGTCGATATCGGACCGGCTGCGGGAGAACATGGCGGCCGTGTCGTGGCGCAGGGAACGGCGTCGGAAATTATGAAATGCCCCGAATCGTTAACCGGGCAGTATTTATCGGGCAAGAGATTTATTCCTTTGCCGGAAAAAAGGCGAGTCGGTAACGGTACGTTTATTGAGATTCAAGGCGCGAAAGAAAACAACTTACGGAATATAGATGTACGAATTCCCGTAGGCACGCTTACGGTTGTAACCGGTGTCAGCGGTTCCGGTAAATCTACTCTGGTCAATGAAATTCTTTACAAAGGAATGGCAGAGGCGGTTTACGGGACGCCGCATCGTCCGGGTGAATTTAAGGCCATTAAGGGAACGGAATATATCGATAAAATTATTAATATAGATCAGGCTCCTATCGGGAGGACTCCTCGTTCTAATCCGGCTACGTATACGGGGGTTTTCGACTTTATTCGTCAACTTTTCAGTCAGACTGCGGAAGCCAAGATTCGCGGCTATAAGGCGGGGCGTTTCAGTTTCAATGTTAAAGGCGGTCGTTGCGAAGCTTGTCGCGGTGACGGTATCATTCGCATTGAAATGAACTTTTTGCCGGACGTATATGTGCCGTGCGAAGTATGCCACGGTGCCCGTTATAATAGAGAAACGCTGGAAGTGAAGTATAAGGGTAAAAACATTTCCGAAGTCCTCGATATGACGGTAGACGAAGGAGTTGAGTTTTTTGCCAACGTGCCGCGAGTGCTGAACAAGTTGAAGTCTTTGCAAGATGTGGGACTCGGGTATATACGTTTGGGGCAGCCGGCGACAACCTTATCGGGCGGCGAGGCTCAGCGTGTCAAACTGGCTACGGAATTGTCAAAACGTAGTACGGGTCGGACCTTATACATTCTCGATGAACCGACTACGGGGTTACACAGTGCGGATATTCATAAGCTTATGAATGTGTTGCAATTGCTTGTCAACGGAGGGGATACCGTCGTTGTTATTGAGCATAATCTGGATGTTATTAAAGTCGCGGATTACCTTATCGACTTAGGGCCTGAAGGCGGCAACGGAGGCGGTACGATAGTAGCTACGGGCACACCTGAAGAAGTGTGCAAGGTTGCGGCCTCGTATACAGGTAAGTTTCTGGCCCCTGTTTTGGAACGTACGAAAAAATTGATGAAAAAGAAGAGGTAAGTCATGGCCGTCCGTGAAGACGTGTTGGAAAAAATTAAAGAACTGACTACCGAACCCGGCGTGTATTTATGGAAGGACGAAAAGGGACGGATCATTTACGTAGGCAAGGCCGTTAATTTACGCAATCGTGTCAAAAGTTATGTGCGCAAGGACTCGAACAGGGCTGTCAAGGTGGCGGCCATGATGAGTCATGCCGTCGACTTGGAAACAATTGTCGTCGCCAACGAAGCGGAAGCACTGATTTTAGAAAATACGCTTATAAAAAAGCATCATCCGCGTTATAACATTATGTTACGTGATGATAAGACCTATCCCTATATTAAAGTGACGCTTAATGAAGAATATCCTCGCGTTTTTATGACAAGACGCGTCTTACGGGACGGAGCCCGTTACTTCGGACCCTTCGCCGATGCCGGGGCGGTTCATCGCGTTCTGAAGTTGATGCAGACGGCCTTACATTTGCGGACGTGTCGTTCCATGAAGGTGGAACGGCCGTGTTTGCAGTACCATTTAGGACATTGTGAGGCTCCCTGCGTAAACTATATAAGCAAGACTGCTTATCAGAAACAGGCTCGACTGGCTGTGGATGCACTGGAAGGCCGCAATAAGACTCTCTACAGGGAGTTACAGGATAAGATGGAGGCAGCCGCTACGGCGGAGCAGTTTGAAAAGGCGGCTATGTATAGGGATCAACTGGCAGCTTTAAAAATTATTCAGGAACAACAGGACATTGTTACTACCGGTGCAGGCGATACGGACGTTATAGGTTTTTATGCCGAAGGAGATAAAACGGCCGTGCAGATTTATACCATTCGCGGCGGCAAGCTTATGGGGCGGGAGAACTTCAGTCTTGATAACAGTAATGATGAATCGACGGCGGCTCTTACCGGGGCCGTATTGGATCAATATTATGTAGAAGGCGTCTTCATACCTCGTGAAATTGTCGTCCCTGATGTAGAAGATAAAGAAGCCTACGAACATCGGTTGGGAGTGCAAAAAGGGCGGAATGTAGATATTATTATTCCCCGCCGTGGAGTGAAGAAACGGCTTCTCGAAATGGCCGAAAATAATGCAAAAGTACTTTGGGAACAACGTCGGTTGCAATGGCGGAATGACAAGAACAAGACGACAGGGGCTGTAGAGGCTCTGGCAAAAGTTCTCGATCTCCCGTGTCTGCCTGTACGCATGGAGTGTTTTGATATTTCCCATACTCAAGGGATTGAAACGGTAGCGTCCATGGTCGTTTTCGAACAGGGAAGACCGGCCAAATCGGAATATCGGCGGTTTAAGCTAAAGACCGTACAAGGAAAGCCGGATGACTTTAAGTCTATGGCCGAAATTATGGAACGCCGTTACAGTGAAAAAGATTGGCCCGTTCCCGACTTGATTATTATTGACGGCGGTAAGGGACAGTTACATGCGGCACTTCCCGTTATCAGACGGGCCGGAACGGACGCACCGGTCATCAGCTTAGCTAAGCGGATTGAAGAGGTATTCGTTGAAGGTCGCAGTGAATCGATTATTCTCAGTCACCATACGCCGGAGTTACAATTGCTTCAGGCCATTCGTGATGAAGCTCATCGTTTCGCTATTACGTATCACCGTAAACTGAGAGGAAAACGAAGTCTCGTATCCGTCCTTGATCATATTGAGGGGATCGGTCCGAAAAGGCGTAAAGCGGTTTGGCAAGCTTTTAAGACGTTGGATGATATTAAGGCGGCCTCTATAGACGAATTGGCTGCCGTAGACGGTATGAATCGCAGTGCGGCGGAAAATATTTACTATTTTTTCCGCCTGGGTACGGATGAAAAACGAACGATTATCAAAAAAACTTAAGAAAGGCGTTGTAGCGCCTTTCTTTTTTGTTATATAAAATTACGGATGGAAGGCGGGAAAAAATTGACAAAGAAGAAAGTATGCGAAAAAAAGCGACCTTTCCGCCATGCGAGTATTTGTCAACAAGCTCTGAATAGGATATAATTAATCAGTATGTGAAGTATGTCTGTATGTTTAGATGGAAGGAGGCGTATTTTCGTGTCCTCGGAAAAACAAAGAACTATCGGCAAACCTGTTTTTTATGAAGGCGTAGGTCTTCATGCAGGATTGCCTGTACATATGACCTTAAAGCCCGCAGGAGTTAATGAAGGTATTTGTTTTGTACGCACCGACTTGCCCGGCGACCCGTCCGTGCCGGCCAATCAGTCGTATGTAACCAACACGATGCGTGCGACGACTCTGGAAAAGGGAGAAGCCAAGGTATTTACGGTAGAACATGTGTTATCGGCCTTGCAAGGTTTGAAAATTGACAATTGTGTTGTCGAAATGGATTCGCCTGAACCGCCTGTAGGTGACGGCAGCAGCGCCGTTTTTGTCGATATGATTAAAGAGGCGGGCGTTGTCGAGCAGGATGCTCCGCGTAATGTATATGCCGTAACGAAGCAACGGGTGGTGCAAGAAGATGATAAATTTATAGCCGTGTTACCTTACGACGGATTTCGTATTACTTTTACGTCCATTAATCCCCATCCCCTGTTAGGAGTGCAGTTTTTCGACAGTGAAGTGACGGAACAGTCTTATATCGACGATATTTGTTATGCCCGCACGATTGCTTTTACGGAAGAGTTGGAAATGATGCGTAAATTGGGCCTCGGCAAGGGCGGTACAATAGAAAACGTCGTCGTATATGATAAGGATACATGCTTGTCTCAATTACGGTCTGATGATGAATTGGTACGTCATAAGGTGTTGGATATTATCGGCGATTTATCCCTTATCGGCAGACCCTTAAAGGGCCATATTATAGCTGTTAAATCAAGCCATAAATTAAACAATTTGTTGGCTAAGTGTATTTATGAAGATATGTAACGGGAGGAATTGAAATGACTTTGGAAGTTACGGATATTATGGAAATTTTACCGCACCGGTATCCCATGCTGTTAGTGGATCGCATTACCGAATTGGAACCTATGAAATATGCTGTAGGTATCAAAAATGCGACTTTTAACGAACAGTTTTTCCAAGGGCATTTTCCGGGAAAACCGGTTATGCCCGGAGTTCTCTTGGCCGAAGCCATGGCACAGGTCGGTGGGGTAGCCTTGTTGTATCCTGAAGAAAACAGAGGCTTAATACCCTTCTTTACGGGTATTGATAAGTTGCGTTTTCGTCACCCCGTTCGACCGGGTGACCAGGTTATTATGCGGGCCGATATTATCAAAATTAAAGGTCGTATGGGAAAGGTTACGGCACAGTGTCGCGTAGGCGATACGGTTTGTGCTGAAGGGGAATATCTTTTTGCTCTCATGCCCGGTCAGAAAAAATAAAAAAAGCTGAAAATCGACGAATAAGACAGAAAATCCGGTAATCGATAAGATACGGAGCCGTAATCGGCTGTATTTCCGGTTATAAAAATTTCTTAAAACGGGATTATATAAAAAATTCAGACGTACGGCACCGCCTTTCGGTGCAAAGGATATTGAGGAGTGACATTCATGACCGACGAAAAAGAAAGAGAATCTGCCGACCTTATTCATCCGACAGCTATTATCGACCCTAGAGCTGAGATCGGAAAAGGCGTAAAAATCGGTCCTTATGCCGTTATAGGGCCTAATGTAAAAATCGGCGACGGTACGGAGATTATGTCGCATGTCGTTATTGACGGATGGACAACAATCGGTAAAGATTGCCGCTTTTTCCCGAGTGCATCCATCGGTTCGGAACCGCAGGATCTAAAGTTTAACGGTGAGAAAAGTTATGTCATTATCGGTGACCGCTCCGTATTTCGTGAATTTGTAACGGTTAGCCGCGCTACGGGTGAAGGTGAAGAAACCCGTATCGGTAACGACTGCCTGTTTCAGGCTTGTACGCATATTGCCCATAATTGCATCGTAGGCAATCACGTCATTATGAGTAACTGTGCCGGCCTGGCCGGTCACGTTACTGTAGAAGATCGTGTCGTTATCGGCGGCATTGCAGGCGTACATCAATTTGTCAAGGTGGGTCGAAATGCCATGATCGGCGGCTTGGCCAAAGTCGTTCAGGATATACCGCCTTTTGTTATTGCCGACGGGCAACCGGCGCGTATTATCGGTTTAAACAGTGTCGGGTTGGCACGTGCCGGTATTTCCGAAGAAACGCGACGGGAGCTGAAAAAAGGGTTCCGCCTCCTATATCGTTCAGGCCTTAACCTGGGTCAGGCCATCGAATCGATGGAACAGGAATTAAACAGTAGTGAAGAAGTAGAACACTTATTACGGTTTTTGCGCAATGCGGAACGCGGTATTTGCAGAGGGGCTAAAGACTGATAAAAAGGGCAGGTAAGCGTTGTCTTGCCTACCCTTTTTTGCTATATCCGTACTGACAGAAAGTGTCGTTTTTTGGTATAATAAAATGTACTATACATTAATGTAAGGATGGTATACATGGGTAAAGTCGGTTTATTGGCAGGCGTCGGAAATTTGCCTGTCGAGTTTTTGCGTGCCGCCCATCAAATGGGGCATGAAGTAATAGTTATTTCCGTCGTGCCCGATACGGCGGCGGCCTTAAAGACCGAAGCGGACGCATACTACGAGATTAATGTGGCGAAGCTTGATAAGATTATTAAAACTTTGCTCCGTGAAGGCGTTACGGACGTTACCATGATCGGTAAGGTAACAAAAGAAATTCTTTTTAAAGGTATAAAATTTCCCGATTTTCGGGCCGTGAAGCTTTTAGCGAAGTTGCGTAATCGCAAGGACGATACGATTATGCTGGCCATTGTCGACGAATTGGCGAAAGATAACCTTGTGGTTGCCGATCAAACGGCATACTTAAAACCGTTGATGCCGCCGCCCGGTGTTTTGACAAAACGAAACCCGACAGAAGAAGAAAAGGAAGATATTCGTTTCGGGTTTGAAACGGCGAAGGCTATGGGCGGCATGGATATAGGACAGACTGTTGTAGTGAAGCACAAGGCGGTCATGGCTATTGAAGCGATTGAAGGAACCGATGCGTGCATTCGTCGCGGCGGTGCATTGGGAAGAGGCGGTGCCTGCGTGGTAAAGGTGGCCAAACCGAATCAGGATGTACGTTTTGACGTGCCGGCCGTAGGTAAACAGACACTCTTATCCATGATTGAAAGCGGATGTACGCTTTTGGCAATGGAAGCGCATAAAACCCTGTTTGTAGAGCAAGAAGAAGTATTGGCACTGGCAGATGAGCATCGTATTTGTATTTGTGCCGTTGACGAATCATATTAATGAGGAGAGCCTATGAAAATCATGCTTTCCGCCGGCGAAGCGTCCGGTGATTTACACGGTGCCAATCTTGCCGAAGCATTGAAAGCCGTAGATCCGCAGGTTGAGTTAATCGGTATGGGTGGCGAACAAATGCGTAAGGCCGGTGTCCGCATTGTGTATGATATAAAAAATCTCGGTGTTATCGGCATCGGAGAGATTATAAAAAAGATACCTTTCTTTTATAAATTGCGCACTTTTTTAGTCAATACGATGAAAGAAGAAAAACCGGATGCATTGGTTTGCATCGACTATCCGGGGTTTAATATGAAACTCATCGAAAAGGCTAAGGAGGCGGGAATTCCTGTAATTTATTATATTCTGCCGACTATTTGGGCCTGGCATAAGAGCCGCGGCAACGTTATTGCCGAATACACGGATTTGGCCGTATCACTTTTTCCCTTTGAAGCTGAAATGTATAAGGAAATGGGAACGAACGTTGTGTACGGCGGACACCCTCTGTTGGATACGGTCAAGCCGTCCATGTCGAAAGATGAGGCGTATAGCTTTTTCGGTTTACAAAAAGAGAAGAAGACCGTACTTTTTATGCCCGGCAGTCGTGTACAGGAAGTACAAAGCTTATACGGAAAAATGTTGGCGGCAGGAAAATTGTTGCAGGACAAGGTTGAAGGGTTGCAGTTTATGGTTCCGAAGGCTTCTACCATTGACAGACATATGTTGGAAGAAGCCGCGCGAGAAGCGAATTTAGAGGTTCATATAGGCGAAGAACGGGTATATGACATGATGAATATAGCCGATGCGGCTATTTGTGCGTCCGGCACGGCTACTCTTGAAACCGCCTTAATGGGAGTACCGACCCTTTTGGTATATCGTGTCAATGCATTGACCTACTGGTTATCAAAGATTTTGGTTCACTTGGACAGTATCGGGTTACCGAATATTATTTCGGGACATCGTATTATGCCGGAACTCTGGCAGGATGAAGTAACACCCGAAAATATAGAAGCCGCCGTCTTGCCCTGGTTAGTGGATGCGGCAGCTTCGGAGGAAGCACGACATTTGATGGCCGGTGTACGCTGTCAAATGGGCGAAGCAGGGGCTGTACGACGTACGGCTGAAATCATTTCTGAATTTGTAAAGGAGAAACAACTCCATGAAGCAGTACAATAGTTGGCACAGCTACAAGCGGTTGTTACGGTTTATCGTTCCTTATAAGAAGAAGTTGTCCATTGCCGTCGTTTGTATGGCTTTTTCGGGACTCAGTAACGTTGTCGTTCCTTGGGTTATCAAGGATGTTATCGATAAAGTTCTGGCGCAAAAGGATGTGCATACGCTGAACCTGATTTGCGTCGGTATTCTGGCACTGTTTATCTTTAGAGGCTTCTTTTATTTCTGGCAGAAATACTTGATGAGTTACATTGGACAACATATTGTTAACGATATTCGTGAGGCCCTTTATCGCCATATTCAGAAGATGTCTTTGTCTTATTTTGACAGGCGCAAGACCGGTAATATTATGAGTAACCTCACTAATGACGTTACGGCTTTACAAACGGCTATTGCCGACAATCTGATTTCTTTTGTGCAAGAAGCCGTAATTCTGGTCGGGTCCCTGGTTTCCATGTTTTACCTGTACTGGAAGCTGACCTTTTTAACCTTGGCAGTCGTGCCCCTTGTCGTTTTGACAATCAACTATTTCGGCAAACGGCTACGTAAGGCCGGACATAAGGTTCAGGGGAAACTGGCCGACATTACGGCTCTTATAGAAGAAGCTATTTCAGGTATTCGCATTATTCGTTCCTTTAACAGGGAAGATCACGAAATTGATCGTTTTGTAGAACAAAATGACAAGAATTTCTGGGCTCTTATGGCAACAACCCGATTGACGGCTATGTTGACGCCGTTTATTCAGTTCTTTGCGGCTATTGCCGTCGTAGGGATTATTTGGTACGGCGGCATGAGCGTTATTGACGGAGCCATGACGGC
>ERZ772974.1436-NODE-1436-length-15627-cov-7.618803_pt1 | contig 15627 bp, 9 predicted proteins | sample MGYA00580671_ERZ772974 | MGnify/ENA primary metagenome ERZ772974 (study PRJEB29015, sample SAMEA2738065) | human oral metagenome | biome: human oral; feature: human-associated habitat; material: saliva | place: China | collected 2218 ... | reverse complement strand
TGGGCCCGGGTACCCTGGTGGATATCTCGCTGGCCCTGTTCGTCGGTATGATCGCCGGTACCTACTCGTCGATCTTCATCGCGTCGCCGCTCCTGGTGACCTTCCAGGAGCTCTCGAACAAGACCCGCGAGCACAACGCGGCGGTCGAGCGTGAGCGCGATCATCGCACCGCCACCGGTGAGACTTCCACACCGAAGTCCGTCAAGGTGGCTCCGATCAAGCCCGGACAGCGTCTGGGTAATGAGAACCAGCCCCGCAGGAAGAAGAATCATCGATGATCGGTGAGCTTGGCGACCGCGTCGCCGCCCTGGTGCAACATAACCTTCTGGAGATTCCGGATTTCCCGGAACCCGGCGTCCTGTTCCGTGATATTACCGAGCTGTTCGCGAACGGCCCGGCGTTCAAAGAACTGGTCGAGCTGATCGGTGCGCGCTACGCGGGCCGCATCGACGCCGTCGCGGGCCTCGAGTCGCGCGGTTTCATCCTTGGTGCCCCCGTGGCCGCCGAACTCGGGCTCGGCATGCTCACGATCCGTAAGGCCGGCAAGCTGCCCGGCCACGTTATCGGCGTGGACTATGAGCTCGAGTACGGCACGGCTCGCATGGAGATGCATCCCGAGTCCGTCCACGAGGGTCAGCGTGTCCTCATCATCGACGACGTGCTTGCCACCGGTGGCACTGCGAATGCCGCGGTGCGGCTGCTGCGTCAGTGCGGTGCCTCCGTCGAGGCCGTGGCCGTTCTGCTTGAGCTTGATGAGCTGGGCGGCCGCTCGGTGCTCTCGGATGTGACGGTGGAGACCGCACTCCATCTGTGAGTATCGCTTTGTGACAGTGAGCGGGTCCGGGGATCGTCTGATCCCCGGACCCGCTCGTTCGTCGCTATCATGGGGCCATGAGCAGCGACGACATGACAACAGGCTCCGCGCTTCCGGCGGCTGGTTCCCGGGTGCGCTCCGGCCTCGTGTGGTTTGGCTCGCGTGGGCGCGCCACAATCCCTGAAATTGAGCCGCTCGTGCGCGCGCTGCGTGCTAACCATCCGAAAGCGGATATTAGCGTCGTTGAGCGTGCCTACCGTACCGCTGAAGAGCACCATCGCGGGCAAACGCGCAAGTCCGGCGAACCTTATATCACCCACCCGGTTGCCGTTGCGACCATCCTCGCTGAGATGGGTATGACAACGCCGACGCTCGTTGCCGCACTGTTGCATGACACGGTCGAGGACACGGATTACACCCTCGAGCAGTTGGCTGCCGAGTACGGCGAGGCCATCGCCAACCTCGTCGACGGCGTCACCAAGCTCGACAAGGTGCATTACGGGGCGGCTGCACAGTCCGAGACGCTGCGCAAGATGCTCGTCGCCATGAGCCGGGACATCCGCGTCCTCCTCATTAAGCTGGCTGACCGTCTCCACAATGCTCGGACGTGGCGCTTCGTCCCAGCGAAGTCGGCGGCGAAGAAAGCGCAGGAGACCCTCGAAATCTATGCGCCGTTGGCTCACCGCCTCGGCATGAATATGGTGAAGTGGGAGCTTGAGGAACTGTCCTTCAAGACGCTGTACCCGGAGATCTACGAGGAGATCGACCATCTCGTTGCTGAGCGCGCTCCGCAGCGTGAGGAATACCTGCGCGACGTCATCGATCAGATCGAGGAGGACCTGCGTCGCTCGGGCACGAAGGGCACGGTCAGCGGTCGTCCGAAGAGCCACTATTCGATCTACCAGAAGATGATCGTGCGCGGGAAGGCATTCGACGAGGTCTTCGACCTGGTCGCGGTCCGCGTCCTTGTGGAGTCGATCAAAGACTGCTACGGAGTCCTGGGGTCGTTGCACGGGCGGTGGAATCCCATCCCGGGTCGTTTTAAAGACTACATCGCGATGCCGAAGTTTAACCTCTACCAGTCGCTGCATACGACGGTTATCGGTCCCGGTGGCAAGCCCGTGGAGATTCAGATCCGCACCTTCGATATGCACGAGCGTGCCGAACATGGCGTGGCGGCGCACTGGAAGTACAAGCAGAACCCCAATGCCACGGGCGGCGATTCCGATCGGATGAGCTCGGACGAGCAGGCGAACTGGTTGCGTGCCCTGGTCGAGATGGAACGGGAGACAGGAGACCCCGAGGAGTTCCTGGATTCGCTGCGCTATGAGATCGCCGGCGACGAGGTCTACGTGTTTACCCCGAAGGGACAGGTCATCGTCCTGCCGGCGCGCGCAACTCCCGTTGATTTCGCCTATGCCGTGCACACGGAGGTCGGGCACCGCACCGTGGGTGCGAAGGTGAACGGTCGTCTGGTTTCGCTTGACACGCGCCTTGAGTCGGGTGAGACGGTCGAGGTCGTCACGTCGAAGTCCGATAAGTCGGGCCCGTCTCGCGATTGGCTCGCTTTTGTTGCGTCCCCGCGTGCGCGCTCCAAGATTAAGGCGTGGTTCTCGAAGGAACGCCGCGAGGAAGCCATCGAAGCTGGTAAGGAAGCGTTGGCGCGCACGATGCGCAAGCAGAACCTGCCCCTCCAGCGCCTGATGAACCACGACTCGATTCTGTCGGTGGCGACGTCGTTCGGGTACCCGGATGTGTCTGGCCTGTACGCCGCCGTTGGTGAAGGGCATATTTCCGCACAAAACGTTGTGACCCGGCTCGTCGATAACCTGGGTGGGGGAGACGGTACAGAGGAGACGCTTGCTGAGGGAGTGATGCCGGGCTCTCAGAAGCCTCGCTCGGAGCATAGCGGTGATGCGGCGATTACAGTGGCTGGGCTGAGTCCCAACGACATCTGGGTTAAGCTCGCCAAGTGCTGTACTCCTGTTCCCGGGGATGACATCGTCGGATTCATTACCCGCGGCCAAGGGGTTTCGGTGCACCGCTCCACGTGCGCGAACGCGGTGCGTTTGGGACAGCTGCAGCCTGAGCGTTTCGTTGATGTTTCGTGGAACGAGAAGGGGCTTGGGGCTCCTTTCCGGGTGCAGATTGAGGTGCGTGCGCTCGATCGCGGCGGCCTGCTGTCCGATCTGACGCGTGTCCTGTCCGACTACCGCGTCAACATTCTCGCTGCTGCGCTGAAGACCGACGGGGATCAGGTCGCGTCGGGCAACTTTTCCTTCGAGCTGGCTGATCTTGGCCATCTCAGTGCGGTTCTGTCCGCCCTGCGTCGGGTTGACGGTGTCTTCGAGGCAGTGCGCATTGGTGCTGACACATAGACGAGGCGGGGGTGGCCTGCGTTGATGAGCGGAAAATGGGTGTTACATCCGTCCCCTTTTCCGGCGATTCGCTTTCCCCTTGTCGTTAGATGTGACACACTAGATGTGTGTGTCACATCGGCACACACCCGCGCCGGGCGTAAGCCCTCGTCTCAGAAGGAATATCGTGACCACGACGCCGATTCCGAATAACGAAAACGCTCCTGAAGCTGCTCCCTCAACGCCGGAGGAGGTCGCTTCCTCGACGACGATAACAGTGTCCGAGGTGCCTGAGCATCCCTTCGCCCGCATCGGCGAGGATGGGACCGTCTATGTCAAGGATGGAGACGAGGAACGCGTCATTGGCGGTTTCCCCGAGGGTATTCCCGCTTCTCCCTACGCTCTCTATGAGCGCCGTTACGCCGACCTTGAGGCGACGATTAAGCTCTTCGAGGATCGGTTGGCGAGCCTGAGCCCGCGCGACATTGACCAGACGCTCGCGACGCTGCGAGAGCAGGCCGCCTCTCCCAACGTTATCGGTGACATCCCGGCGCTGCGTGAGCGCGTTGCTGCCGTCGAGAAGGCAGCCGAGGAACGCAAGGAGGTCGCTCGCGAAGAGCGCAAGGCAGCCAAGGCCCAGGCTCTTGCCGAGCGCACCTCGGTCGTTGAGCGCGCCGAGGCGATTGTCGCGCAGGATACTGCGAAGACGCACTGGAAGCAGTCCGGGCAAACGCTGCGTGACCTGCTGGAAGAGTGGAAGACCCTTCAGCGCCGTGGCCCCCGCCTGGAGAAGGCTGTGGAGGACGAGCTCTGGAAGCGCTTCTCTTCCGCGCGTACCCAGTTCGACCGTCACCGTCGTCAGTTCTTCTCGCAGCTTGACCAGGCGCAGTCCGAAGCCAAGCGCGTGAAGGAAGCGCTGATCGCTGAGGCCGAGGCCCTGTCCTCGTCCGAGGACTGGTCGCGTACCTCCGGTGCCTACCGCGAGCTCATGAACCGTTGGAAGGCTGCCCCGCGCGCGTCCCGCAAGGAAGACGATGCGCTGTGGGCGCGCTTCCGTGCCGCTCAGCAGGTCTTCTTCGATGCCCGTCGCGCCAAGGATGAGGCCACGGACGCGCAGTACCGTGAGAACCTCGCGGCCAAGGAAGCGATCCTCGTGGATGCTGAGGCGATCCTGCCGGTGACCGACATTGAACGCGCCAAGGCCCAGTTGCGTCAGATTCAGGACCGTTGGGAAGAGGTGGGCCGCGTGCCTTCTTCCGACCTGCACCGCATCGAGGGCCGCCTGCGCGCCGTCGAGGCCGCCGTCCGTGAAGCGGAAGAGAAGGAATGGCGTCGCACGAATCCGGAGACCCGCGCTCGTGCGGCAGGCATGGTTGGTCAGCTTGAGGAACAGATCGCTCAGCTCGAGCGTTCCCTGTCCGAGGCCGAGGCCAAGGGTGACGAGAAGGCGGCGCAGAGCGTTCGCGAAGCCCTTGAGACCAAGCGGTCGTGGCTCGAACAGATCTCCTCGTCCATGGAGTGACATGCGTCTTCACGTTATTCCGTCGCCTTTCTACGCGGCGAATGGGCTGGTGCTCGTCCCTTCCGGGGCGGGCACAGCCCTTGTCGTCGATCCGTCGGCCGGTATCCAGCAACTGATCCGTGAGGTCCTTGAACGTGAGGGCGTGAGTGTTGGTGCGGTCCTGCTCACCCACGGTCATCCCGACCACGTCTGGGACGCCGCTGCTGTGTCCTCGTGGGGACCAGATGGTTCGAGCGTGCCGGTCTACCTGCCGGGCCCTGACATGTACCGCATGGATGACCCGGCCTCGTTTCTTCCCATGCCGCTGCCGGACTTCGTCGGTGAGTGGGTGAGGCCCGTGCACTTGCGTGAAGCGCCCACCGACTCCTTCGAAGCGGTACCTGACGTGTGGCTGCGTATGGTCCCGGCTCCCGGTCACACCGAGGGTTCAGCAGTCTTTCTGGGCGAGAGCCCGCTGGATATTCGCGTGAATAACCAGTCCTTCTACTCCTCGGGTGAGCCAGTTCCGTGGGCGTTGAGCGCCGACGTTCTTTTCAAAGACAGCGTCGGACGCACGGATCTACCCGGTGGTGATGAAACACAAATGCGTCATTCGCTGCGTACGATTTCCAACGCTCTTGACCCGCGCACGGTTCTCGTCCCCGGACACGGTCCGGCCACGACGCTGGCGGATGAGATAACCTCGAATCAATATCTGATTCGCGCACGCCGTATCGGTTAACGCCTCCTCCCTCACAGAAAGAAAGCTTCATGGCTCGCACGTCCCTGTCAGGTTTCCCCGAATGGCTCCCCGAAGGGCGCATCATCGAGATGCATGTTCTTGACGAGCTGCGGCGCGTGTTTGAACTGCACGGGTTTGCGGGTATTGAAACCCGGGCGGTCGAGACCCTGGAACAGCTGGAAGCCAAGGGCGAGACCTCTAAGGAGATTTACGTTCTGGATCGACTGCAGGCGTTGAAAGCCGCCGCGTCCGGCGGACGTGCTCCCAAGGATAAGGGGATGGGTCTGCACTTCGATCTGACCGTTCCTTTCGCCCGCTACGTGGTGGAGAACGCGAACGAACTGGACTTCCCGTTCAAGCGCTATCAGATCCAGAAGGTTTGGCGCGGCGAGCGTCCTCAGGACGGTCGCTTCCGTGAATTCACGCAGGCGGATATTGACGTCGTGGGCAACGGAGAGCTGCCCTTCCACTTTGAGGTCGATCTGCCGCTGGTGATGGCGCAGGCCCTGAACAATCTGCCGATCCCGCCGGTGCGCGTGCTCGTCAACAACCGCAAGGTTGTTCAGGGCGTGTGTGAGTCTCTGGGCGTTACCGACGTTGAGGCCGCCCTGCGTGGTCTCGACAAGATCGACAAGATCGGCCCGGAGGGCGTGGCAGTCGAGCTCGCTCAGTCGGCTATCGACGGTGATCAGGCGAACGTTCTGCTTCAGATGGCGCAGATTCGCACGTCGGACCCGGCTGAGATCCGGGATCGCCTCACTGGCCTTGGCGTGGGCGGCGAGCTGCTCGAAGAGGGGCTGCGTGAGCTGACCGAGCTGCTGGACACTGCGAATAAGCGGATGCCTGGCGCAGTCGTCGCAGACCTGAAGATCGCACGCGGCCTTGACTATTACACGGGTAGCGTCTACGAGTCTGAAATCGAAGGGCACGAGGACCTGGGTTCGATCTGCTCGGGTGGCCGCTACGACTCGCTTGCAAAGGACGGTAAGCGCACGTATCCGGGTGTTGGCCTGTCGATTGGCGTCTCGCGGCTCGTGTCTCGAATGATTTCGGCGCCGATGGTGAAGGCTTCTCGGAAGGTGCCCACGGCCGTTGTCGTCGCGGTTATCACCGATGACCAGCGTGAGCGTTCCGAGGAGATTGCGGCTGTGCTGCGTGCGCGCGGTATTTCTACGGACGTTGCACCGAGCGCCGCGAAGTTCGGCAAGCAGATCAAGTTCGCTGATAAGCGTGGCATTCCATTCGTGTGGTTCCCCGGCGGTGAGGGTGAAGCGGACACAGTGAAGGACATCCGCAGCGGCGAGCAGGTGGAAGCTGATCCCGCAACCTGGATGATCCCCGCAGCGGATGCGGTCCCCTCGGTCGAGAAAGTGACGGACTGAGTGCCGCTCACGTCGGTGGAGGCAGCCCGCTCGTGGGCGGGTGCCCTCGAGCAGTCCCTGGAGGCGATGCCCCAGGGGAGCCGTAGTGATGCGCAGCGTGCGCTGCGCCGTCTGCAGGACGTCGTTCTGCCTCGGCTTGAGGACGCCGACGCGCCGCTGTTGATCGTTGTCGGAGGCTCGACGGGGTCGGGTAAGTCCACGCTCGTGAATTCGCTACTGGGACGTAACGTGAGTCGTACTGGCGCGGTACGTCCGACGACCCGTCGTCCTGTCCTCGTGTGCGCGCAGTCATCGCGCGCATGGTTCATGTCGGATCGCGTACTGCCGCGTCTGGCGAAACACGTCGGCGTCGGGGGAGACAGCCTCGATGCAGTCACGATCACCGTCGATGACAAGGTATGGCCGGGCGTGGGTATCTTGGACGCGCCCGATATTGACTCGGTGGAGGAGGGCAATCGTCGTCTTGCAGCGGAGCTTCTTGACGGTGCTGACCTGTGGGTGTTTGTGACGAGCGCAGCGCGCTACGCTGACGCAGTCGCGTGGAAGCACCTGGAGGATGCCGCCAGCCGTGGCTTGCGTGTCGCGATTGTTCTCAACCGAGTGCCAGCCGGGGCAGCGGGTGAGATTCGTGCGGACCTAGCGGGGCTCGCGCAGCGCCGCGGTCTGGGCGATGTGCCGATTATGACGATTGACGAGCAGCCGCTCACGGATGGGCGACTGCCGGTCGATGCGGTTGCTCCTATCGGTTCTTTCTTGGAATCGATTGGTCGAGACGCTGCGGAGCGCGCTGCCATCATCCGCCGCTCGCTCGCTGGGGCGGTCTCCTCGTCCCTCGCGGAATCTGTGCGTGCCCTCGATGGAGCCCGTGCGCGTCATCGTGCGTTTGAGCAAGCTGCTGATGGTGTCGAGCACCTTGTCGCTTCGCGTGCGCGAGAGGTCGCGTCCACGTCGAGTGATGACGTCTTGCGCGGCGAAGTGAGCGCGCGTATTGCCGAGGTGCTCGGCTCGTGGGATATGACGCGCACGATTTCCCGTTTCGTGTCGGGTGTGAGCGCTCGCGTCATGGGAGCGCTGCGCGGTGAGGCAGCCCCGGACATTCAGGTGCAGCGTGACCTGACGGGCGGTTTGGCGGCTCGCTTGGCTGACCAGTATCACCAGGCGTGGGCAGATGCGTTGCGTACTGCTCGGTCGGTCCTCGCACCTAGCCCCGCGCTGGAGCCTCTCTTGAACGCGGATGAGGCATCTGAGCGTGCGCGCCGCACGGCACAGGAATGGACCGCCGAGGTCACGCAGATCATTCGTAGCCAGGCTGAATCCTCGCACGTGAGTGGTCGGCTTCTCGCCGGTGGAATCAACGTCGTGACGGTGTCTCTGATGGTGAGCGTGTTTGCGATGACGGGGGGCTTGACCGGCCTCGAGGTCGGTGTCGCTGGCGCGTCGGCGGCGCTGTCTCAGACAGTTCTGGAGTCTTATTTCGGTGAGCGCACCGTTCGGTCTCTCGCCGCGCAGGCGCGCGACGCGCTGGAGCGGCTTGCGCTCACTTCTCTGACGGATGTTGTGGCACCCGTTTGCGCACTGCTGGATCGCTCCGACGAGGGGGCGTGTCTGAGTACGCTGGAGCAGGCACTAGCGGATGCGCGGGAGGCTCTGGCATGATGCGTTCGAAGGGAACGGTCGCCTCCGCTGCCTCGGAACTTGACCGGATCTGCACCCTGGCATCCCCGGACATCAATGAGGCGACGCTGTCCCAGATTCGTCAGTTGATCGACATAACTTCGGAGCGCAGCGAGATTGATCCGACGTGGTGCGTGATTGGCATGCTGGGTGGGACCGGTGCCGGTAAGTCGTCGCTGGTGAACGCTATGAGCGGGGGAGAGGTCGTGACCGCCGGCGTTCGACGCCCGACGACAAACGAGCCGTGCGCTGTTCTGCCCGTCGGCCGCGCGCCCCGTGACCTCCTGGGGTGGCTGGGAGTCGCGCGGTGGGTCGAGGCCCCTCGCGGCCTGCCGGGAGACACGGTTGTTATTGACATGCCGGATATTGACTCGGTTGAGAGTAGCCATGCGGAGATTGCGGAGCGCCTCGCCTCGCGCGTTGACGCCCTTGTGGTTGTCGTCAACCCCCAGAAATATGCGGATGCAAGGCTTCACGACGAGTGGCTCGCCCGCCTGCACTCCTCCCATGCCTCGGTGACCGTCGTACTGACGCACATCGATACCGTCGTCGCCGCCGAGCGTGATTCGATCGAGCGAGACCTGCGTCGTCTCCTGTCCGAGCGGGGAATGAAAGACGCAACCGTTGTGTCTGTTTCGTCAACGACTGGCGAAGGGGTGCAGACGCTCGTCAAGCATCTGTCCAAGGAAGCGGAACGCGTGTCGCGCCAGGCGTCTCGGTCTCGTCAGGCTCTGCGTGAGGCCGCGGTGCTGATTCGAGATACAGTGGGGATTGACGGAACCATCCGCGGCATTGAGACGGATGGCATGGCATCGGACCTTTCCTCCTCCGCCGCCGACCTGGCCGGTGCGCCGATCATCGCCGAGGCCGTGGCGGCTTCCACGGTGCGTGCGGGGCGGCGAGCGGGTGGCTGGCTCCCGCTTCGCTGGGTTGCGCGTCTGGGCGCTGATCCGTTGCGTCGGCTCCACCTGGATGAGGAGTCCCGATCTGAGGGGGCGACGACGCCGACGCTGCCGACGCGCTCCCCGTCGGATGAGGCTGCTTTTGTCAATGCCGTGCGACGCGAAGTTGCGCAGCGCTCTTCTGGGCGTCCCTCACCATGGCGCGCTCGGCTGATGGAGCGGGCACTGGAGGGGGCGCGCGATGTCCCAGCTGTCGCCCACCGTGAGGTCTCCGACAATATGCAGGTGGCGACGGGCGCTCCTTCGACGAGTCGTCTCTTGGGCGGGATACAGGCGTTGGCCTGGGTCGTGTGTCTCGTCGGCGCTGCATGGATCGGCCTTGTTCACCTGGGGCGCGCCGTCCTCATCGACTGGCGTGTTCCGGCACTCGGCCCTGTTCCAGCACCGACGGCACTCGTCGGCCTTTCCCTTCTCGCGACTGTGATTCTCGCAAGTGTCAATCGGGGAGTGTCTCGGTGGGCTGCGGGTCGTCGGCGACGTGCAGTTATGCGTGATCTGAGGGGGCTGTGCCGCGACGAGGTGGAGCGTGCGGTTGTGGCACCAGTGCGTGCCGAAGATAATCGACAGGTGACAATCGCCTCCTATATTGCGCGTCTGCGCCTGTGAACGATGCGTTGCTCGTCACGGTGCGACGTCAGCGGAACAGTGAATTGGCCGACCACGCGCTCCGTGGCGCGTGTATGGCGAGTAAGCTGAACGTAGCGATGAGGCGCTGCCCCTTGTTATGGTGCCCGCGGGATGCGGGGTTTGTTGTTATGGGTGAGGCCGCGCTGAGGAGCCGAGATGGCCCGCCCGATGGTTTTGCTACCCACATGCAACAGGCAAGGAACGACTATGCCCTCAGAGGATTACACGGAACGCGCCCGCGACGAGCGTGACGATATTTTTGATGCAGACGAGGATCGTGACCTCGTTGACGGCACCGATCAGGACATGCACGACGACTCAACCGCGGAGCCGGAAGGAGACGCTGTCACTTTTGCGAGCCTCGGTCTGCCCGAGGAGATTCTCGCTGCGGTGACCGACATGGGATTCCGCGTCCCCACGCCGATTCAGGCTGCCGCCATCCCGCCGCTCCTTGAGCTGCGCGACGTCGTCGGCATCGCCCAGACCGGCACCGGTAAGACCGCGGCCTTTGGCCTGCCGCTGCTGGCGATTGTTGACGCCGACCAGCGCGACGTGCAGGCTCTCGTTCTGGCACCCACCCGTGAACTTGCGATGCAGAGCGCCCAAGCGATCGAGGACTTTGCGGCGCGCACAGCCCGCCTTGATGTTGTGCCCGTGTACGGCGGCTCGCCCTACGGCCCCCAGATTGGTGCGCTGAAGCGCGGCGCGCAGGTCGTTGTCGGCACGCCGGGTCGCGTCATCGACCTCATTGAGAAAGGCGCGCTCGACCTGTCGAACGTGCGCATGCTGGTTCTCGACGAGGCCGACGAGATGCTGCGCATGGGATTCGCCGAGGACGTTGAGACAATCGCGTCGAGCGCTCCCGATGATCGCCTGACCGCGCTTTTTAGTGCGACGATGCCCGCAGCGATTGAGAAGGTTGCGCGTGAGCACCTGAAGGATCCGGTGAAGGTCGCGGTGTCGACCGAGTCCTCCACGGTGGATACGATCCACCAGACTTACGCGGTTGTGCCCTACAAGCACAAGATCGGGGCGCTTTCTCGCGTGCTGGCCACCCGCGCTCAGCACATCAAGGAAGGCCAGGAGGAGGCCGACGCCGCCATCGTGTTCGTGCGCACCCGCGCCGACGTTGAAGAGGTCTCACTGGAGCTCTCGGGTCGTGGATTCCGCGCGGCTGGCATTTCCGGTGACGTCGCTCAGACCGAGCGCGAGCGCATGGTCGAGCGTCTGAAGAACGGTTCCCTGGACGTGCTGGTTGCGACCGACGTGGCTGCCCGAGGCCTCGACGTCGAACGAATCTCACTTGTCGTTAACTTCGATGTTCCTCGCGAGCCCGAGGCCTACGTGCATCGCATCGGCCGCACTGGCCGTGCGGGTCGTGAAGGCCGAGCGCTCACGTTCTTCACTCCGCGTGAGCACGGCCGCCTGCGCCGCATCGAGAAGCTGACGGGCACCGAGATGGAAGAGGTTGAGATTCCCTCTCCTGCAGCCGTCTCCGAGTTCCGCGCCAGCCGCCTGCTCGAGGGCCTGTCTGCCCGCATTGAGCGCGGCCGTCTCGAGATGTACAAGCGCCTGCTGGCCGAACTCGGCGATGAGGTCTCCGTCGAAGACGTCGCTGCGGCGCTGATGGCGACGGCTGTCGGAGACGAGGGTCCGGCGCCGCGAGTTGAGAAGGACCGCCGAGGGAGCGGAAAGATCCGCCGTGAAGAACGCCTGGATGAGTCCGGTGAGTTCGTCGGCGCTACTTTCGAGGCCGGCCGCGATAAGGACCGACCGATCAAGGGCGGCGCGAACGGTGCTCGTCGTCGCGCGGGCGGCCGCCCCGCCCCCGGCTCCGGTACGCGTTACCGCATCGAGGTCGGCAAGAAGGACCGCGTGAAGCCCGGTTCCATCGTCGGCGCGATTGCGGGCGAGGGTGGCATCGACGGCCGCGACATCGGGAACATTGAGATCTACCCGACTTTCTCGCTGGTCGACATCACCGCGGACCTCTCCGGCGAGCAGCTGTCCCGTATCTCCAAGGGATACGTGTCGGGCCGTCAGCTGCGTATCCGCGTGGACGAGGGACCCGGCGGGCGCAACCATGGTGACCGCGATGGTTTCGAGCGCCGTGAACGTCGCGACTACGATCGCGACAATCGAGGCCGCGGTGGCTATGGCGAGCGCGAGGGACGTTTTGGGGACCGCGACGAGAAGCGTCCGCACCGCTTCGAAAAAGGCGATGGGTCGCGTCCTCGTCGCAGTGTTCGCTCCGAGCGCTGGGAGAAAGACATCAAGCGTGCGCGTCGTGAACGCGATGGCCGAGATGGAGGCTGGGAACGCGACGGCGGCCGCGAGGGCGGACGCCGCCACTTCGGCAAGCGTCGCTACGACGACTGACCGCTCGCTTCGCCGGACGTGGAGCGTTCCCATGCGAGACGCAGCCGACTCACCGCAACCACGGTGAGGACAGCGAGCACAGTAGCAATCACCCAGTAGGGAGCGTAGGCCGCCCCGCCCACCGTGGCGGTGGCGGCCCACGCGCTCATGGCCACTGAGACGAGGGCGAGTTCGAGTGCGGGTCCTGCTGAATCAGCGACCTGTAGCCACGATGCGACACGCCCGTGCTTGGCCTCGGGCGTCACCTCGAGCGCCATGACCGACAAGGGTGCGTGAACGAGACCGACGCCCAGGCCGACGAGAAGCCAGCCGACGAGGGCCACCCACACCGGAATTGATGGAAGAAGCAGAGCACCCACGGGGACCGCTCCGACCGCCATCATTGCGCCGCCGACGACCGGGAGTTGGCGTCGCAGCTGCGGATCGTGAAGGCGCGCTTGGCCGACCGCGCCGATGGCCCATGTGATCGATCCGAGGGTGACCCACCAGGCAGAAGAGGCCTCGGACCATCCGTGCACGCGCTGAAGGATGAGCGGAATCATGACGGCGAGACCCACCTGGGAAGCCATCGCGCTGAGCCTCGCGAGGATCGCCGACGGCATGCCGCGGCGGGACGCAAAGGTTCCTCGCGGCAGAAGGCGGGGCAGAGCGCAGACCGTGATGACCGCGCCGAGGGCGAAGACTACGAACTGGGCCAGTCGCGAGGGAAGCGCACCCGCGAGCTGGAGCGCCATGACGCCGACTCCCACCAAACCGGCGTCACGCGAGAGCGCCGCAAGGACAGGGGAGCGCTGTCCTTGGGCAGTCGGCAGGGAACGTAGAACGTAGGCGATGGGCACAGCAGCGATCGCAACGAACAGGGGGACAACACCGAAGACGTAACGCCATCCCCAGACTTCGGTGACGTGTCCTGCGATCGCGGGGCCAACCAGAGACGGCAGGACCCACGCCAAGGAGAACGACGCGAAGAATGATGGGCGATGACGTGCAGACGCAACCGCTCCGACGAGAACGTAGAGCGGAACGATGAGCAGACCGCCTCCCAGTCCCTGGAGAGCTCGTCCGATGACGAAGATCGTCACGTGCGAACCTGCGGCGCACACCACCAGGCCAACGGCGAACAAGGCCAGACCCGAGAGCAACACCACACGCGGTCCCTTCCAGTCTGCCAGGGCTCCCGCGACCACCGTGGCGCTGAGCTGAGTCGCCAATGCCGCACCCGAAGCGATCGGATACCACGCAGCGGCGTCAAAAGAAGCAACGACTGCGGGCATGATCGTGGTTGCCGCGAGCTCCTCGAAGGCCACGAGTGTGATGAGCAGAACCGAGCCGATAGCCAATCCGATTTCGGCCGGAGTCCAGGAAACATAAGCGGAGGAAGAGGTGGAAGCATCGGCGGGCATGGTGACTATCCTACTCGCGGCACAAGCGACTATTGGGCGGGCAGGCGTACAATGACACCGCCGCCGCCTGTCTCGCGGATGGTAACAACGAAAGGAATCACAGTGCTTCGCACTCACAACATTGGAACCCTCGGCACCGACCTCGTCGGTCAGACCGTGACGCTCACCGGTTGGGTGGATCGTCGTCGTGACCACGGTGGCGTTGCGTTCATCGATCTGCGCGATGCATCGGGCATTGCCCAGGTTGTCGTCCGTGACGAGCGTGTCGCTCACGAGCTGCGCTCCGAGTTCGTCCTGAAGGTCACCGGCGAGGTCTGTGCCCGCCCCGAGGGCAATGAGAACCCGCACCTGGCCACCGGCGCCATTGAGGTCATGGGTGACGACATCGAAATCCTGAACACCAGCGCGCCCCTGCCGTTCCAGGTGTCCTCCAATGCTGAAGATTCCGGCAACGTCGGCGAGGAAACGCGTCTGAAGTACCGCTACCTCGACCTGCGTCGCGAGCCAGAGCAGTACGCGATCCGCCTGCGCTCGAAGGTGTCGCGTGCCGCGCGCGAGGCGCTCTACGCCCGTGACTTCGTCGAGATCGAGACCCCGACCCTGACCCGTTCGACCCCCGAAGGCGCCCGCGACTTCATTGTGCCCGCGCGCCTCTCGCCGGGTTCGTGGTACGCCCTGCCGCAGTCGCCTCAGCTCTTCAAGCAGCTGCTCATGGTGGCCGGCATGGAACGTTACTTCCAGATTGCTCGCTGCTACCGTGACGAGGATTTCCGCGCCGACCGTCAGCCCGAGTTCACCCAGCTTGATATCGAGATGAGCTTCGTGGACCAGGACGACGTTATCGGGGTCGCCGAGGACGTCCTGAAGAACGTGTGGGCCCTGATCGGCTACGACCTGTCCACGCCGATTCCACGCATGACGTACAAGGATGCGATGGAGCGCTACGGTTCGGACAAGCCCGATCTGCGCTTCGGCCTCGAGCTGACCGAGCTCACCGATTACTTCAAGGACACGACCTTCCGCGTGTTCCAGGCTCCCTACGTTGGCGCCGTCGTCATGCCCGGTGGTGGCTCGCAGCCGCGCCGAACGTTCGACAAGTGGCAGGAATGGGCCAAGGCGCGCGGCGCCAAGGGTCTGGCCTACGTCACGGTCGCCGAGGACGGCACGCTGGGCGGCCCGGTTGCTAAGAACATCACCGAGGCCGAGCGTGAGGGCCTTGCTGCCGCCACCGGAGCACAGCCTGGTGACTGCATCTTCTTCGCCGCTGGCAAGCCGACCCCGTCGCGTGAGCTGCTTGGCGCTGCTCGCCTCGAGATTGGCAAGCGCTGCAACCTCATTGACCCCGACGCCTGGGCGTTCACCTGGGTTGTCGACGCGCCGCTCTTCAAGCCCACCGGTGATGCCGAGGCCGAGGGCGACGTGGCACTGGGCCACAGCGCCTGGACGGCTGTCCACCACGCGTTTACCTCGCCCAAGCCCGAGTGGATCGACTCCTTCGACAAGGATCCGGGTCATGCGCTGGCCTACGCCTACGACATCGTCTGCAACGGCAACGAGATCGGCGGCGGTTCGATCCGTATTCACCGCCGCGACATCCAGAACCGCGTGTTCAACGTGATGGGTATCGGCGAGGAGGAAGCTCAGGCGCAGTTCGGCTTCCTGCTCGATGCCTTCAAGTTCGGCGCTCCGCCGCACGGCGGCGTGGCCTTCGGCTGGGACCGCATCGTCTCGCTGCTGACGAAGTCCGAGTCGATCCGCGACGTCATCGCCTTCCCGAAGTCCGGCG
>ERZ772974.1427-NODE-1427-length-15685-cov-57.028663_pt1 | contig 15685 bp, 15 predicted proteins | sample MGYA00580671_ERZ772974 | MGnify/ENA primary metagenome ERZ772974 (study PRJEB29015, sample SAMEA2738065) | human oral metagenome | biome: human oral; feature: human-associated habitat; material: saliva | place: China | collected 2218 ... | reverse complement strand
CCGCGATGATGATGTAGATGATCGGCATGAAGCCCATCGCCGCGCCCTGCGTGCCGGCCAGGAGGGCTATGCCCACGGGCATTTTGAAGGCGAGGACCGCGATGACGAGCGAGGTGACAAGCGAGATGATCGCGCACCAGTGGGTGGCGACCTTGAAGACACCCATGAGGACGAAGAAGAGGATGAGGGGGAGGAGGCCCACGATGGCCGTGAGGAAAACGTTGCCTGCGACGGACGTCGTCGATGGGGTAAAGGATTGAGCTAACAACAAGGGGGTCATGACTGCTCCGCGCGTCGTTGTGTGGGACATTGGACCTAATTATCATGACATATGAGCGCCGTCAGTGACGGCACTTCACGCGCGCAATGTGTTCCAATGGCCTGAGCGTGCGACAAAACCGCAACGCAGGCGACCGCGCCGGATCTCACGTCCAGTATGCGCAGGCTTGTCTCATGGGCAAAGCGCCGCCGATAGACTACGAGGTGTGAAGACTACATCCAGCGTCCCTGTCCCCGCCGGCTCGCGCATGCCGATTGGCAAGTACCGCGCGTTCCTGGATACCAACCCTATTGATCTGCCGGACCGCCAGTGGCCATCTAAGCGGATCACGAAGGCTCCTCGGTGGATGTCCACTGACCTGCGTGACGGCAACCAGGCGCTCATTGAGCCGATGGATCCGGTGCGCAAGCGCCGCATGTATGATCTGCTCATCAAGCTGGGGTTCAAGGAGATCGAGATTGGTTTCCCTTCTGCCTCGCAGACTGATTTCGACTTCGTGCGCTCCCTGATCGAGGATGACGCGGTTCCCGAAGACGTGACCATTTCGGTGCTGACCCAGTCGCGCCCGGAGCTGATTGAGCGCACGGTCGAGGCCATGGTCGGCTTCCCGCGCGCCACTGTTCACCTCTACAATGCAACTGCGCCTGTGTTCCGCGAGGTTGTTTTCCATGCGGATAAGGCTCAGACGGTTGAGCTTGCGCAGTTTGGCGCGCGCGAGGTTATCGCGCAGGCGGAGAAACGGCTGGGTGATGAGACCATTTTTGGTTTCGAGTACTCCCCGGAGATTTTTGTCGATACGGAACTCGAATTCGCTCTTGAGGTGTGCGAGTCCGTCATGGACGTGTGGGAGCCGGGCGAGGGGCGCGAGATCGTGCTCAACCTGCCTTCCACGGTCGAGCGCGCCACGCCCAACGTGTTCGCGGACCAGATCGAGTGGATGAGCCGCAACCTGAGCCGCCGCGAGTACGTGGCCCTGTCCGTCCACCCCCACAACGACCGCGGCACCGGCGTCGCCACCGCCGAGCTGGCGCTCCTGGCCGGCGCGGATCGTATTGAGGGCTGCCTGCTGGGCCAGGGCGAGCGCACTGGCAACGTGGACCTGGTGACCCTGGGCTTGAACCTGTTCAGCCAGGGCATCGATCCGGGCATCGATTTCTCGGACGTGGACGCTATCCGTCGTACGGTCGAGCACTGCACGCAGATGGAGACGTCTCCGCGTGCTCCCTACGTTGGTGACCTCGTCTACACGAGTTTCTCTGGTTCGCACCAGGACGCGATTAAGAAGGGTTTTGCGGCCCGCAAGACGAAGGTGGACGCGGCGGGCGGCGACGAGAATGCTGTCGCGTGGGAGCTGCCTTATCTGCCGATCGATCCGCATGATGTGGGTCGTTCCTACGAGGCTGTGGTTCGCGTGAATTCGCAGTCCGGTAAGGGTGGTGTCGCCTACCTGATGTCGACGGCGCATTCCTTGGAGCTTCCGCGCCGCCTCCAGGTGGAGTTCTCTCGTATCGTTCAGCGTCACACGGATACGTACGGTGGGGAGATCAATGCGCCCGCGCTGTGGCAGATTTTTGCGGACGAATATCTGCCGACGAATGCCGCGCCCGGCTTGGAGCCGTGGGGTCGCTTCGAGATGCGTTCCTCGCAGGTTTCTTCGATGGACGACAATACTGTCGAGCTTAACGCGACGCTCATTGACGATGGTTCGCCTGTTAAGGTGCGGGCGACAGGTACGGGTCCGATCGACGCGTTCGTGTCGGCGCTGCACCAGTTCGATCTGGATGTGCGCGTCCTGGACTACTCCGAGCATGCGATGAGTCAGGGGCGCGATGCTCGGGCTGCCGCGTACGTGGAGGCAGCGGTGGAAGGGCAGATCGTGTGGGGTGTTGGTATTGATTCGTCGATCACGCGTGCGTCCTACAAGGCTGTTATCTCGGCGGTGAATCGCGCCCTGCGATAGACGCCCGGAGGGATAGGTGACCCTGGCCTCGTTCATGACGAGGCCGGGGTCCGTGTCGTTTTTAGGAGCGCGCCGGACCCGTGGTGGGCTGCAGTGCGAACAGTGTGAGCGCGCGTGTCACCTGCCCGTCGAGGATGCGTGCGATCCGTTCGGTGAGGATGTAGGGGTCTGCTTTCATGTCGTTTCTGAGCCATTGGGAGATGTGCCCGAGGATGCAGAGCGTGAAATGGTCGACGATGAACGTGAGGTCGTCCGTGGCGAGGGTCAGGTTTGCGCCAAGCTGGTTGACGATGGGTTCAATGACGCTGTGTAGCTGTTTGTGGAGAAAGAGTTGAAGGTTTTCCATGGTCAGTGAGGAGATCGCTGAGTGTGTCTCCTCGGGGTGAGACTGCATCCATACGAGCATGGCGAGCAGTCCGTCCGACCAGTCTTCGTAGGTGGCGTGTGCGTTGATCTGGTTGGTGACCTCGCGTTTGAAAACCCAGACGGTGAGGTCACGAATGTCGGCGAAATGATAGTAGAACGCTTGCCGGGTCACGCCAGCTGTGCGCGTGAGTCCGGAAACCGTCACCTTGGAAAGGGGTGTGGTCGTGAGTGCGTCGCGCAGTGCGAGCGCGAGCGTTGTTTTCGCATCGGGGTGGGGCATCGGTGGTCCTCATCGACGGTCAGAGAGAGGTTACGAGCGAACTATACATGTCAGAGTGCGGAACCGCGAAATCCCGGGCCTAGATACAGTTGCTCGAATGTACAGTGCGTCGCTCTTCACTTGTTCGTACTCGTTATTTTGGGCGCTATAGCATCAAAGTCTGACCGGTATCAATATGTGGTATTTGTTTGTGTTTAAACGTTGTGAGTGATTCTGGAGCCTTTGATGGGGGTTGTAGTAGGCGTTATATATTTGAGTCGGTCAGGTTGTTGGTCGTGGTCTACTGTCACAGGGGTGTGTCGCGCGTGGGGATGACAATCCCGGCCTCGTCGATGGGGACGAGGCCGGGGTATAGGTATGTATCCTCGCGCGGCTGGTGAGGTGAACGTGTTAGTTGGCCAGTCGTGCCAGAGCGGGAGTGGTTTGGTCGGTCATAAGGACGCGCATGCGGGCGATTGCGAGGGAAGGGTTAACTTCCAGGCCGGAGAGCATCCACTGGGCCATGTGGGCGGCGGTGGCCAGGGCGAAATGCTGGGCCACGACGTCGCGCGCGGTGGCCGAGGCTGAGCCGGGCAGGCGGGACTCGATGAGTTCCTGGGCGTTCGAGACGAGGAAAGCCCACAGGTCGTTGGCTTCGATCGTCTTCATGGCGGCGGCGGTTTCGTCGCGATGTTCATGCATCCACATCATTGTTGCTTCGACGGCGTCAAGCCATTCTCCCGAACTGGTGGTCAGTCGCGATGTGACTTCCTCGCGAAAAACCCAAGCATTGAGGTCGTTCAGGGAATTGAAGTGGTAGTAGAACGCTTGTCGGGTGACTCCAGCAGCGCGTGTCAGTGCGCTGACAGAGATCTTTGACAGTGGTGTTTGTTTCAGGGCGTGGCGCAGTGCGGTGCCAAGCTTTTCGCGGGCATCAATCGGGGGAGCCATATCTTTCCTTCCTTCGACGGTTATGAATAAACCATAACCAGTTACGAGAAAACTATCTACTCGAAAACTCCTTGTCGGCTGTTAGACCGACCACGCTGTCAGTTTCTCACACTTTGTTGACAACGCCCACAGATGCACTTGTCGAAGAATGTGACAGTACACTTCACAAGAAATTTCGCTCTACGCGACGCCACCAAACCCACGCCACCACGGCCTCGTACCCGTGACACAATGGCATCGTGATGAAGTCCTATCGAGACGAAGCGATCGTCCTGCGCACCCACAAACTGGGCGAAGCTGACCGCATCATCACCCTGCTAACCGCCGAACACGGACAGGTTCGCGCCATCGCCAAAGGCGTGCGCAAAACAACCTCCAAGTTCGGCGCCCGCGTCGAACCCTTCTCCGTCATCGATGCCCAGCTCCACCGAGGCCGCACACTCGACACGCTCACCCAAGTCGCCTCCATCGCCCAATACGGCGACGCCATCGCCGCCGACTACGACCTCTACCTGGCCGCCACCGTCGTCGTCGAAACCGCGCAGCGACTCACCGCAGACGCCAACGACGGAACCCACTCCCAATATCTGCTCCTCATCGGCGCCCTCAATGCGCTCGCGCGCGAACGTCACGACCCCACCCTCATCCGCACCTCCTACACGCTGCGTGCCCTTGCACTCGCAGGCTGGGCCCCCTCATGCTTCGACTGCGCCACATGCGGCGCACACGGCCCCCACTCCGCCTTCTCCATCCCCGATGGCGGAATCGTATGCGACACCTGCCGCCCTCCCGGCGCGTCCTCCCCAGCTCCCGACACCGTTGACCTGCTCGGCCAACTTCTCAGCGGAGACTGGGCGCACGCTGACCGCTGCGAACCCTACGCGCGCACCGAGGCCTCGGGCCTCATCTCCTCCTACACCCAATGGCACCTCGAGAGGCGCCTACGCTCCCTGACCCTCATCGACAGGACCCACCCATGACGACCCAACGACCCACCCCCATGGACCGTGCCCCCGCGGACCCAGCAGCCCCTCTCCTCGGCCCCGGCCAGTGGCATGTTCCCGCCCCCACCTTCGCGAAGGGAGAAGTGCCCGCGCACGTCGCCCTCATCATGGATGGAAACGGGCGTTGGGCAAACTCCCGGGGCCTCGCGCGCACCGAGGGACATCGCGCCGGGGAATACGCCCTCATGGACACCATCGCAGGCGCCATCGATGCGGGCGTACGCTACCTGAGCGTCTACACGTTCTCCACCGAAAACTGGAAGCGCTCACCCGCCGAAGTCTCCTTCATCATGAACTATGCGTCCGACGTGCTCGCGCGACGCACCGACCAGCTGGCCGACTGGGGCGTACACGTCCGCTGGAGTGGGCGGCGCCCACGCCTGTGGACAAGCGTCATCAAAGCCCTAGAAAAAGCGGATCGCGCGACCTCCCACTGCAACACCCTGGACCTGGTCATGTGCGTCAACTACGGGGGACGCGCGGAGCTGACCGACGCTGCAAGGTCCATCGCCGAAGCCGTGGCAGCGGGACGCATGAGTCCGCGCGGCGTCACCGAAAAAACCTTCGCACGCCACCTCTACCTGCCCGACGTACCGGACGTCGATCTCATGATCCGCACGTCCGGGGAACAACGCCTGTCCAACTACCTGCTCTGGCAGATGGCCTACGCCGAAATGACGTTCGTCGACACCCCCTGGCCCGCGTTCGACCGCGAAGAACTCTGGGGGTGTCTCGAAGAATACGCAGGGCGAGAACGCCGCTTCGGCGGAGCAGTCGACCGCGTCCCGCAGGCCTAAGCCTGCTCCTGCTGGAGGGAGGGAGCGTTGCTTGCGCGCTTGCGGCGCCCCCACACCACCTTCGCTGCGATCAGGCAGACAATGACGCCCAAGGCCGCCCAGGCCCACGGGGAGCCGGCGATCGCGCGGAGAACCGCGACAAACAACGCAAGCGTCCCGAGGCCGTAAAGCAGCGCCCACAGGATGCAACCGGGAATCATCGCGATCGTGTAGGTGCTCCAACGCATACGCACCAAGCCGGCGCCAGCGTTGACCGCCGTCTGGACCCCAACCGTCAGGAAGCACAGGGGAATCACGATGATCCCCCACTTGTCCAGCAACGCTGCTCCCCTGCGTGGAACCGGCCCCTCAAACCAACGGGCGATGGCACCCAGGAAGCCCGAGCGGCCCGAAGCGCGAACGGCGCCAGAGGCCGCGGCTCGACCGAGCCAATAGGTCATCTGTGCGCGGGACAAGACAACCATGAAGAGGAAAGGGAACAGCCAGATGCCTTCGCGAGCGAAGGTCGGGACCATGTTGCTGATTCCTGCGGTATACACAAAACCCTCCAGCGGACGGTTAACCAAACAAAGCCTATCCTAATATACCGACGAAAAAACGCAGAGCGCTACCCCGTGATGCCAACAGGCATTAGCTTTCGGCGGCCTTCATCTGGCACTGGGTGCACACGCCGAAGAGTTCAAGCGAGTGCTCGACATCAGCAAACCCGTGCGTCATCGCCACGCTCATTACCCAGGACTCAATCTGCGACTGCTCGATCTCCTCCGTGAAGCCGCACTTGCGACACACCAGGTGGTGGTGATGGTGCTCGCTCGCGCAGTTACGGTAGAGAGTCTCGCCTTCGGTAGAACGCAGCGTATCAACACGCCCGTCCTCGGCGAGTCCTTGCAATGAACGGTACACGGTCGCCAGGCCCACGCGCTGCCCCTGGGAATGCAGGTCCTCGAAAATCTGCTGGGCGGAGCGGAAGTCAGCGACGCGCGTGAGTTCGTCGAGGACTGCCTGACGCTGCTTGGTCATGCGTTGCATGGATCTGCCTTCCTTGTGGTGCCTCACTGGGTCCCCGCCCGCTCGGGGTGCTGGTTGTGGGCGCGTGCAACGCGCAGCCTGCGTACCCTGCGTATGCGATCCAGGGCCGCCCTGATCATAAACCCGATCGCGTAGACGCTGATAGCGCCCACAACGATCGTCGCGCCGGGCGACAGATCCACGAAGTAGGTCAGGGAGAGTCCGCATGTGCAGATGAGGACGCCGAGCACCATGGCGATACCCATCGTCGAGCGGAAAGAACGGGCACCCAGCTGCGCGATCGCAACGGGGATGACCATGAGGGCGCTGACCAGGAGCGAGCCGACGACACGCATCGCGACTGCGACCGTGAGGGCCGACAAGACCGCGATGAGGAGGGACAGCGTGCGCACGGGTAGCCCCGTGGAGCGCGCAAAGTCCTCGTCGTTGGTGACCGAGAAGAGCGCGGGGGCCAGCCCCACGCCGAGTATCACGATGGCCGCGCCGAGGATCGTGATGAGCGTGATGTCGCTCCATCGCACGGTCGAAATCGATCCGAACAGGTAGGAGTTGAGCTGTGCGGAGGTGCCGCCCGCCAGTCCAATGAGGAGAACGCCGCCCGCAATGCCGCCGTAAAAGAGCATGGCCAGAGCCGTGTCGCCAGAGGTGCGTCCGCTTTGGCGGACCAATTCGATCGCAATCGCCCCGAGCAGGGAAATGATCACGGCTCCGGGTACCGCCCACGAGTCCGCCGGGGACACGTTCGCGAATGCGCCAGCCAGCCAACCCAGGGCAACGCCGGTCAGGGAGATATGCCCGATGCCGTCGCCGAGCATCGCGAGTCTGCGGTGGACCAGGTAGGTCCCGATGATCGGCGCCGTCAGTCCGACGATGAGCGCGGCCAGGAGGGAACGCTGCATCATCGGCGAGGACAGTAGCGTGGTCAGTGCGTCAATCATGCGTGTCTCCTGTCCAGATTCCACTCACGAGGCCGTGGTCGCCCTGGGAGAGGGCGGTGGACTCGGAGGAGCGGCAGTGGTCGCCTCCTCCGTGGTGCTGTTCGTGATCGTCGTCGATGTGAGGGGTGCCGTCGTAGGAGATGTGGCCGGCGCTGATGTGGAGCTCGCGATCCAGGAGGGGGCCGAGCTCACCGAGTTCGTGCAAAACAATCAGGATGGTGGTTCCCGCGCTCTTCGCGTCGCGCACAATGTCGGCCAAGCGCGCACGTGAGGCGGCATCAATTCCGGCCATCGGCTCGTCCATGATAAGCAGTTCCGGGGCTCGCACGAGGGCGCGTGCGATGAGGACACGCTGTGCTTGCCCGCCGGAGAGAATGTTCATGGGGGAGTGGGCGCGGTGGGCCATGCCGACGCGCTCGAGAGCATCCATCGCGCGGGCCGTGTCACCCGGCATCGCCCACAGGCGGCGGGGTCCGAGCAAACCGGAGCGTACGACCTCGATGGCGCTGGAGTTGACGGCCCCGCCCGAGGAGATGCGTTGGGGCACGTAGCCGATCTTTTTCCAAGGCACACGCCGACGCGTGGTGATCGAACGCCCAAAGAGCTGGGCATCGCCGCTCGTGATGGGGGCTGTGCCCAGGAGTGCCTTCACGGTCGTAGATTTACCCGAGCCGTTCGAGCCTGTGATGGCGACCGTTTGTCCGGCGGGGATCGTCAGGGTGATTCCGTGCAGGATCAGGTCGGTGTCCCACGCGACGTGTAGGTTATCAAGGCGCACGACGGCGGGTGCCCCGAAGAGTGGGGCACCCGCGTGTTGCGTCGTAGACGGATCAGATGTCACTGGCAGTTGAGCGCTTTCGTGAGGGCGTTGATGTTGTCGTTCATGACTCCGGAGTAATCCTTGGAGGGATCTGTTTGGGACTCGATCGGATCGAGGACTGCTGTCGTGATTCCGAGGTCGTCGGCCAGGGTCTGGGCAATCTTGGGATCGATCAGTGCCTCAGTGAAGATGGTCGTCACGCCCTGGTCCTTGGCGATCTGGCTGATCTCGGCGAGTCGCGCGGGTGAGGGGGAGGAGTCGGGGTCGAGGCCCGAGATGCCTACCTGGGTCAGGCCGGTGCGGTCGGCGAGGTAGCCGAAGGCAGTGTGTGCGGTGACGAATGTCTTGATCTGGCAGGTCGAGGTCTTGGAGACGAGGTCGTTGCCCAGGGAGGTGAGTTCGTCCTTGAGGGCCTTGGCGTTGGTCTTGTACATTTCGGCGTTGGCCGGGTTGGCTTCGGCGAGCTTGTCGCCCACCAGGGTGGCGGCGTTTGCCATGCGCACGGGGTCCAGCCAGAAGTGCGGGTCTGCGCTCATGTCATGGTGATGGTCCTCGTGGCCATCGGCCTCGCTGGACTGTGCTTCGTCGGTGCTCTCGTCCTCCTCCTCGGAGGGGTGGTTCGCGTCGACACCTGCTTCCACCAGTTGGACGGCGGGGGAGACGTCGATGACGGTCTTGGGAGCTTGCTGCTCGATAGCCTCGTCGACCGCGCTTTGGAAGCCAGCGAGGTAGATGACGGCGTCTGCGGAGGACAAGGCGTCGACCGTCTTGGGGGAGAGTTCGAGGTCGTGGGGCTCTGCGCCGGCGGGGGTCAGCGAGGTGACGGTCACGTGTTCGCCGCCGATCTTTTCAGCCAGATACTGCAGGGGATAGAAGGAGGCCATAACGGTCAGGGTGCCATCCTTGGCTCCGCTGGTACTCGAGGGAGCGGTGGAGGAACAAGCGGACAGTGCGAGCGCTGTGGCGGCCGCACAGGCGGCGGCGAGGAATCTCTTCGACATGAGAATCATTCTCCACAGTTATGAGAATCAATGTCAAATTATTCTCGCGACGCGGACCTGCCGGTCGGAGTTGCTAGCTGATCGGCGCGGTCGTTGCGCGCACGACCAGGTCGGGTGGAAAAAGGTGATCGGCGTGGGTTGAAACGTAGTCGGGCGTGGCCATGGCGCCAAAGAGGGTGTTCACGGCCGAGGTGACGATCGAGGTAACCGGCTGGTGAATCGTGGTCAGGCTCGGGCTCAGGTGGGACATGAGGAAGGAGTCGTCGAAGCCAATGACCGAGATGTCCTCGGGGACGGAAAGGCCCATCGACCTGATCGCGTCGATGGCGCCGATGGCCTGCAGGTCTGAGCCAGTGACAATTGCTGTGACCCCCCGTTCGAGGAGGCCGGGCGTTCGCGCCGCGGCGGCCTCGTAGGTGTAGAAGGTCTCCTCAATGATGGGGGAGCGCTCGCCAACGAGTTCCTCCATGATCAGCGTGAAGGCGTCCGCCTTGCGCTGCGCTGGAACGATATGCGTGCGTCCTGTGATCAGGGCGATGCGCGTGTGGCCCAACTCGTGAAGGTGAGCGACCGCCGTGCGGATACCGAGCGCGTCGTCCGTCGAAAAATCCGGAGCTGGAATTTCAGGTCTAGTGCCGTTAATCGTCACGAATGGGATTGAGCGTTCTAAAAGCTCATGGTAGGGACCAAGGTCCGCTAAATGGTCTGCATGTCGACCGGAGAGAAAGATGAGACCGCTCACTCGATGATCAAGAAGTGAAGACAGGTGGTCGACCTCAGAGGTCGCACCGGGCGTCTGTGTGCGGATTTGCGTGATGCCCCCGGCCCGCGATACTCCCTCCTGGAGACGGTGGGTAAAGGATGCGAAAATTGGGTTCGTAAGTTCCGGTACGATAACCCCAATCGTCGGCGTGTTTGGGGTGCGCTCGGGAGCAGGTCGGTCGTATCCCAGCTCGTCAATGGCGGTAAGAACCTTGCGACGCGTGTCCGTGGACACCTGTCCCACGCCATTGAAGACGCGTGATACTGTCGCGGTCGAGACGCCGGCGTGGGCGGCAATGTCAGCCATACTCGTGCGGTTTTTCGTCATCGACTCAACTCTCCTTTGGGCGTGTCAGTGCGACAGATCCCTACAAATGTAACAGCTTGCCCACAATTCGAAAAATTGTTGCAGAAACAAAAATGGACGTATTAAAGTGGCAGCTAGCGGGTCGCTGATGGAGGCGACCGGCCCGACCAACACAGGAGTAAACATGCGACGTGGCATCGCAGCACTCGGTGCCCTTGCGGCGGTTACCGCTCTGGCCGCCTGCAGTGGCAACACCACCCCTTCCTCATCGTCGAACTCGTCGGCTGCCAACAAGGGCAGTGATGCGTCGGCGACTCTTACGATCTGGGCAGACGACACCCGTTTCACTCAGGTTCAGTCCATCGCGGAAGAGTTCACCAAAGCCACGAACGTGGCTGTGAACGTCGTACAGAAGTCCCAGACTGACATGGACACCGAGTTCACCACGCAGGTCCCCACCGGTAATGGCCCGGACCTGATCGTGATGGCACACGATAAGCTCGGTTCGTTCGTTGCCAACGGTGTTGTTGCTCCCGTTGACCTGGGCGAAAGCGCGTCGAACTTCTCTGATGTTGCTCTCAAAGCCGTTACCTACGATGGCAAGACATACGGTGTTCCCTACGCCGTCGAGTCCGTCGCCCTGGTGCGCAACAACGCGCTTACCAAGGACACCCCCACCACCTTCGACGACATGATTGCATCCGGCAAGACCTCCGGTGCTCAGTACCCCTTCATTATCCAGATGGGTGATAAGGGCGACCCGTACCACTTCTACGGCTTCCAGACTTCTTTCGGTGCCCCCGTCTTCAAGACCAACGATGCGGGTGAATACACCTCCGATCTAGCCATGGGCGGCTCCGGCGGCACCGACTTCGCCAAATGGCTCAAGGCCCAGGGCGATGCGGGCATCCTCTCGACGTCCATCGACGGTGACGTCGCTAAACAGAAGTTCCTTGATGGTGCGGCAGCCTACACGGTGACCGGCCCCTGGAACGTCGCTGCCTTCCGCTCGGCCGGAATGGACGTCTCTGTCCTGCCCGTCCCCGCCGCCGGCTCGCAGGCCGCGCAGCCCTTCGTTGGTGTCCAGATGTTCTACCAGAGCGCCAAGTCCACCAACACCCTGGCTGCCAAGCAGTTCTTCAACTACCTGGCCACCCCCGAGGCCCAGACTGAGATGCAGAAGCTCGGCGGTCGCGCATCTGCGATGCCGTCGGTCGCCTCCGGTTCGGATGACCAGGACATCAAGGACTTCTCGAAGGTCGCCGAGTCCGGTGCGCTTGCTCCGGCCATCCCGGCGATGAACAAGGTCTGGAACTTCTGGGGCCAGACCGAGGCCAACATCGTTTCTGGCACCGAGACCCCCGATGAGGGTTGGGCCACGATGATCGGCAACGTCGAGAGTTCGATTGCCGCTAAGTGAGGTGGCCGGAGCGGAGACTACCCTTCCCGCTCATAGTCACTGACCTCAACGCCATACGGTGGTGGTGTTCGCCCGTCCAGCGTGACGGGCGAACACCACCAACCGGGCCACCGGCGCCTGTGGGTGTCACAGCACCACGGTGTCAACTCTTTACCCGCCGATGGGCGGTACGCTGCAAAGGTGCGCGAACGCGCGCGTGTGGAGGAAACGATGTCTGAGCCAGCGAAGGCTACAGAAAACAAGAAGGCGAGGCCTAAGGCCTCGCATGCGAGCGAAGTGACCAGGCCCGGTTTCTTCGCAAAGCTCATCCTGATGATGCTGATCGACGCCCTGGGGCTGTACGGCATGTTCACCGCCTACATGGTTGAGTCGTGGGCCGTGCTCGCCGTCCTGGTCGTGCTGCTCCTTGCCCTGAACTGGGTGTACTTCTCGAAGCGGATGATCCCCGCGAAGTACCTTGTTCCCGGCATGGTGTTTCTGCTTATCTACCAGGTGTTCGTTATGGGGTATACGGGTTACGTGTCCTTCACGAACTACGGCAATGGACACAACTCGACTAAGGAAGACGCACTTCACTCGATCCTGATTGCGGCCGAAGAGCGTGCCCCCGGCGCCAAGACCATGCCGGCCGCGGTCGTCGAGGATGCATCAGGCTACGGGCTGGCCATCGCTGATTGCGAGACGGATGCCGTCCAGGTGGGCACCGAACATACCCCGATGCACGACGTCCAGGGAAAGTGCGCCGCGGGCATGATCACGGAGGTCGCAGGCTACAAAGTCCTCACGATCGCTGACATCCTCAAGCCTGATGTGCAGACTGAAGTCGCTAAGCTGAGGGTCCAGGTTTCTCAGGACGTCAACGATGGCAGCTACAAAACCGATGACGGTACGAGTGCCTACGAGGTGAAGTACAACAAAACGTACGATGCAGCTGCCGATACGCTGACGGATGTCGAAACGGGTGTCGTGTACACAGCGAACGACAAGATCGGCGCCTACGTTGATGCCGACGGTAACGCGATCGATCCGGGTTGGCGTGTCTTCGTCGGTTTTGACAACTACCGAAACATGTTCACGCGCGGCGATCTGGCGGGTCCCTTCCTGAAGGCGCTTGTCTGGTCCTTCGTCTTCGCCGCAGTGTCCGTTCTCTCCACCTTCGCGCTCGGTCTGATCCTCGGTCTTGTTTTCTCGGACAAGCGCATTAAGGGCCGCAAGATCTATCAGTCGCTGATGATCCTTCCTTATGCTTTCCCGGCCTTCTTGGCTACGCTGGTGTGGAAGGGCATGCTCAATGAGGAGTTCGGCTTCGTCAACAACGTGTTCCTCGGTGGTACGAAAGTTCCGTGGCTTAACGATCCGCTTCTGGCGAAAGTGTCGATCCTGGGTGTCAATCTGTGGCTGGGTTTCCCCTACATGTTCCTCGTCTGCCTGGGCGCCTTGCAGTCCCTGCCGAGCGACGTTGAGGAAGCCGCGAAGATCGACGGTGCTTCGGGCCTGCGCACTGTGTGGTCCATTAAGCTGCCCCTTGTCCTGCAGTCGACCGTGCCGCTGTTGATTGCTTCCTTCGCGTTCAACTTCAATAATTTCTCGCTGATCTACATGCTGACCAAGGGTGGACCGAACTATCGGGGTTTGGATGTTGGCCAGACCGACATCCTGATCTCCATGGTCTACAAGATCGCGATCGATTCGGGTTCCGCGGACTACGGCCTGGCCTCGGCCATGTCGATCATCATCTTCATCGTCGTTGGCGTGATCGCGTGGCTCGGTTTCCGCCAGACCAAGACACTTGAGGAGCTGTGATGCGCAGTAATACAACAGTGGCCAATCAATACCGCGCTGCCGCCTACGGGCACGGTGCGATGCCTCCTACGTACCGTTCGTCGTCCCTGAGTGGTGGGCGCTGGTGGGCTGAGGTTGGCTGGCGACACATCGTCGCCATCGTGACCATCGTCTACTGCATCATTCCCTTGCTGTACGTTCTGTCGGTCTCTCTGAATCCTAACGCGACGCTGACGGGTTCAAATAGCCTGTTTGAGAAGATCTCTTTTGATAACTTTGCTGCCCTGGGTTCGGGTAAGTACTCGGCTTACTGGTCGTGGGTTCTCAACTCTCTGATTGTTTCGACGGCTACAGCTATTGGTACTGTCCTCATGGGTGCAGCAGCCGCGTATGCGTTCAGCCGCTTCCGTTTCAAGGGCCGTCGAGCGACCCTTACCGGCTTGCTGCTGGTGCAGATGTTCCCGCAGATGTTGGCTTTTGTGGCTCTCTTCCTGCTCCTTTTGGGAATTCAGGACATTTTCCCGGTGCTGGGCCTGAACTCGAAGCTGGGTCTTATCTGCGTCTACTTGGGCGGCGCGCTTGGGTCGAACACCTTCCTGCTTTATGGTTTCTTCAACTCGATTCCGCGTTCGCTGGACGAAGCAGCCATGATTGATGGTGCGACGCACGCTCAGACCTTCTGGACGATCATTATGCCGCTGGTTCGCCCGGTTCTGGCGGTCGTCGGTCTGCTGAGCTTTATCTCCTCGCTTGGTGACTTCGTGATCGCGAAGGTCGTCCTGCAGGATCAGAGTCAGTTCACGCTGGCTGTCGGCATGTACATGTGGGCCGCTGACTCGCGTACTGCCCCGTGGGGTATCTTCGCCGCCGGCTCTGTGATTGCGGCTGTCCCTGTGATCCTGTTGTTCCAGTACCTGCAGAAGTACATTGTGTCCGGTCTGACCGCCGGCGCTGTCAAGGAGTGAGCGCGCCTGCGCTGACGCTCTGACCCGGCCCTGGCCTCGTCCCCTATCCCCGTGGGACGAGGCCGGGGTTCTTTGTGTGTGGGGCGGGCAGCGTGCGTGGGGTGTGCGTGGGGCGAGGCGGGGTGTGCGTGGGGCGGCCAGTTGACGTGAATCCCGACATCACGAGCATTGCAGGCATAGTTCCCCAACAATGTCGCACGTAATTCCCATGTAAACCTTTCAAACATGCAAATGGGTTCGTTGAAATTGCAGCGTTTGTGGACGGTGTCGAAAACTGACCGAGGGGAATTACGTGCGACTTTTAGGGGTGTGTATGGTTCACCAACAATGTCGCACGTAATTCCCATGTAAACCTTTCAAACATGCAAATGGGTTCGTTGAAATTGCAGCGTTTGTGGACGGTGTCGAAAACTGACCAGGGGGAATTATGTGCGACTTTTAGGGGTGTGTATGGTTCACTAACAATGTCGCACGTAATTCCCATGTAAACCTTTCAAATAGTGAAATGTGGTCGTTGGAATTGCAATGTTTGTGAGCTGTGTCGAAAACTGACCGAGGTGAATTATGTGCGAGATTTGGGGAGGGGAGTGGATTTGTTGTCAGGTGTGTGATCTGGGACTCGTTTGTTGTGAGAGCTTGACGGGTTAGCTGGTTCTATGGTTCATTAGTCATGTAATGAACCACTGAAGCCGGAGGACTTGCGCATGGCACCCACATTCATCTCGGGGATCCCGATCTACCTGCAGATCGCCGACGACATCCGCGCGCAGATCCTGCGCGGCGCCCTGCGCGCCGGGGACCAGCTCACCTCCACCACGGAATACTCCGCGACCTACCGCATCAATCCGGCCACCGTCGGCAAGGCCTTCGCGATCCTCGTCGATGAAGGGCTCGTCGAAAAGCGACGCGGCATCGGCATGTTCGTCGCCGAAGGAGCCCGTCGCGCGCTCGTGGCCGACGGGCTCGCGTCCTACGTGGAGGAGACCCTCAACCCCGCCGTCGAAGCGGGCCTGGCCCTGGGCCTCGACCTCGACGCCATCATCG
>ERZ772974.1422-NODE-1422-length-15704-cov-18.309796_pt1 | contig 15704 bp, 17 predicted proteins | sample MGYA00580671_ERZ772974 | MGnify/ENA primary metagenome ERZ772974 (study PRJEB29015, sample SAMEA2738065) | human oral metagenome | biome: human oral; feature: human-associated habitat; material: saliva | place: China | collected 2218 ... | reverse complement strand
TCTTTGTCAGAGGGCATGCGACGACCAAGACAGTTGAGCGTGTAGCCAAGCAATACCCTGAACTCTATGCAGTGGCGAAACGTCAAGGCGACCTTCCTGAAAAAGAAGGAGAAGAGCTCCGAAAGATTATGACAGCCATCTTTGAAGAAAAGATGAACAAACACAAGATTAAATAATCTTTTATAACACTTTGTTATTTTTTATTTCACATAGAATGAGTGATTGCAGTTGAAATGCAGTCACTTTTTTATTTACTAGCCATAGAGACTTTTACACTAGTAAATAAAAATGAACAATATTTCATGATATAATACTAATGAAAGCAGTTCCAGAGGGATGAAAATTTCATTGGAGAAAAACAAGTAAAGGTAGTCATGATGAAAAAGTTTTTGATATTTATTTTTACAATTTTTGGATTATTTGCAGGAATGCTAGCTCTTATAGTAATTGATTATGAAATAAATTATAATAAATGGATAAATTCACGTTCAGGATCACAGTTGACTAATCCTGTACAAAAATACTCTTCTTCAAGTGATGGAAATAAGGATGATTTAGAATCATTAATGAATATGTTTATGAAAGGACTATTTCCTCCAACTTTACTATATCCAGAATATACAAGGGCATATGAAGAAGCTAAATCTTGGTCAAAAAAGCATTTATCGCAGCAGCAAATTAAAATATATCTTACTAAGTATGACAGGTATTCAGAGGATGCTACTCAGTACGCTTTAAATAAACTTAATGTAGACTGGAAAGAGCAAGCACTTTTAAAAGCAAAATCATATCAAGAGTTTCATTATTCGAAAGAAAAATTAGTTGAGCAACTTATAAATATTGAAAAATTTACTCAAGAAGAGGCTGATTATGCCATAGAACAAGGTAATTTCGATTGGAAAGAGGAAGCTGTGAAAAAAGCGGAATTTTATGCAAACGGTGGTAAGATTACGAAAGAAAAGTTATTAGAAAAACTTGTTGTATATAGAAAATTTACTCAAGGAGAAGCTGAGTATGCAATAGAACATGCAAAAATAGATTGGTCGAATTAAACAATAATTTTAATTTTGATTTTTGTAACATATTAAAGAGCTGGACAGTCTGCCAGCTCTTTTTTGCTACTTATAAACTTTTCTCATTTCGTAAAAAATAGTTGGAGCAAAGCCAGTTTTAAACTATAATAGAGGAAAAGGATTATCGATATGAAAAATGTATAGAACAAACATTTTAATCAATGGAGAAGGAACCAGTTTATGAAATCATCTAAAAAAATCATGCTCCTTACTAGCTGTGCCCTGGCGCTCTTTGCTTTAGCGGCTTGTGGTAGCAACCAAAAGCAATCCAAGGAAAAGAAGGAACCCTCAACGGTTCAGAAATCTAGTTCAGATAAGGAGCGCTACAAGGGTACCTACAGCAACCTCAACAGCAAGGCAAGTGTCGAAGAAGTGCGGACTCTTTTGTCTGCTTATTTGGATCGGGAAAGTGTAGATAAATTTCTGGGTCTAGTAACGGATTACGATAGCATTGTCGGCTCGGTCGGCTTGACGGGTGACTTCAGCACCTTCAAGAAAACAGACTACAATGTTGAGAAGATCAGTGACTTGTGGACCAAGAAAAAGGGCGATTTCGTCGGGACCAACTGCCGGATCAATAGCTATACTCTTCTGAAGAATCGCATCGAGATTCCTAAGATGAAAGCGGATAGTGAACTTTTATTTGTGGACAATGATGCGATTGACAAAGGGAAGATCTTCGGTGAGGCAGACAAGGAAGCCTTTAACATTCTGTATTCACGGGTTCCGACAGAGGCGACAACGGATGTCAAGGTCCATGCCAAGAAGATGGAAGAGTATTTTGCTCATTTCAAGTTCAATGAAAATGCGCGCATGCTTTCTGTTATCGTTCATGATAACCTGGATGGAAATACCCTTTTTGTCGGCCATGTCGGCGTTTTAGTTCCTGCAAAGGACGGCTATCTCTTTGTCGAAAAGCTGACCTTTGAAGAGCCCTATCAAGCCATCAAGTTTGCGACCAAGGAAGATGTCTACAAATACTTGGAGACCAAGTACCAAGACTACACAGGCGAAGGTCTAGCTAAGCCCTTTATCATGGACAATGAAAAATGGGTTGAAACCAAATAGAATTTCCAGCTAGTTAAGTTTGATGGAATTCCAGCTAAGGAAAGGAGCTAAAGATGAGTAAAAAATGGAGCTACTTTGCTCTAGCCCTTATTCTTATTGGTTTTCTATTAGTAGAATCAAGTATGTATGTCCTACCCTACATTGAAGGATTAAAAGATTTAGAACAAGTTGCTTTCGGATTTGGAATTTTTCTCTTAGTGGCTGTCATCATCTTATTAAACAAGACTAAAAAGCATACTGATTAAGGCCGAGTCAACAATTGTACTGTGTATTTAGAATTTATGGTGGGAGAAATGGAATGGAGAGTTTAGAATCAGGACCAGTATTATTAAGTGTTGGTTTTATTGGCTTCTTCAGCATTACTTTATTCGTTCGTCGGTGGTTAGCTAGCCGACGTAGTGGAGGCTCATTTTTTGAACCTTACCACATTTCGAATGGCATCTTCTACATTCATGTGCCTTTGTGTTTCAGCCGTCGTATGATTCCATTGAAAGAGATGAAGCAGATAACCTATTTATTGCTCCGTGGTCGCGCTGGTGGTGGGAGTCGCTATGCTTTCTATATCGAACTCAGAAATGGAAAGACCATTCCCTTCTTTTTTGGTAAAAGTAAACAGAATGAACTGTTGGTTGAAAAACTCAAGCAAAATGCTGGTAAGTATGGGTTTAAAGTACATTTTCAACGCTAGAATACAATCACCTGAAGGAAACAAAACTAGGATTTGATTCTCTGTAAAAACGAAAGTGAGCAATTCTATGAACGATTCTATGAAAGAATATATCCACTTAAAAAAGCAGTTCCAAGCGCAAGATAAGGATTCATCCAGCGTGCTGGCTCTCTATGAATTTGCAGATTGGCTGACCGTACAGGAAACTCCAGAAGCTAAGCAGGTCTTGGTGGATGTATATCAAGGAGTTGGCCTTGTATGCCAGTGCCTATGCTCTCTTCTCAGAGTTAGTAGACAAGTCTGATCGCAAGCAAGTAAAGAAACTTTTCACCTTAGAAAAGATGAGTCTAAGTCATGGAGATCGCTTTGCTCTCTCTCGTCCCTTGACCGAAAAAGAAAAAAAGGCTCATAAGGAGAAAGTCAGTGAATTGCCAACCTTCCGCTATCATCTGGATCCACTAGCGACGGGTTCCTTTAAGGAAGGGGAGCCTAAGACCTGCCCTTCGTGTGGGGAAGACCACACCATCTATTATGCTCTGAGACCTTATTGTGTAGAAGAGCTAAGGCATCTCTGTCCAACTTGTATCTCTACTGGTCGTGCTGCCCAGAAGTTTGAAGCAGAGTTTATCCAAGATGCTGATTGGCAAGGGGTCATGGATAAGGAAAAAGACCAGGTCCTCTTCTGTCAAACTCCAGGCTATAGTAGCTGGCAGGGCGAATATTGGCTCTCCTGTTGCCAAGACCACTGTGCCTATCTGAGGACAGTTGGCACTCGTGAACTGGAAGAAATGGGCATTGCTGAGCAAGTCTTAGCAGAATACGAGTCACGTAATGAATTTCAGGATGTAGCTGAATACTTAGTCAAGGATGGTTCTATGTGTGGCTATCTCTTTCGATGTCTACACTGTGAACAATACCATCTTTGGGTTGATGCGGATTAGGGGGATGCTCCAAATCTAATAGAGTCATGAACTAGATGAAAGAATAGAAAAGGAATCACGAATGAGTAGAAAGCAAGCCCTATCTATGTATTTGTTAGGAACCTTTGGTCAAGTATTAGGAGTCAGCCTTTTGGTTTGCTTTTTAAGAGTAGGAGGAGTCAAGGTTGATTTTACATCACCAATGGGGATCATCGCTGTTATTGTAGGTGGGTTGTCATCAGCTTTGTGGGGCAGCCTTGCAAGCATTAGTTACCATCAATCTAGTTTTAAACAAGTTCTCAAAGATTTTTTTCAAGTCAAAGACAGTTTAGCAAATTATTGTTTGGTGCTTGTTTTCTTGTTGCTCGACTTTTTCCCATTTATCTTAGGTGGTAAGATTACCACTCAATCGTTGGTCTTGCCAGTGGTGCTCTTTTTCAAGGCTCTTCTTTTTGGTGGGATTGAAGAAATTGGCTGGCGTTATTTCTTTCAACCAACTTTGGAAGAAAGAATACCTTATCTTTTAGCTACTTTGATCACCTTTTTAGCCTGGTCTAGCTGGCATTTGTTATACTTCTACATTGATGGTTCTTTAGCTGTCATTCAGTTGTTTCCGTTTCTAGTAGGTCTGCTAACTAACTGCTTTATCTTATCGGCCTTGTATCATAAAACGAAAAATTTATGGATCTGTGTCATGACCCATGCGTTGATCAATGCTTTATCGCAACTGTCATCAACTGAGAGCGTATGGCTATCACTTGTGATTAAGGTGTTGATAATCCTTCTTGCCATGAGAATTGCTAGTAGCAGTATGGAGAAAGCTAAATCCTAAGCTGGCTTGATTTCCATTGCTTCATATAGTTATAAATCAAAAGAGCAGTTATTTTGAACTGCTCTTTTGATATGGCTTTAAGGTTTTAGTAAAAATCTAATGAACTTGTCATCTTTTCCTTTGCCCTAAATACTTTTAGGGTGAATTCAAGCTCAACAAGTAGTGTAAGAGCTATTTGGTCGCCATTTGACTCTTATTTTTTTCACTTTTCGTGACAATATATAAAACCCATTTGTGTTTTTGCCTTTCTTCAATCTTTGAAAAGCCAATACTTGTTAATAACTGACTCAATTCAGAACTTGTTCCATAATCTGTCATATGATACTTAATTTTTTCTTTTTCGGAAGCAATAATCAGAGTAGAATGATTGGACATGACTCGATAGATTTCCTGAAAGCTTTGTTTTAATTCTTTCCAGAAAATATGGGTCTGAATGGCAAAGACAAGATCAAAATAATGATTTTGGTAGGGAAGGTTTTCAACATTTCCAACCATCAGCTGGACACTATCGTTTTCTATTGACTTTAAAAGCATCCGTTTAGCAGTTTGATAAGACTCCTTGGAAATATCAATGCCATGAATGTCAAGATTTTTATCTAAAGCAAGTAGGTTTTTGATAGTGCTACCACCGCCATAACCGATTTCTAAAATCCGACTATTATCTGAAATGGTAGTCTGTTTGATTGCCCAAAGACTGAATTTCTTAAAATAGGACGACCAGATGTTGGTAATTAATCGCCCGACAAGACCACTAGGATTTTTAGACTGTTTTATAAGATATTGAATGAGCATGTTCCTCCCCTTTTTGCAAATAAAGTTTGAAATATCAATAATTAAATTTCAAACTTTATTATAGAGAAAAGTAGTCAGAATAGCAAGAAAAAATGAAATATACAGGTATATATTTCAAACTTATGCTACAATTGGTAGTAACTGAGGTGTTCACATGAATCAATATCAAAAGACGACTGAGAAAAAGAAGCAAGCGATTATTCAAGCAGCTTTGCATCTATTCAAAGAAAAAGGTTTTAAGGAAACGAGTATAAAATCTATTGCAGAGGTAGCAGAAGTATCACCTGTTTCTATCTACAATTATTTTGGGAGCAAAGATAATTTGGTGGCTCTCTGTGTTAATGACTTGTTTGAAGAAATAACCCAGCAAGCCGAGGATATTTTAAAAAGTAATCTAGCTTTTAATACAAAATTAGACCAGGCTTTAGACCTATGTCAGGAGAAAATGAGTCAGCGAATCTCGGACTATTTTCAAGATAAAACGGTGAGAGATTCCGCTTTCTCAAGTCTCCTAACGAAAGCGATAACCGCAAAAAAACGGGATATTTATAGCACTTATATTAATCTCGGGAAAGAAGAGGGGCTGATTGCTAGAGACTTGTCAACAGAGCTTATTTTAAATGTCATGGATGCTCTCAATAGTGTAGGAAATCAGTTAGCCCATAGTGATAATTTAGAAACAGACGTTAAGCAAATCCATCAGATCGTTTTGTACGGTATTTTAGGAAAAAAGAAATCATGATTTTCCTTATTCTATGATTGTTCACAGCTAGCAACATCCCATCCCAATTAGTTGTATATTCTCATGTAAGAGTGTAAAATCTACTATATAAAGATAAAGAGGAGTAGGTTATGGACTTAAAAGATTTTACAGAAAATGAACAGGAGGAAATCGAGAAAGGTTTGAGCAAATTTATTTCAAAACAATCAGTCGCTATCTGGTATGCACTGACTGCCCTCCTTGCTACATTTCTAGTAGGTCAGGTTATCCTTTGGAATTTCCCAGATGGAAGTAGTTTGGGAGGCTCTTTGCTTTTTATCCTGATGAATTTGATTCCCATGATAACGGCTCTTTGCTTTTCCATCGTCTTAGGTGAAAGTAAATCCCTGGGAGAATTTTTCAAAAAGGTCTTTCTTCAAAAAGAAAGTAACCTGTCCTGGATGCTAGCTCTCTTCATCCCCATCATTTATTATGGGATCTCCATCCTGCTCATGAATGTTCGCTTTACTGGGAACTCCCTCTTGGCCTTCTTCCTCTATTTCCCCTGGACATTTTTATATGGAGGTCTGGAAGAAGTCGGTTGGCGTTGGTTCTTACAAGATCATCTTTCCTTTAGCAAGCACTTTATAACTAAAATGATGGTTCTTTCCCTTGTCTGGTTCCTCTGGCACATCCCTATCTATCAACTTCCTTGGATTACAGCAGGTTCGTCCAACTATCTCATCTTTTACCTGATGATTTTAGGGAATACCTTCCTATTTGGAGCTCTCAAGGAGTACTCGAAAGGAGCTGTTCCTTGTATCCTCTCTCATATGTTGATCGATAGTCTAGCTGTTCTCATGCTGGTTCAGAGTTCTCTTCCTCAGATTATCCTTCTAGTTATTATTGAAATCCTACTATCCTCTTGGCTAGTGGCTATACGAAAATCATAGAAATGGAGTTTGACCTCTCATCCAATTTCGATGGGAGGTTTTATCATTTAGTGATTGGCAATATATAGAAGGGACTGGTAAGCATTATATTTCGACTTTCATAAGTTTTGTGTTATGCTAAAACTAATATCATGGAAGGGTTTTCTGAAAATGCATTTAGCTGATTTAATGGAAAAAAGTGAGGGTGGGCAGTTTTTAATCCTGTCCCATCTGCAGCAACATTCCCCAAGCAGTCTGTCAGAAGTGATGGCGGAGACGGATTTTTCCAAAGCAACCTTGAACAAATATCTTGCACTGATCAATGACAAGGCCAAAGAGAATCAGCTGGCGCTTTCCATTGAACTAGAAGATGAAAACCTTCGCCTTCTTGTGGGTTCGGATACAAAGGGGCGTGACATTCGACGGGCTTTTTTGGACAATTCGATCAAGTACCAACTATTGATCCATTTGCTTTATCAGGGCCAGTTTCAAGCCCAGCAACTAGCTCAGGAACTCTTGATTAGTGAAGCGACATTAGGGCGTCATATTTCGGGCTTAAACAAATTATTAGCTGAGTTTCAATTTTCCATCCACAATGGGCGCTTGAAAGGGCCTGAACATAAGATTCGCTATTTTTATTTTGGCTTGCTACGAAAGATCTGGGCTAGTGCAGACTGGAAACAAGAACTGGACAAGAAAGAAAGACAAACCGAAATTGCAACCTTAGAAGAGCTCTGTGGAGCAAAATTGTCTCAAGGACAACGCTTGGATTTTGTTCTCTGGTCCCATATTACCCAGCAACGACTCAAGGTTAATGCCTGTCAATTCCGAGAAATTGAACAGAAGATGAAGGGCTATACGGACAATATATTTTATCAACGTTTGTTTCATAGGGTAGACCAGCTCTTTTCAGGGAAACACATTGCTCTTAGCTATGAGGATGGAGAGATGTTGATCCTCTTTGCTTTTCTAGTCACCCATCGGATCCTCCCCCTTCATACCATGGAGTATATCTTAGGATTTGGAGGGGAGATTGGGGCTTTGACTACGCAGCTCATTCAAGAGATGAAAACGCAGAAGTTATTAGCGGATTATATCGAAGGTCCTGTGACCTATGAGCTTAGCCAAATTTGTGGGCAGGTTTATCTTTTTACAGGCTACCTCCTTCAAGACAAGTATAAATACCAACTTGAAAACCATAATCCGTATATCTTTAGTAGTCATGATTATAGAGAAGTAGCAGATACTATCTTTAGCAAACTGCCTCTCTTTTCCCAAGCGACTGCCTTGGATAAAAAAATCAGGTGGGAGTGGCTTCAATTAATGGATTATATCGTGGAGAATAGTGGTCGTCAAATTAAGATTGGCCTGGACTTAACAGTGGGCTATCTAGGCTATACACGGATGACAGAGGTCCTCAAGCGCTACTTGGAGTACAATCGTTTTATTACCATTGAAGCTTTTGATCCAGCTACGGATTATGATTTGATTGTGACCAACAATCCTATTAGCCATAGCAAGCGAATCCCTGTCTATTATTTGAAATATGACTTGGATCTGACAGATTTAGCCAATATTCGTCAGATGATTTATGGGGATGCCAATTCTTAGTAGATTACAAAGAAGACTCGGGTCTTCTTTTTTTGCTCGAAAATGCTTAGATTTGTCTGAAAATTTAATAGAACAGAAGTGTGGAAATCTCTTCTGTCTCAAGCGATTCAAGAGACGCCCCTCATATTTTTTAAAAATTAAAAAAAAATTGATGAACATGAAAGCGGTTTATTTTGTATACTAGACAATGTAAGGAGTACGTCTCCTAAAGAATATTTCTTTTTCCAGGAGGACAGTTCATGTCACAAGAAAAATACATTATGGCCATTGACCAAGGAACAACTAGTTCTAGAGCCATCATTTTTAATAAAAAAGGAGAAAAAGTAAGCTCTAGCCAAAAAGAGTTCACGCAAATTTTCCCTCAAGCTGGTTGGGTTGAACACAATCCAAATGAAATCTGGAACTCTGTTCAGTCTGTTATCGCTGGTGCCTTTATCGAAAGTGGCATCAAGCCAGGACAAATCGAAGCTATCGGAATTACCAATCAACGGGAAACAACTGTTGTTTGGGATAAGAATACTGGCCTTCCAATCTACAATGCCATTGTTTGGCAGTCTCGCCAAACAGCTCCTTTAGCTGAACAACTTAAGAGCCAAGGCTATGTCGAAAAATTCCACCAAAAAACAGGTTTGGTCATTGATGCCTACTTCTCAGCAACTAAGATTCGCTGGATCTTGGATCATGTAGAAGGAGCACAAGAACGGGCTGAAAAAGGAGAATTGCTCTTCGGAACTATCGATACTTGGTTGGTTTGGAAGTTGACAGACGGAGCTTCTCACGTAACAGACTATTCAAATGCTGCTCGTACCATGCTCTACAATATCAAAGACCTAAAATGGGACGATGAGATTTTGGAAATCCTTAATATTCCGAGGGCTATGCTTCCAGAAGTGCGCTCCAACTCTGAAATCTATGGGAAAACAGCTCCTTTCCATTTCTACGGAGGAGAAGTGCCTATCTCTGGTATGGCGGGTGACCAACAAGCGGCCCTCTTTGGACAGTTGGCCTTTGAACCTGGTATGGTTAAAAATACTTACGGTACTGGATCTTTCATCATCATGAATACCGGTGAAGAGATGCAGTTATCTGAAAATAACTTGTTGACTACCATTGGATATGGAATCAATGGTAAAGTCTACTACGCTTTGGAAGGATCTATCTTTATAGCTGGTAGTGCCATTCAATGGCTTCGTGATGGTCTACGCATGGTGGAAAGCTCACCTGAATCTGAACAATATGCACGTGATTCTCACAACAACGATGAAGTTTATGTGGTACCGGCCTTCACAGGTCTAGGAGCACCATACTGGAATCAAAATGCTCGTGGTTCTGTCTTTGGCTTGACTCGTGGAACAACCAAAGAAGACTTTATTAAGGCGACTCTTCAATCCATTGCATACCAAGTACGGGATATCATTGATACTATGCAGGTTGATGCTAAGACGGCTATTCAAGTCCTTAAAGTGGACGGTGGAGCAGCTATGAACAACTTCTTGATGCAGTTCCAAGCGGATATTCTTGGTATTGATATCGCTCGTGCTAAAAACTTGGAAACAACAGCTTTGGGGGCAGCCTTCCTTGCAGGTCTATCAGTCGGCTACTGGAAAGACCTAGATGAATTGAAAGAACTCAATGCAACTGGTGAACTATTTGAGCCTTCTATGAACGAATCTCGTAAAGAACAACTCTACAAGGGATGGAAGAAAGCTGTTAAAGCAACCCAAGTCTTTGCAGAAACAGAAGACTAGTCCAGCCTCCAGAAGGATAGAAAGTGAAGAATTATGGAATTTTCAAAGAAAACACGTGAATTATCGATTAAGAAAATGCAAGAACGCACCCTTGATCTTTTGATCATCGGGGGTGGGATCACGGGTGCTGGTGTAGCCTTGCAGGCAGCAGCCAGTGGTCTTGAAACAGGTTTGATCGAAATGCAGGACTTTGCGGAAGGAACCTCCAGCCGTTCTACAAAATTAGTCCACGGTGGACTTCGTTACCTCAAACAATTTGACGTAGAAGTGGTATCAGATACGGTATCAGAACGTGCAGTAGTTCAACAAATTGCTCCTCATATTCCAAAACCAGACCCAATGCTCTTACCTGTCTATGATGAAGATGGGGCAACTTTCAGCCTCTTCCGTCTCAAGGTAGCTATGGACCTCTATGACCTCTTGGCAGGTGTCAGCAATACACCAGCTGCCAACAAGGTTTTGACCAAGGAGGAAGTGTTGGCTCGGGAGCCTGAGTTGAAACAAGAAGGTCTTGTCGGTGGTGGGGTTTACCTAGACTTCCGCAACAATGATGCTCGTTTGGTGATTGAAAATATCAAACGTGCCAACCAAGATGGTGCACTTATTGCCAACCACGTAAAAGCAGAAGGATTCCTCTTTGATGAATCTGGTAAGATCACAGGTGTAGTGGCGCGTGATCTCTTGACAGATGAGGTCTTTGAAATCAAGGCTCGTTTGGTGATTAATACAACTGGTCCTTGGAGCGATAAAGTGCGTAATCTCTCAAATAATGGAGAGCAACATTCACAAATGCGTCCAACCAAGGGTGTTCACTTGGTCGTAGACTCAAGCAAGATCAAGGTTTCTCAACCTGTATACTTCGACACTGGTCTTGGAGACGGTCGGATGGTCTTCGTCTTGCCACGGGAGAACAAAACCTACTTTGGAACGACTGATACAGACTACACTGGTGACTTAGAGCATCCAAAAGTGACCCAAGAAGATGTCGACTACTTGTTAGGTATCGTAAATAACCGCTTCCCAGAAGCTCACATCACCATCGATGACATCGAAAGTAGCTGGGCTGGTCTCCGTCCTTTGATCTCAGGAAATAGTGCTTCTGACTACAATGGTGGTAACAACGGAACCATCAGTGATGAAAGCTTTAATACTTTGATTACAACAGTTGAAGGCTATCTTTCTAAAGAAAAATCTCGTGAAGATGTTGAATCAGCAATCAGCCACTTGGAAGGTAGCACTTCTGAAAAACACTTGGATCCATCTGCTGTCTCACGTGGATCAAGCCTCGATCGCGATGACAATGGTCTTTTGACCCTTGCTGGTGGGAAGATTACAGACTACCGTAAGATGGCTGAAGGGGCTATGGAGCGTGTCTTGAACATTCTTAAGGAAGAGTTCGACCGTCAGTTTAAGTTAATCAACTCTAAGACCTATCCAGTATCAGGTGGAGAAATTAACCCAACGAACGTGGATTCTGAAATCGAAGCCTTTGCTCAACTTGGCGTATCTCGTGGTTTGGATAGCAAGGAAGCTCACTACCTAGCTAACCTATACGGATCCAATGCACCTAAGGTCTTCGCCCTTGCTCATAGCGTGGAACAGGCACCTAGATTGAGCTTGGCTGATACCTTGTCACTTCACTATGCAATGCGCAATGAATTGGCACTCAGCCCAGTTGATTTCCTTCTTCGTCGTACCAACCACATGCTCTTTATGCGGGATAGCTTAGATGCGATGATCGAACCTGTTTTGGATGAAATGGGCCGCTTCTATGAATGGTCAGAAGAAGAAAAAGTTGGCTACCGCAAAGACTTGCAAGTCGCTTTGGAAAACAATGACTTGGAAGCATTAAAAAACTAAGAAAAACAAAAAAGGGGTTGGAAAGAAGACTGTCTAACCTTCCCCTCTTTATAATGGAGAATTAAATCATATGAAAGAATTATTTGGTGAATTTTTAGGAACTTTAATCCTCATTCTTCTGGGAAATGGGGTTGTAGCAGGAGTGGTTCTTCCAAAAACGAAAAGCCACAACTCAGGTTGGATCGTCATTACTCTTGGTTGGGGGATTGCGGTTGCTGTCGCAGCCTTCATCTCTGGTAAGTTAAGTCCGGCCCATTTGAACCCTGCAGTAACAATTGGGGTTGCTCTTAATGGTGGCCTAGCTTGGGCATCTGTCATTCCTTATATCCTTGCACAATTTGCCGGAGCCATGGTCGGTCAAGTCCTTGTCTGGTTGCAGTTCAAACCGCATTACTTAGCAGAAGAAAATCCTGGAAATATCCTTGGAACATTCAGTACTGGTCCAGCAATTAAGGACACTACTTCAAACCTCATCAGTGAAATCCTTGGAACCTTTGTCTTGCTACTAACTATCTTTGCGCTTGGTCTTTATGACCTTCAAGCAGGGCTTGGTACCTTTGCTGTAGGTACCTTGATTGTGGGGATTGGTTTGTCTCTTGGTGGAACCACAGGTTACGCTCTCAACCCAGCTCGTGACTTAGGTCCTCGTATCATGCACAGCCTCCTTCCTATTCCTAACAAAGGAGATGGCGACTGGGGATACTCTTGGATTCCAGTAGTTGGTCCAATCATTGGAGCAGTACTAGCAGTAGCAGTCTTTAAAATGTTTTAAAAAAAGAAAGAGAGTGGGATAGAAATCGGTAATTCGTTAGAATTCGATTTCGTCGTCCCACCTCCGCACAGTTGAGTAGGGCTGTAAAAGCTGATAAAATCAGCGTAGTAGAGCCCACTCAACCACTGCGTCTTGCTCGATAATCCAAAGACAATTGAGAGGCTAGGACTTTTGTCCCAGCCTCTTTTAAAATACCGCATTAGCTAAGGAAAACTTTTTACGTTATAGCTTAAAACAAGCTATAAGAAATGTAAAAAGCAATAAAGAAAATAATGATGGCAATAATGTATTGAACCGGCTTAGGTAGGTTATTCAATTTATCCATGAATTCTTTCATTGTTTGATCTCCTTATTGTTTGAATTTCTTATGATTAGTGTAGCATGAAATAACTCCCAAAACAATAGGCAACATGGGTGTTTTTGTTAAGAAAATACTCCTAGTTATTCACCAGTCATCTTATTTAATTTAAAATCGCTCATAAATCTGGGAAGAAGGCTGGTAAAGATGACGAATGGGGGATGCAATTCCATTAAGATAAAACTAGAGGTTAGGACTTTGTCCAGCTTCTTTTCTTATGTGCACCTTATTCCTCTCATTCGCTTTTTTGGAAAAATTAGGGTAGAATAGAAATCATATTTTGAAAAAGAATAGATCAATAGTGATAGAGATGAATTCTCTTCTATCCAACAAAATGAAAAGAGGTGACCATATGTGGAAATGGATCAAACGTCTCATCGGACTGACCTTCCTCCTAGTGATTGTCTTAGCAATTTTCTTGATACCGGCAAAAGTTTCGACTCAAGAACAATTTAAAAATGTAACAGTGAATACTTCGCTGGTAGATCTGGCTCAAGAAGGTCTTTCTAAAGCAGATGTAACAGCATCTGGCCTGCAAACAGAGCTTCAGCTGAATTCTCCTCAATTGCGCCAAGTCATCAAAGGAATGCTTGGAGAGGTGTCGGATGAAACACTCCTCAATACAGCAGTTGCTATGAATGGAGACTACATCAATGTTCAGGTTCCGATTGAACTAGGACCAGTAGAAACCATAGTTAGCATGGACTATACAGCGAGTGTGACGGATCAACAATTGACTTTAAACCTAGAACGTGCCCGTCTTGGCCATCTCCCAATTCCACGATCCTTGGTCGCTTCGAAAATTGCTGAGAAAGTTAACCAAGAGGGAACAGGAGCTACCATGACAGGAAATCAAATCCAATTGACCATGCCGACAAGTGGCTATCAAATCCATTCTGCGAAGGTCGAAAAAGGGAACATGGTATTACAAATTATCGTTCCAATTTCCTATTAAGCATCAACCATTGGTTTCTGATGAGGCCGAAGGTTTTTCAGTTTGACAAAGCCCAGAAAAAAGAGTATGGTAGAACAAGAAAACGATTTCAGAAACAGGGAGATTTAAAATGCCACTATATGAATTTTGTGCAGAAAACATAACTCTTTTAGAAAAAGCTTTTCAAGCAGGAGCGCGACGAGTAGAACTATGTGATAACTTAGCGGTAGGAGGTACGACTCCTAGCTATGCTGTGATCAAAGAGGCTACAAAGCTTGCTAAGGAGTATCAGGCCAAGGTTATCGTCATGATTCGACCTCGAGGTGGAGATTTTGTATACTCTGAGCAAGAGCTAGACATCATGTTAGAAGACTGGAAAGTTGCTCGTGATTTGGGTGTTGATGGCTTGGCGGTAGGTGTCTTGACTGTTTACAATCAGCTTGATAAAGACGCCATGCTTCGTTTCATCCAAGCTAGCCAAGGATTTGAATTGACCATGCATATGGCATTTGACCAGATTCCTTTAGAAGATCAAGCGTCGACGATCGAGTGGATTAAGGAAGTGGGGGTGACCCGACTATTAACAAGAGCCGGCAGTCCAGAAACAGACATAGAACAACGGTTGGAACGCTACGAAGAGTATGCCAAGTTAGCGGATGGCCAAGTAGAAGTCTTGGCAGGTGGCGGTATCTCCTTGGAGAATCGTCAGCTTTTCCTTGACGTTCCAGGAGTGGATCAGGTACATGGGACCCGCGTTGTCTTTTAAATCTATATGAGTTGAGGACCATTCTTAACTCATTTTTTGCTTCTTTTTGGTATACTGGAGGAGAAGGAGTAGACCAGTGTTTTTACCAGATTATTTTGAGAAATATAGTATAGATAAAGAAAAAGCCCTGGCTTATGGGTTTTCAAAGCAGGGAGAGGTGTTTCGCTATGAGCAACTACTCCTCGATGGAGACTTCGAGCTCTATGTGACTGTTCAAGGAAAACAAGTTTGTTTTTGGTTAGTGGATCAAGAGACAGGCGACGACTATGTGCAACTCCATATGGACCAGATGGTTGGTCAATATGTGGGTCAAGTCAGAGAAGCCTGTCAGCAGGCCTTAGAAGATATCAGAAGCTCCTGTTTTGCTGTCAAAGTTTTTATGTATCCACAGACCAAGCGCTTGGTGGATTGGATCAGCCAGCAGTATGATCGTCCCCTCGAATATCTCTGGGACCGCTCACCGGACTCGGGTGTCTTTCGTCATCAAAAAGATCTCAAATGGTTTGGCGTTCTCATGAAGATTGACTGGTCCAAGCTAGATGCGAGACAGGAAGGGAAGATTGAGGTCTTAAATCTTAAACTGGACTATGTCAGCCAACTATTAGAAGAGTCTCCGTTCTATCCGGCCTACCATATGAACAAGAAGTACTGGATCAGCATTCCCTTGGATG
>ERZ772974.1412-NODE-1412-length-15769-cov-12.962072_pt1 | contig 15769 bp, 14 predicted proteins | sample MGYA00580671_ERZ772974 | MGnify/ENA primary metagenome ERZ772974 (study PRJEB29015, sample SAMEA2738065) | human oral metagenome | biome: human oral; feature: human-associated habitat; material: saliva | place: China | collected 2218 ... | reverse complement strand
ATCCCTACGCGGAGCAACAACCCAATATAGGTCACTTCACAAAGCTATATAGGAAGCAGTCCAAAGCTATATAGCTTTCTTCGCCATCCTATATAGCTTCACGTCATGACCTATATAGGTTGACTCAGCGACCAATATAGGTTCACATCACTCGTCCCGAGAGCATTAGCCGTACCCGTCTGAAAGCACACTACTCATCGCCCCAACGAAAGCATGTCTATCAACTGTACTGGAGCAGCCCTACGGGAGCCCTTCATCGCTAATCTATAGGGAGTAGAGCTATACCAATAGTCGTTTGCCCTCAGAGGAGTAGTTGTTCCGCATACGAACAACTATTCGTTCGCATGTGAAACAACTATTCATTTGCCCCCCGTACCAATAGTCATCCGAGTGCAGACCAATAGTCCTTTGCAAATCAACCTCGCGAGCTTCTTCCACGAGCGACTATCAAGGGGCTGTATCAAGAGCGCAGGTACAGCCCCCCTAATAGGGGAGCTATTTTACCAATGAATTCACTTTGCACTAGTAATGAAGTCCTCGATATAGCTCTCACAGACCCTCATTTCGATTCAAAAGCCCAATATAGCCGAAGTCCATAGGAGATATTCGGGAATTATTTTTTTACTTTGTGGTACATGTAAATGACAATATCATGGTATCAACTATACACATACGTAACATTGGCCCTATTAAAGAGGTAAAGCTAGAACTCAAGCGTATCAATATCTTTATGGGTCCGCAATCATCAGGGAAAAGCACTGTCGCAAAGATTATATCTCAAGCTTTATGGGCAGAAAAAAACTTCCTGACAATGGGCGAGACATCTAATTTCTACGATGACTTGAGAACATTCCACAACTTCGACAAAAGCTACTTCCAAAGCAAAGACCTTGAGATCATATATGAGAGTCAATGGTGTACCATTAAGATACAACGTGAAGAGGGGAAACGAGATCCACAAACTCATTATAGCCGGAAGAAAGGGAATGAGCTTTTCCACAACGCAAAGATCGAATATATACCTGCCGAACGAAGCTTTGTTGCTAGCATCCCTAACATCCAAAAGTATTCGCAGACATACAATAATGTCGCTGCCTTCCTCTTAGAGTGGTCTCAGGCGCGACAACAATATCAACGTACAGGGAAATTTGAAGTCTCTCTACCAGACCTCAAATTTGCCTATCGATATAAAGAAAATGGAGCTAAGGATCTAATCAACATTGATGGTATAGACATTGAACTACAGTCGAGTTCCAGTGGACAGCAGTCGTTACTCCCCCTCATGTTGGTTGCAGAAGAAGCCTTATGCAATATATACAAAGTCCAGCGCATTTTTAGCCCAGCGGAAATCTCACACATCAAGAAAAATGCTCCTGGATTAACGAATGTAATAGAACTCCTCGGAGAACTCGGAAGAAAGTCCCGAACAAAGAGTATTGAGGCTGAACTTCAGAAGCTATGGAAACAATTAGGCTATCGCCCTGATTACGGCAAGACGCACCTTATTATAGAGGAACCCGAGCTCAACCTTTATCCTTCGACTCAGCGAGGACTCCTACAGCAGCTCATTGGTCTACTCTCTCTAGACTGCACCCATAAGCATACTCTTACAATCACAACTCATAGCCCATTTATCCTCTATACCCTAAATAATTCTATGTTAGCGGGTGAGTTGGAAGTAAATGCCATACCTAAGGAAGTGCGAGAGAAGGTCAGTCCCATATCACCTAAAGATGTGGGAATATGGCTAATGAAAGATGGTGAAAATCTATCCTTACAAAAGGAGAAAAACCATCTTTTATCCTCAGACTTCTTTAATGATGAGTTTATGAGAAGCCATGAGATCACATTTCAATTACTTAAGTTACGCAAGCAAACACATGCTAAAGACACTGAAGACTCTCAAGAGAAAGAATAAGTTAGAGTCACATAACGGAGTTAAAACACTATATATTGTGGACTATGACAGCGACTACTGTAAGAAGGGGGGGAGGAACAGGAAAGGATGCTGGGCATATAGCAACCAAAGTCCCCCTGTTATGCAAAATGGCGATTGTCCTGAAGGTGTACATATATCCTGTAAATCTGCAATGGACTTACATTTTGTCACCTTTAAAGTCAGCGTTTGGGAGAAAAAAGGAGTTGGCCAATGTGATGCAGTTTTTTTCCCGTCTAGTGACCAAGAGGGTGATGCTCTACTTCTACTAGAGACCAAGTATATAGAAATAGAAACTGAGAAGAATCTTCAGAAAGCTAAGGAAAAGGCACTCCAACAAATTACGGACACTCTCCAAGAACTAGGAAATCTTGAGGCTCCAATAGAGAATAGAGGGCTCTATGGACTAATCAGTTTTCCTATATTAAATCTAGTCTTGGCAACACTAATATCACCTACGGAACTGGAGGCGCTTTATAATACCCACAACATTCAGATCTCAATGGGTAATTATGCTCGCTATGAAAGCCCCCAAGAAATCAAGTTCTCCAAAGAAACTCCCTAAGAGACTTCACTGAATCCACCTCTAGAGCATCTTCATAATGATAAACGAGCTGCGCAGCGTATCTCAAGCTATTCGGTGAGAATTAGCTAACTTTGCGCCAGTTCGGCGATGCCTCCCGCCTTGCATGAGGTAGGAGCATCCCATTATTCACATCCTAAATATCATAGTGTAGATTATGACGATAGCACCTAATAAGTTCGTCGCACTCGACTACGAGCTGTACGTCGGTGATGAGAACGAGCGTATCCTGATGGAGCAGACCACCCCCGACCGTCCTCTGGAGTACATCCAGGGCATGGGTATGATGCTGCCCGCCTTCGAGAAGCAGCTCTTCGGCCTCAAGGCAGGGGACAAGTTCGACTTCGTCCTCAAGTGCGAAGATGCCTACGGTGAGCCTTCCGACGAAGCCGTCCAGGAGCTGCCCCGTGAGATCTTCGTAGACAGCGAAGGCAAGCTCGATGCTCTGGTCGTCGAAGGTGCTACGCTGCCCCTGCACACGCCCGACGGGCAGATCATCCGTGGTAGCGTCCTCGAGATCAAGGACGAAGTCGTCGTATTCGACTTCAACCACCCCCTGGCAGGCGAAGACCTCCACTTCATCGGCGCTATCAAGGACGTCCACGATGCTACGCCCGAGGAGATCGAGCAGTTCTTCGGCGGACATGATGGCTGCGGCTGTGGCTGCGACCATGACCACGAAGGCCACGAAGAAGGTGGTGGCTGTGGTGGCTGTGGCTGCCACTAAGCACGCGTAATCATAGAGCACGGATACCCTGAGCCTAAGGCTCGTGGGCATCCGTGCTTTGCTATATCACCCCCTTCACCCGCCCACGACGATGAATACCTTCGGCAGACTCCTTCGCCTAACCTCCTTCGGTGAGTCCCACGGACCCGCCCTCGGCGGTGTGCTCGACGGCTTCCCTGCAGGCTTCGCCATCGACGAAGCCGCTATCGAGGAGGCCCTACGTCGTAGACAAGGCGGGCGAAGCGACCTCACCACCCCACGGCGCGAGAGCGACAAGGTACGCTTCCTCTCGGGTATCTATGAGGGGCGGACGCTGGGCATACCCATTGCCTTCGTCATCGACAATGCCGACACACGAAGCCAAGATTACTCACAGCTCAGTGACCTTTACCGCCCTGGGCATGCCGACTTCACCTATCAGGCGAAGTACGGACACCGCGACCCACGAGGTGGCGGGAGAGCCTCAGCGCGCGAGACCGTCGTGCGTGTCGTCGCAGGTGCTCTCTGTGCAGAGTGGCTACGAGCCGAAGGCGTACACATCTCCGCCTACCTCAGTCAAGTGGGCGCTGTCCACTATGACGACAGCCACCTGTACGAGGCGATCCTTCTCAGCGAGGGCGATAAGGCGCTCCTGCTGAGTCGCTATGAGCAGGTCGTCCCCTGCCCCGACAAGGCGACAGCAGAGCGCATGGCAGCAGCCGTAGCCGAGGCACGCGATAGCCGTGACAGCATCGGCGGGGTCATCTCCTGCCGTGTCGATGGCCTGCCCGCAGGCTTAGGCGAGCCACTCTATGACAAGCTCTCCAGCCGCTTGGCCTCAGCGATGATGGGCATCAATGCCGCTCGAGGCTTCGAGATAGGCGATGGCTTTGCCCTCGCCTCTGAGTACGGGTCAGCGGCCAACGATCCCTTTGTCCCCACCGAAGCAGGGGCTATCGGACAGCAGACCAACCACTGCGGAGGCCTCCTCGGTGGCATCAGCACGGGTGCACCACTCACCTTCCGCACGGCCTTCAAGCCCACCTCCTCCATCGGACGCGAGCAGACGACCTGCCGCACTGATGGCACCCCCACCTCCCTCTCTATCACGGGGCGCCACGACCCATGTGTCGCCCTGCGTGCCGTACCCATCGTCGAGGCGATGACGGCCCTTACCCTTATGGACTTTTACCTCCTCCACCGCGCCTACTCTACTGCGGAGCGAGGATAGACAACTATACATGGCGAGCGTAGCAGCAAAGGAAAGTATCACTGGTACCATCGTGACCTACATAGGCGTCGGGATAGGCTTCCTGACGACCTTCTTCATCTTGGCCAAGTTCCTCACTCCCGAGGAGATTGGCTTGACGCGCCTTTTGCCCGAGCTGGCGACACAGCTCTCGGGGCTGGGCATGCTCGGGATGACCTATTCACTCAGTCGCTACTTCCCCTTCTTCCGCGACTCCGAGACCAACCCCTACCGCGCTGAGGACGGGCCGAACCACGGCTTCTTCTACTACGTGACGGTCGTCGGGGCGATCGGTGCCGTGCTGATGACGCTCCTCTACATCCTCGCCAAGGGGCCCCTGATGTCGCTCTACAGCGACAGAAGCCCACTGCTCGCGGACTTCTACTATGCTGTGATACCGCTGACGCTCTTCACGATGGGCTGGACGATCTTCGAGCTCTACACCTATCAGCTGATGCGTGTAGCAGTACCGAAGGGCATCAAGGAGGTACTCCTACGTGTACTCCAGCTCGCAGCCTACCTGCTCTACGCCTTCGGCTACATCGACTTCACGACGATGGTCTGGGGCTTCATCGGGAGCTTCGGCGTCTGTATGCTTGCCAGCGGTGTCTACCTCGGGCAGATCACCTCGCTAAGCCTTCGCCACAACCCCAGCTACGTCTCACCCGAGATGCGCCGTGGCTTCTATCGCTATACGGCACTCTATACGCTGAGCTCGGTGGGCATCACGCTGGCGGGGCGCATGGATCTCTTCATGGTGGCCTTCATCGACCGCGGGGGGCTCTCCTCCGCTGGGGTCTATACGATGGCCTTCTATATGGTGTCGATCATCGAGATCCCGATGCGCGCTATCCTCAATGTGGCAGCTCCGAAGATCGCCGAGGCAGCGAAGCACGGCGACACGAAGCGCGTCGAGGAGGTCTACCGCCTCGTAGCCTTCTATCAACTCCTCTCAGGGCTCTTGATCTTCGCGATGATCTGGGTGAATATCGACAACATCTTCGGTATCATGCCCAATGGCGAGCAGTTCACCGGCGGTAAGTGGATCTTCTTCTACCTCGGGCTGGCGAAGCTCGTCGAGCTGACCTTGACCTGCAGCCATACGGTCGTCAGCACCTCACGCTACTACAAGTGGAATATCTACTACACGATCAGCGTACTCGTGATGTCGTTCGTCTCCACGGTCTTCCTCATCCCAGCCTACGGCACACTCGGCGCAGCGCTGGCGATGCTCCTGACGAATATCGTGAGCTACGGCCTACAGCAGCTCCTGCTGAGTGTGAAGATGCACGTCAGTCCCTTCACCAGTCGTATGCTCCTTCTGATACCGATCGCAGCCGTGGCATGGGGCATTGATGCCCTCCTCCCCACCTTCAGCTCGGTATGGATCGACCTCTTTGTTCGCTCGGCTCTCGTGGGGCTGGGTCTGCTCCTCGCGCTCCTGGCTCTGCGCATCACGCCTGAGCTGATGAGTATGCTCGAGGGCAAGCTCCCCAAGCGCCTACGCCGCTAATCCCCGACGCCACGTGACGAGCCTCCCGACAAGTCCCCAAGGCAAAGCGCCCCTTCGCGTGCTTCTGCTCTGCACCTCTGATGAGGGAGGCGGAGCGGCAGAGGCTTGTCGCCGCCTCCTCGATGCCCTCACGGCTGTCGGCATCGAGGTACGTATGCTCGTCGTGAAGAAGGGTACGGCGGATGAGCGTATCGCCTCCGTCGCTGATACCACCCCACGACGCCTCTGGGCCAAGGCGGCCTTCCTCCTCGAGCGACTGGAGATCTACCTCCGCAACGGCCGCTCACGTCAGCACCTCTTCCGCGTCTCGACGGCACGCTGGGGCTGTGATATCGCTTCGCACCCGTGGGTAAAGGAAGCCGATATCCTTCACCTGCATTGGATCAACCAAGGCTTCCTCTCCCTCACCTCCCTCAAGAGGCTCGCTGCCCTCGGTAAGCCCGTCTTCTCTACCCTTCACGACCTGTGGGCTGCCACGGGTATCTGTCACCTACCTCTGGAGCTGGGGCATGAGGGCGCTAAGGAGTGTCCACGCTACCAAGCGGGCTGTGGCTACTGCCCCCTGCTGGCGAGTAAGCGAGAGCACGACCTCTCACGGACGACACTTCGGAAGAAGGCTTTCCTCGCAGAGAAGCCCTTCCACTATATCGCCGTCAGCAGTGCCGAAGCCAAGCTCTTCGAGCGAAGCCCGCTGATGCAGCGCTACGGAGCGCCTGCTATCCTCGCCAATCCCATTGACCTCAGCCTCTTCTCTCCCGAGACAGCGACTGCGACACCCCCACCCTTCACCCGCGAGGCTGGGCGCTACTACGTCACCATCGTCGCTGCCCGCCTCGATGATGAAGTCAAGGGGCCACACCTCCTGATGGAGATCGCTCAGCAGCTCCAGCTCCGCCATCCTGAGATCGCCGAGCGCACGACACTCCTGCTCGTAGGGGGCATCCGCCGTGCGGGTTACTTTGACAGCCTCGCTCTTCCCCACATCGCCCTCGGGAGCATCCGTGACCGCGCACAGCTGGCGAGCCTCTATGCCGCCTCGGACGTACTCATCTCCACGAGCGTCTATGAGACCTTCGGGCAGACGCTCGTCGAAGCCCTATCCGTGGGCATCCCCGCCTTGAGCTTCCGCTGCTCAGGGCCCGAAGATATCATCCTCGATGGGGTCAATGGCTACCTCGTCCCCGCCTATGACACGGCGGTCTATGCCGATCGCCTCGCCACGCTCCTTGGACGAGAGCGAGACGACGCAGGGGCTTTCTCGCCCCGTACCTGCCGTGAGAGCGCCCAGCGCTTCGGAGCACCTGCCGTAGCCTCCCGCCTTGTGGAGCTCTACCGCACGGCACTTGACCGAGACAGCTCCGCTGAATAATCACCTATACCCTGCCTGCTACGATGCAACCACGTATATCCATCATCACGATTTGCTACAACGCTGCCAGCACGATCACCCGCACGCTCCGCAGCGTCTCGGCACAGACCTATCCGAACATCCAGTACCTCATCATCGACGGAGCTTCTAAGGACAACACGCTGGAGCTCGTCCGCGAGCTGGCTCCCGAGGCCGAGATCTATAGCGAACGTGATAAGGGGATCTATGATGCGATGAACAAGGGGCTCGACCGAGCTACGGGCGACTACGTATGGTACATCAATGCAGGCGATGCCCTGGCCAGCCCCACCACCGTCGAGGACCTCGTCCGAGCAACCTGCACGGGCGACAGCCTCCCCGACGTACTCTATGGTGACACGCGCCTCATTGATGCCGAAGACCACGACCTCGGGCTAAGACGTCTGCGCCCTCCTCACCAGCTCGACTGGCGTAGCTTCCGCGCGGGGATGCTCGTCTGTCATCAGGCCTTCGTCGCTAAGCGAAGCATCTCGCCCCACTACGATCTACGCTACCGCTTCTCTGCCGACGTCGACTGGTGCATCCGTGTACTCAAGGAGGCCAAGACCACAGCCTTCTACCCCGAGCCCATAGCGCTCTACCTCAACGAAGGGACGACGACAGCCAACCATCGCGCCTCGCTCATCGAGCGCTTCCACGTCATGCGCCACCACTACGGACTCGTGACGACCGTCCTGCAGCACCTGCGCTTCCTCGTCGACCGCAAGCGCTAAGCCTGCCTCTCCCTACTTTATCCCGCCCTCTTACCGAGGTCTGCCCCGAGGCTACACAGCCCATCGGAGCAGACCTCTTCCTTATATATAGAGTGTGCAGTACCGCTGATCCAAAAGGGTAAGTATAGGTATAGGTTGTTGCTCCGCGTAGGGATAAAAGTTGTGGACGCGTGGTAGATAAGTTTGGGCTACGTACGTGGCTCTAATATCTACGTACGTGGATATTTGGATTTACGTGCCTGGTCTTTAAGACTACGTACATAGATAGAAGAATACCACTACGGGAAGGCGCTTTTTCTTTCACGAGAATGACACTTTTTCCTCCGCAGGATAAGAGGAATACTCGCGATATGGCAAAGGGCTTGTGTATCACTTCGAAGAGGGATGTCGGGGAGCTGGGCGTGCAATACCTTAACTGAATAAATAGAGGGCAGGAGACTGCGAAACAGCCTCAATACAGGGCAAGTTTACCGAATAATCCGCTTCACGCTGGTAGCTACTTCCTCGATACAGCCCAGCGATTTTGATGCGTAAGCCCTACTTCCACACGGAGCCTAAAAGGCTATTAATCCCTAAAAGGTTATCTTTGTGTAGAAGCCCACATAGCGCAAGCTGCATGGGCCATTGTCAAATACAAACCAATTTTAGTTAGAGCAATGGCACTTTTTGATAAGTTTACCAAAAAGAATAGCGAGGCAGCGACTCTCGCACCTTCGTCTGTCCTCCCCACGATCTTAGAAGCACTCTCCAAGGAAGGTTATCGCCCCGAGCGCGACAACGAGATCCGCATCGTCTATAAGAACGAAGGCATCTTCTGCTGCTTCTACTACCGTGAGGATGACCCTGAGTTCCTCCTCGTACGTGCCACTTTTGAGCGTGCAGCCTTCGATGACGTGCACGAAGCCTTCCTCTACAAGGCCTGCGCTAAGACGGACTTCGACCAGAAGGTCAGTAAGGCCTATGTCGATGAAGAGGGCGATATCGTCTTCTCGGTCGAAGCCTTCATCATGCCTGGTACGCCCATCGACCGCCTCGCGCTCCGCATGAGCGACGCTCTGGCCTCTACGGTCGCCTTCTACCACCGCGCCCTCAAGCAGCTCGTCGAAGAGTACAATAAGGAGAATGGTGACGATAGCGAGACCAACAACTCTATCGCTCCGACGACCACTCTCCCCAACTAATCACCTCCTCTCGTAGGGTCTCTCGGCAGACTACGAAGCATATCCAAGAGCAGTACTCCGACCGCACATCACGTCATCTTGACATAGGATAGCGGACATTTCTGGACAAATAACCAGAAGTCGGGAGCACTGGCACGCGCTTTGCTATTCGTAAATAAATGCTAACTTTACCGCTGTAAACTCCCACTATGCGCCTCTCCATCCAGGAGAGTGAAAAGCCGCAGCGTGGGCCTAAGACAACGGATATATAGAATAATAAAGACGTACTGGACTTATGAAGACAATGAAGCTATTCCTCCTGATGGGAGTGGGGCTCCTGTCAGGTACGGCTGCCCTGGCGCAGACCGACAACAAGTACCTCGACGACGCCTACTATCGCCGCAGCGACCTCAAGAAGATCGATAAGGAAGAGCGCCGCAAGGCCGAGCTACGCCGCGCCGCCGAGAAGGCCGAGCGTGAAGCCTGGGAAAAGGAACAGGCTGCACTCATCGCCAACTACAAGAAGAAGCAGGCCGATCGTGAGATCGATGCATACAATGGGCACCTCTCCCTGCCCGAAGACACCATCACGCTGACCCGCAGCGAGCTGGGCCGTCTGCTCAAGGAGCAGCGCCAGAAGGATGGTGGTGCAGAGGTCTACGGCCCCTACTCCTCTCGTCTCAGCCGCTTCTACGGAGATGGCTCGATGACGATCCAGGGGGCTCGTCGCGTCTATATTGACGCAGACCCTTGGTACAATGATATCGACTACCGCTATGCGGGACCCGATGTCTATGTACGCGTAGGGAGCAGCGATCCCTTCTGGGGAAGTCGCTTCGGCTGGGGTACCAGCTGGGGCTGGGGCTCATGGTATGATCCCTTCTACACCTCCTCTTACTACTACGGTTATCCCCGCTACTACGGTAGCTGGTATGGGGGCTACTACGATCCCTACTACTATGGCTACACCCGTGGCTACTATGGTGGGTACTACGGCTCTCGCTATGGAGGCTGGTATGACGGCTACTACGGTGGCTATTATCCTGGCTACTACTACGGCTATGCCGCTGGGGCTGCTACGCGTGCCTACAACGAGCACTACTACAACAATCCCTACTCGCACGGGGCTCGCTCGACGACTCGCCGCTCAAGTGGCTACTCAGCCTACTCCAGCGTACGCGATCAGGGCTACATCGGCCCACAGCGCTCCTACGATCAGGGTAGTATGTCACAGCAGAGTCGTACGATCTACAGCGACTATCCCCGCACGCAGCAGAGCCGCCCTGTACAGCAGCAGCGTAGCTACGACAGCTATCCTCAGCGCAGCTATGACCAGGGCTCTTCAAACTCGACGAACAACTCCAACTCTGGAGGTGGCGGTGGCTACACGGCTCCCCCACGCCGTCGCTAAGGCTTGCCCTAAGGGTATATCGTTTACTCCACCTTTATTAGACTGGATAACTCATGAACATCAAGCATAAGATCTTAGGCGTAGTGGCACTGAGCCTCCTACCCCTATCACTGAGTGCACAGAGTGAGATGGAGGCCTTCCGCCTTGGCTCTCCTCATGAGCCTGTAGGATCAGCACGCTATGCTGCCCTCTCGGGCGCTATGGGTGCCGTGGGCTCTGACGTCGCCTCTCTCGTACGCAACCCTGCGGGGATCTCCCTCTTCCGTGGGAACAACCGTCTCTCGCTGACCCTCGGTGGTGGCTTCGGCACCGACCGTGGTGTCTGGTACGGCACATCAACCTCTCAGGACATGAAGGGGAAGTTCCTCTTTGAGGAGTTCTCCTATCAGGCTGGTACGAATAGAGCCTCACGTGGCCCCGTGTCCTTCGCCTTCAGCATCCGCAATGCAGGGCGCTTCGACCGCGAGCTCCACGCTTCGGCCGCGCTGCCTCAGAGTGCGAACTTCTCCTCGCTGGCAGACTTCTCTGCTGCGCGTACGAATAATGCTCGCTACGACAATCAGCGATCCCCTAACGTCGATAAATACTTCGAGAAGAGCTACATCACCACGACTGCAGCCTTTAAGAACGACTATGTACCCTGGATGTCTATCCTCGGTGCTGGCGCAGGATGGATCGATATCGACAATGGCAGCAGAAGCTATCGCTCGGCTTATATGTATAGCACCGCTCCCGATGGGACGCCCTATCCACAGCCCAGCATCGGCCTGCCCGACAAGGCTGACCTCGTACTACGCGAGAAGGGGAATATCACCGACTACGATATCGCCCTCGGCTTCGAGGCTAACGATGCCCTGCACTTCGGGGCAGCCCTCACCCTCTCCTCGCTGGACTATGAGATGGCTTCGTACTACCACGAGGCGTTCCGTGGCAACAACTACCTGAAGCTGCAAAACACTAAGAGTGTATCAGGCTTCGGAGGTAGCGTCGGCTTCGGACTGCTCTACGAGCCTGTCGAAGGGCTGCGCCTCGGGGCTTCGCTCTATACGCCCACCTTCTACTCGATGAAGATGGACTTCCAGGCAGGTAGCCTCGGCAGGTATAACAACAAGGCCAACGAGGTCGTCACGCCTAAGAGTGCAGCTAACTCCTACGCCCTGCGTGGCAACTGGCGCTTCGGACTCAGTGGTGCTTACTTCATCGGTCGTCATGGCTTCATCAGCGCTGACTATGACTATACTAGTGGTTCTCTGCGCCTCAGCAACAGCACCTATGACGAATATGATGGCAGTGAGATTGGCTTCGAGGAAGACAACGCTCGCCTGAAGACGAACTTTGGTGGAGTCCACACCGTCCGACTCGGTGCCGAAGCTATGCTTAGCAACCGCATCGCCCTGCGTGCCGGCTACCGCTACTCTTCTTCGCCCGTCAAGAACGCTCGTCTCAAGGGTGACATGGCATCGACCGAAGTACTCGTATCGGGTTCTGCGGTACACTACACCCTCCCCGACAGCCAGAATAGCTACTCGCTCGGTGCAGGCTTCCGCATCACCCCCAGCCTCTCGCTGGATCTGGCGTACGTCTACTCCGACACCAAGGCTCGCACCTTCGCCTTCCCCTACGTCAACGACTACGGCTCCTACCTCAATGCTTCGGATGCTGACATCCGTGCAGGTAAGGTCAAGCCCGATGAACTCGTAGGTATGCAGGCTATCAAGGAGACGAACCAGCGTCACAAGGCAGTAGCTACCCTCTCTATCCGCTTCTAATAAGACCAACGTGGGGCAGGTGTCTCGGCACCTGCCCCGCATATTGATATCAAAATCTCCATTACACACATCGCATGAACAACTCTCGATTCCCCGTCCAGGACGAACCACTCAGCTCATCACGCGTCGCTTATGACTTCCCCGCACTCGTGCGCCAGTCTGTCGTACGTGCCTTCGTATGGATGACCCTCGGTCTGGCTATCACGGGGCTTACGGCTCTCTTCGTCGCCGACTCCAACCTTCTGGATTTCCTATTTGAGCACCAAGGGCTCTTCTGGGGTCTCTGCATCGGTGAGCTTGCTCTGGTATGGTACCTCTCACGTAGCATCATGAAGCTCTCTATCCCAGTAGCGACGGGGGCCTTCGTATTCTACTCCGTACTCAGTGGCGTCACGCTAAGCCCTATCTTCATCGTCTACACGGGTGCTTCTATTGCCTCGACCTTCTTCATCACGGCGGCGACCTTCGGTGTGATGGCAGCCTTCGGTTACTTCACGAAGCGCGACCTCTCGAAGATGGGTAGCTACCTCTATATGGCGCTCATCGGGCTGATCATCGCTACCGTAGTGAACCTCTTCCTCCAGAGCGATACGCTCATGTGGATCATCAGCTACGTCGGGGTGCTCATCTTCGTCGGCATCACGGCCTACGATACGCAGATGATCAAGTCTCTGGTAGCAGAGTCTATCGGTGATGAAGAGCGTACGAAGAAGATCGCCCTCCTCGGTGCACTCCATCTGTACCTCGACTTCATCAACCTCTTCCTCTACCTGCTCCGTATCCTCGGCAGACGCAACTAAGATCTCACCGAGATCACGATATAGAGGGTGGGCTCCCAGACGGGTAGCTCACCCTTTTTTTATACCTTTATCTAACGATAACAGTGCAGTAGCACTGATCCTCCTACATTGTCGATCCATCTATGAAGGGAATAGTCTTAGCCGGGGGTGCAGGCACGCGCCTCTATCCCATCACCAAGGGCGTGAGCAAGCAGCTCCTGCCTATCTATGATAAGCCCATGGTCTACTACCCTATCTCGGTGCTCATGCTCGCCGGGATACGGGACATCCTCATCATATCTACCCCCGAAGACCTACCCGCCTTCCGTCGCCTCCTCGGCGATGGTAGCGACTACGGCGTGCACTTCTCCTATGCAGAGCAGCCTCGCCCCGAGGGGCTGGCGCAGGCCTTCCTCATCGGCAAGGACTTCATCGGCGGCGACTCTGTATGCCTCGTACTCGGCGACAATATCTTCTACGGCATGTCCTTCACGCAGACCCTGCGTCAGGCTGTCGAGGATGCCGAGGAGCGCAATGAAGCTACCGTCTTCGGCTACTGGGTCAGCGACCCGGAGCGCTACGGCGTAGCGGAGTTCGCTCCTGACGGCCGCTGTATCTCTATCGAGGAGAAGCCCAAGGAGCCCAAGAGCAACTACGCTGTCGTGGGGCTGTACTTCTACCCGAACTCCGTCGTCGAGGTCGCCGAGGGCGTACGTCCCTCGGCACGTGGCGAGCTGGAGATCACGAGTGTGAACCAAGAGTTCCTCCGCCGTGAGCAGCTGCTTGTACAGACACTTGGCCGTGGCTTTGCATGGCTCGATACTGGTACTCACGACTCACTCTCTGAGGCTTCGACCTTCGTCGAGGTCATCGAGAAGCGTCAGGGGCTGAAGATTGCTTGCCTCGAAGAGATCGCTTACCGTGCTGGTTGGCTCACTCGCGAGGCACTCATCGAGCTCGCAGCTCCTATGGCTAAGAACCAGTACGGGCAATACCTACTGCGTATAGCCGACATGAAGTAATCCCCATCCGCCTCACCTCTCCATGCAGATCATCCCCACCTCGATCCCCGAGGTCGTCATCATCGAGCCACGCATCTTCCGTGATGAGCGGGGCTACTTCTTCGAATCCTTCAGCGAGCAGCGCTTCGCCGAGCTCGTCACTCCTACCCACTTCGTCCAAGACAACGAGAGCCGCTCCAGCTATGGCGTGGTGCGTGGCTTGCACTTCCAGCTCCCACCTCACGCCCAGGCTAAGCTCGTGCGTGTCGTCCGTGGACGGGTACTTGATGTAGCCGTCGACGTGCGCGTAGGCTCACCGACCTTCGGAAAGCACGTCGCCGTCGAGCTCTCGGAGGACAATCATCGGATGCTCTTCCTGCCTCGTGGTTTCGCACACGGCTTCAGCGTCCTCAGCGATGAGGCCATCTTCCAGTATAAGTGCGACAACTACTACGCACCCGAAGCTGAGGGAGCTATCGCATGGGATGACCCCGCACTCGGCATCGACTGGCAGCTGCCCGCCGAGGCCATCTGTCTATCCGAGAAGGATAGCAAGCACCCTCGCCTCGCCGAAGCGCCACAGCTCTTCGACTACAGCCCGACCAGCCGCCTATGAAGATCCTCGTCCTCGGAGCCTCAGGCCAGCTCGGGCGCTGCATTGAGCACGTCGCCCAGGGCGCTACCGACCACTATCACTTCGCTACGAGAGAGACGCTGGACCTCTCCGACACCTCGGCTATCGAGCAGTTCGCTACCCGTGAGGGCATCGAAGTCATCATCAACTGTGCGGCCTACACCGCCGTCGACCGTGCCGAAGACGAGCCCGAGCAGGCAGACGAAGTCAACCATCTTGCCGTAGCACGTCTCTCGGAGCTCACCGCACGCCTCGGCATCTTCCTCATCCATATCTCCACCGACTACGTCTTCTCTGGGCGCAGCTCTATGCCCTACACGGAGGACATGTCCACGGAGCCTATCGGCGTCTACGGGCAGACGAAGCGCCGTGGCGAAGAGGCTATACAGCGTCTCGCACCCCGCCACATCATCCTGCGCACCTCATGGCTCTACGCTCCCTATGGGGCGAACTTCATGAAGACCATGCTACGCCTCGGCAAGGAGCGCCCCGAGATGCGCGTCGTCTTCGACCAAGTCGGCACCCCGACCTCGGCACTCGATCTGGCACGCTTCATCGTGGGGATCATTGAGCACAGACAGCTCGATAAGACTGGGCTCTACCACTTCTCCAATGAAGGCGTGTGCTCTTGGTACGACTTCGCCGAAGCCATCTTCCGCCTCTCGGGCTACGACACGCAGCTCCACCCCATACGCAGCAGCGAGTACCCGACACGTGCGGAGCGCCCCCATTACTCTGTCCTCGACAAGGCACGTGTGCGCGAAGCCTTCGGCATCACCATCCCCCACTGGCGCACCGCGCTGGAGGAATGCCTGCAGCTCACCGCCTCACTCCCCGAATAATCCTCTTCACCACCCACTCATGCACTATCACCGCTCCCTACTCATCACCGGCGGCGCTGGCTTCA
>ERZ772974.1397-NODE-1397-length-15845-cov-6.268461_pt1 | contig 15845 bp, 10 predicted proteins | sample MGYA00580671_ERZ772974 | MGnify/ENA primary metagenome ERZ772974 (study PRJEB29015, sample SAMEA2738065) | human oral metagenome | biome: human oral; feature: human-associated habitat; material: saliva | place: China | collected 2218 ... | reverse complement strand
TGTGCGAAGCTTTCGCACAGGGGGAGCTTTTGTTTTTGTATATGGTGAAGTCACTTCCTCTCGAAGCGTAGAGCATAAGGGTATAGAGAAGGGGTGTGCAAACCACTACTACTTCGAGGTGTGAACCAGTAGTGGTTCGAGTGCGAACCAGTAGTGGTCCGAATGTGAACCAGTAGTGGTCGGAGTGCGAACCAGTAGTGGTCCGAGTGTGGACCAGTAGTGGTTCAAAGTGCGAATGACTATTGGCCTGTACTGTGGATCACTATTGCTCCACGATTCTCTTGGGGTGAGAGCGGTGTCGTGGGCTGGTGGCCTCTTGCTCTGAAATGGGTATCTTCGCATATACAAATTACCCCTAAGCATAGATAGATGGCCAAGAATACCTCTTCGAAGCGACCTCGTGAGGCCGCACAACTCACTGTACACGATATCCTGAAGAAGTTCGGGGATACCAGCTTTACTCAGAAGGATAAGGGTACACGCTTTGAGCGACTGATGCGCTCGTGGCTACGTACCGACCCACGATATAGTAGCCTCTTCAGTGAGGTGTGGCTGTGGGAGGACTTCCCCAGTCGTGGGGACTTCGGAGGGAAGGATACGGGGATTGACCTCGTCGCTCGCACGCACGAAGGGGATTACTGGGCTATCCAGTGTAAGTGCTACGCTGAGGGGACGTCCATCGACAAGCCCAGCGTGGACAGCTTCCTCGCGACCTCGTCACGCTGCTTCACCGATCCGCTCCTGCGTAGCCAGGGGATCCGCTCCTTAGATAAGCGCTTCGACAAGCGCCTCTGGATCAGTACGACGAATAAGTGGGGGGCGAATGCCGAGGAGGCGATACAGAACCAAGACCCACAGGTCGTACGTGTTGGTCTCCACGAGCTGGAGATCAGCCCTGTGGACTGGGCGCGTCTCCTCGAGGGACAGGAGGGGAAAAAGGCCTTAGGGGCGGGGAAGCAGCTCCGTCCGCATCAGCTCGAGGCCATCAGCCGAGCCGAGGAGCACTTTGCTCACAATGAGCGTGGTAAGCTCATTATGGCTTGTGGTACGGGGAAGACCTTTACCTCACTGCGTATGATGGAGCGCTTAGTCGCTGAGCCTCAGGGCGGGCGTGGCCTCATCCTCTTCTTAGTACCGAGCATAGCCCTCTTAGGGCAGTCGCTCAATGACTGGTGTGCCGATGCCACCACACCGATCAAGGCGGTGTGTATCTGCTCGGATGCTAAGTCCAATCGCAAGACACGCAAGGGGGCGGTGAATAGTGATGACGTCAGCGACAGCATCGTCGATCTGGCGCTCCCTGCGAGCACGGATACCGCATCTATCCTACGCCAGCTACGTGCCTACCGCTCTCATAAGGGGCTGGTCGTGGTCTTCTCCACCTATCAGAGTATCGATGTGGTGAGCGAGGCGCAGCATAAGCTCCTCGAGGAGACTGCTGGGGAGTGGGGGACATTTGACTTCATCGTCTGTGACGAAGCGCACCGCACCACGGGGGTCAAGCTCGGCGAGAGTCGTGCTGATGCTGCGAAGGAGAGCAACTTCCTCAAGGTGCACGACGCCTCCTTCCTCCGTGCTCATCGTCGCCTCTATATGACGGCTACCCCGCGCCTCTATGGAGATAGTGCGAAGGTCAAGGCCAGCAAGGAGGATCTCATCCTCTGCTCGATGGATGACGAGACCCTCTATGGTAAGGAATTTCACCGTGTGAACTTCGCCTATGCCGTGCAGAACGGTATCCTCTGTGACTACAAGGTGATGGTGATCACCATCACTGAGGATATGATCCCCGAGACGCTCCGTGAGGAGATCAAGAAGGGCGGCATCAGCGAACTCAACTACGACAATGCCACGCGCTTCATCGGGCTCATCCGTGGCCTCTCCAAGCAAATCCGTGGAGACGACGGTGTGACGTGGGAGCAAGACCCCCGACTGATGCGCCGTGCTTTGGCCTTCGCCTCGACCATCGATGGCGGGATGTCAAATAAGCGGAGCACGAAGGGCGAGCGCGAGCTCGCTGCCAGCTATGCCAATAGCTCCAAGGGGATAGCCGAGACTTTCCCCCTGCTCTCCCAGCACTTCACGGAGAGCCTTACCCCCGAGGAGCAGCAGCGTACGGTGCGTATCCAGACGCGTCACGTCGATGGCTCTATGGGGGCTGCCGAGCGTGCCGATGCCCTGAGCTGGCTCAGCGAAGAGGCGACCGACCCCCAGGAATGTCGTGTGCTGACCAATGTGCGCTGCCTCAGTGAGGGAGTTGATGTGCCAGCACTCGATGCTGTCCTCTTCCTCAGCTCTCGCTCCAGTCAGGTCGATGTGGTGCAGAGTGTCGGCCGTGTGATGCGTAGCTTCCGCCGTGGTCAGCCCGATGAGAAGAAGTACGGCTATATCCTCATCCCCGTAGTCATCCCCGAGGGCGAGTCCGCCGAAGAGGCCCTGTCGCAGAATCACTACAAGGTCGTCTGGGATATCCTCAATGCCCTCCGTGCCCACGATGACCACTTCAATGCCCTCATCAATAGCATCGCACTCAATAAGAAGAAGAGCTCTAAGATCGTCATCGTCACCCCAGATGCTCCCTATCCCAGTGGCACAGGTGAATACCCCCCAGCGGGTACGGGACGTGCTGGCCTCGGTGGCGAAGGTGAGGATGATGAAGCCGAAGATACGCCCCTGCCTACTCCAAGCCAGCCCTTAGCTATACAGCAGCTCCTCACCTTCGAGGAGCAGCTCCAGCAGGGTATCTATGCCAAGCTCGTAGAGAAGTGCGGCGAGCGCACCTATTGGGAGAACTGGGCGAAGAGTGTCGGCAGCATCGCCCAGCGCTACATCGAGCGCATCACGCGCTTGGTCTCCGCAGAGACCAGCAAGCTCCGCACGCGCTTCGTTGACTTCGTCGAGACGCTCCGTCTCAATCTCAATCCCACCATCACCGAAGCCCAGTGCATCGAGATGCTCGCGCAGCATCTGATCACGCGCCCCGTCTTCGAAGCTCTCTTCGAGGAATATGCCTTCGTCAAGAATAACTCCATCGCCAGCTCGATGCAGCTGATGATCGAGCTCCTCGAGGCCGAAGCCGTCAATCAGGAGAACGATACCCTCGAGTCCTTCTACGACTCCGTGCGCACCAACATCGGGAAGATTGACAACCTCGAGGGCAAGCAGACCATCATCAAGAACCTCTATGAGAAGTTCTTTAAGGGTGCCTTCCCCAAGACCGTCGAGCAGCTCGGTATCGTCTATACCCCCGTGGAGTGCGTGGACTTCATCCTCCACTCCGTGGACTATGTCCTGAGGGAAGACTTCGACTCCAGCCTCAGCGAACGTGGGGTGCATATCCTCGACCCCTTCACCGGTACGGGGACGTTCATTACGCGCCTCCTCCAGTCGGGGCTCATCGCTCCCGAGATGCTCCCCCACAAGTACCAGCACGAGATCCACTGCAATGAGCTCTCCCTGCTGGCGTACTATATCGCAGACGTCAATATTGAGAGCGTCTTCCAGGAGCAGCATCACCGCTATGCACCCGATACCCCCTACCTCCCCTATGATGGCGTCTGCCTCACCGACACCTTCCAGCTCGGGGAGGAGAGTCAAGGCGAACGCCTCTTCGATAAGGACTTCTTCGTGGGGAATAGCGAAGCGGTCAGCCTGCAGAAGAAAGCCCCTGTACGGGTCATCATCGGCAACCCTCCCTATTCCGTAGGGCAGAAGTCTGCCAACGACAATGCTCAGAATGCCGACTATCCCCTCCTCGATAAGCGCATAGCCCAGACCTATGCTGCTCGCTCCTCAGCCAACAATAAGAATAGTCTTTATGATAGCTATATCCGTGCCTTCCGCTGGGCGAGCGACCGTGTCCTTTATCAGCTTGATGAGGAAGGGCACGTGCGTTATGACAAGAAGACGGGACGACCTGCCGAGCGAACGGATGGCAGCATCATCGCCTTTATCAGCAATGGGGCCTGGGTCGATGGCAATGCCCACGATGGCTTCCGTACCTCCCTGCAAAGGGAGTTTGATAAGATTTACGTACTCAATCTGCGTGGTAATGCCCGTACCCAGGGGGAGCTAAGACGAAAGGAAGGGGATGGTGTCTTCGGACTTGGCAGCCGTACCCCCATTGCTATTACCCTCCTTGTCAAGTATCCTGCAGCTTCGGGGAAGAGCCGTGAGTTAGCTGAAATTCGTTACCACGACATCGGTGACTACCTCAAGCGGGAGCAGAAACTCGATATCCTGCGTCAGGCGTGCCACCTCGGAGGTATCCCCTCTTGGCAGGCTATTCAGCCCAATGATAAGGAGGACTGGATTAACCAACGTGACGGGGGCTTTGATGACCTCTTGCCTCTTACTCCCGAGAAAAAGGGTGACTTGAAGGCAAGCAGCGTATTCAGTATGTACTCCTCTGGGACTAAGACGCAGCGTGATGCTTGGGCATATAATTATTCAGAGAAAGAGCTTACGATTATCGCTCATCGAAGTATCAATCACTATAATGAGATAGTATCGGAGGTGCAATGTGGTAAGCGTCAAACTCCTGATTTTGATACGAAGTTGATTAGCTGGACACGTGCGGTGCTGAGGGATGTGATGCGAGGGGTGCATTATGATGCTTCTCAAGGGGAGGTTCGTACGACACTCTACCGCCCCTTCTGCAAGCAAGTATTATTCTGGTATAAGCCTCTTGTTGAAATGCGGTATCAGATGCAGCTCCTTTATCCTCACCGAGACACGGAGAACCTGTGCATCTGTGTAACTACTGGTTCGAAGTTCGGTAGCTTCATTACAGAGTATATTCCTGACCTTCACTTAATCGGTGATGCCCAGTGCTTCCCGTTGTATTGGTACGAAGAGAATAAGCAGGAGCAGGCGAATGACCTCTTCGGGAATGCTAATGCAAGCCGCTATAAGCGCCGTGATGGGGTGACGGACTGGATGCTTCGCGAGGTGCGTAGTCGCTTCTCGGGGGCACGTAGTCTGACGAAGGAAGATATCTTCTACTATGTCTATGGCTTGCTGCATAGCACGGACTATCGGGAGCGCTTCGCCGATGACCTACGTAAGTCCCTGCCTCGCATCCCCATCGTGGAGCGTGTGGAGGACTTTATGGCGTTCAGTCAGGCAGGGCGTGCGCTTGCAGCCCTTCACCTCGGGTACGAAGGCTATCCCGCACCCGAAGGGGTCGTCGTCACGACTGCTGAGCAGCCCGCATCGATGGACGAATACGACTACTACCGTGTGGAGAAGATGACCTTCCCTAAGGGTGTGAAGAAGAACGAAGCGAGCGACACCATACATTATAATAGTCGCATCACGATTACGAATATCCCCCTCGAGGCTTATGACTACGTAGTCAATGGGAAGAGTGCTATCCACTGGGTCATCGAGTGCTACCAAGTCACGACAGACAAGCATAGCGGTATCGTGAATGACCCCAATGCGTGGTCGCAGGAGCAGGGCAAGCCCCGCTATATCCTTGACCTGCTGCTCTCGGTCATCCACGTCTCCCTCGAGAGCCAGCGCATCATCGCTACGCTCCCACGCCTCGAGCATCTTTAGCTCGTAGCCCCTCCACATAAAAGCATTCGCCCCACCTCCCGCTCGGAGAGGTGGGGCGAATACATTAATATAATGAGTGGGCGGAGCCTTAGAGGCGGCGACGGAGCTCACCGAGGAGGAGCGCCGTGGCGATGGCTACATTGAGGGATTCGGTATGGGAGTTCTCCGCTGGATAGGGTGGGATCGTGATGCGGCGGTCGATGTGCGGCTCCAGATCGGGGTGGATGCCTTGACCTTCGTTGCCCATAATGAGTAGCACGGGCTCGTCCTTCCCCGTGGGAAGCTCCGTCGTGTAGAGGTCTTCGCCTCCGAGGAAGGTGCCGAGGCGTGGCCCCGAGAAGCCCTTGAGGAAGGTGACTGTATCGCTTAGGCGATGGATCTTGACGCGGGTGAGTGCGCCCATCGTAGCTTGCACGACCTTCGGTGCGAAAGGATCGGCGGTGCCTGGAGCGAGGTAGAGGTGCTCGATGCCGAACCAGTCCGCCGTGCGGATGATCGTACCGAGGTTCCCTGGATCTTGGATGCGGTCGAGGAGCAGGCTGACGCCCGAAGCGATGGGGCTTCCCTCGTCCTCTTGGGGGAGGGCGAAGACACCAAGAAGGGGCTGAGGCTGGCGCTGCGAACTCACACGCCCCCAGTCGAAGCTCTCGGGCACGACCTCGATGCGCTTGGGGCGGAGGGCTTGCGGTAGCTTGTCGAGCTGTAGAGCGATGCCACGTGCCGTCTCTTCATCAGCAAGAAGAAGCTCACAGGGGAAGGCGCCGAGCATCTCCCCTGTGAGCTTAATTCCCTCGGCGATGAAGCGCTGCTGCGATGAGCGGCCCTTGGCATCGTGGAGGCTGCGGATGTCCTTGATCTCTGCCTTACTCAGCATCGAAGCGGACTTCCTTGAAGGCATAGGCACGCTCCCAGCCATCCTCACGCTGTAGGACGAGGCGGCCTTCGGGAGTGACGTCCTTGATCTGTGCGCGGAACTGCCCCTGGATATCGGTGAAGAGGAAGAAGCCGTCTCTGCGATACAGATACTTCATATAGTGACGGTGTACATCTTGGTAGCGACCGAGGAGGAAGTCGGGGAGCAGCTGCGAGAGCTCGCTATGCAGACGGATGAGGACTTCCATGGGCTCGAGGCTTCTGCCCGTGATCATACGCAGGGAGATAGCTGAGGGGAGCTCGGGTGGGAAGGCTTCGTCATTGATATTCATCCCGATGCCGATGACCGAGTAGTCTACTCGGGTCCCCGTGAGGCTGTGCTCAATGAGGATACCAGCGAGCTTGCGGTCGCCGTAGAAGATATCGTTTGGCCACTTGACGCGGAGCTGGTGCTTCTGGTCGTCGGTCATGTAGGAGGCGAAGGTGCGCATCACTGCCCAGGCTGCCAGCTCCGAGACGGCGAACTGCTGCTTGCCCTGCAGCATGTCGGAGCGCAGGAGGATGGAGAAGGTCAAGCTATCTCCTGGGCGCGAGGTCCAGGTATTGCCTCGCATACCACGCCCTGCCGTCTGCTGGCGGCATACGACGGTGTGGAGCTGAGGGAGGTCACGCCCCGAGGCGATCTGACCTGTGAGATAGGTATTCGTGCTGTCTACCTGGTCGATGAATTCAAGCAGTGAAGTATCCATGTGCTTAGGTAATATTGAGGGTGGGTGAATAGGTGGGGTTAGTCTTCTTCGGGTAGGGGAGTGATACCGAGCTCGGTGCGTACTCGCTTGGTGAGCTTAGCTGAGGCCTCATTCCATGAGTGGCGGATGAGGGAGCGAAGGAGTTTCGGTGGAAGGTGCTGATCAAGGAGCAGGGTATTCCAGTACTTTTTGTTGAGGTGGAAGCCTGGTATGATGGCAGGGTAAGTAGCTCGGAGATCCTCAGCTCTTTCGGGATCGCACTTGAGCGAGAGCCGAGGCTCTCCCCCGTCTGGAGCCATGATAGCGAAGATGCGATCGACTACTTTATATACGATGCATCCGTCCCCAAAGGGCATGCTCTCACTGCTGTGAGGGAGTGAGAGACAGTAGTCGTGCAGCTGCTCAATATCCATAGAATGTTTTAAGATATGTATATTATCCTTACATTTGCCCCAGCATATGAAGCCTGACTGGTGAGTTTTCAAGCTCTAAGTGAGGCGCTGCTTATGATAACAAATGTATGAAAAAGCTGGTATTTGCGAGCAATAATGCCCATAAGCTGGAGGAGGTCCGTGCCCTCTTCTCTGGACGTCTGGAGGTCGTCAGTCTGGCTGACATCGGGTGTCACGAGGAGATCCCCGAGACCGCCGATACTCTGGAGGGCAATGCCCTCATCAAGGCGCGCCACGTGTGGGAGCGCTATGGTATGTACTGCTTTGCTGATGATACGGGGCTTGAGGTCGCAGCGTTAGATGGCGCACCTGGAGTCTATTCGGCGCGCTTTGCTGGAGAGCACGCCACCTTCGAGGAGAATGTCGCCTTACTCTTGGCGCGACTCGACGGTGTACCTGCTCCACGTCAGGCGCGCTTCCGTACGGTCATTGCCCTCATCGATGAATATGGGACGCACCTCTTTGAGGGGGCGGTCGATGGCGAAATTCCTTTGGAACGCTCGGGGGCGCACGGCTTCGGCTATGATCCTGTCTTCCGTCCCGAGGGTTGTCCGAAGACCTTCGCTGAGCTCACACAGGAGGAGAAGAACGCTCTGAGTCATCGAGGTCGTGCTATTCAGCGTCTGGCACGCTACCTCTGTGCTCTGCCTGCTGTCGAATAGTGACCACTGTTATATATACTACCTCTTGAGCCTATGAAATCACTCACGCTTAGCCGTCTGCTGTACCTCGTCTACCTCTTCTTGGTGGGCTTCCCTCTGCTCTTCCTACTGACGAGTCTGTGCTGTATCCTGCTCATAGCAGCCAGCTATCTGCACGTGCCAGCCTCCTTCATTAGCCGAGTCACCAAGTGGTGGTCGTGGTCGTGCCTGGCGGCTACGCTGTGCCGTGTCGAGGTACGTGGACGTGAACACCTCCCTTCATCGTCTGCTCCCTGTGTCGTGGTGGCGAATCATCAGAGCGCTTACGATATCTTCGTACTCAATGCCTACATTGGGATTCCCTTCAAGTGGGTGATGAAGTCGGAGCTTAGGCGCCTTCCGCTTGTGGGGAGAGCCTGCGAAGCCTCGGGCTTTATCTTTGTCGATGAGACGCGTGTCTCCTCCATTACCCATACCATCGAGGATGCTAAGCGTGTCCTCGCCACGGGAAGCTCAATCTTTATCTTCCCTGAGGGAAGTCGCACCGAGACGGGGCGTATCGCTCGATTTAAGAAGGGGGCATTTGTGATGGCCTCGGAGCTGGATGTCCCCATCCTGCCAGTGACGATTGATGGAGCTTTTGAGGTACTGAGAAGAGGTACTTATCTCCCCCATCGCCATCGGATCGTGCTGACGATACATCCTGCCTTCCATATGAGTGAGCAGGGGACTCCACCGGCGCATATCCCAGCTTCGGCACGCTTGGCACAGCAGACGATCGCCTCTGCCCTATCGCAGGAGTCATAGCGACTTGTGCTCCTGAGGCTGCATCCCTATGATGCTGCTTCACGCGCAAAGAGAGAAGGCGGACGGGATGACCAGAGGGTCGTCTCGTCCGCCTTCTTTTTGTATAGCTCCGTGAATGCTTAGCCCTCGGAGGGCTCACTCTGAGAGCGAGATACAAAGAGAATTACCTGCCGCATCGTTTGCTGAGAAGTCTGTGGGCATTCCTTGAGGAGATAAGCAAGTATTCCTTTTGTGGAAAGCAAGTGTTCCACGGTTGGAAAGCAGTCTTTCCAACGGGTGGAAACTTCGAGATATATAGGTGCTTCGTGCGATGAATCACTGCGCTCAATCAGATTTGGGGTAAAAGATTGGGCGAACCTTTTAAGCTCAGGGAACGTTGTCGTTATGATTAGAACCCTTTATTAACCCTTTAATCACTCGTTTGATTATGAAGAGAATTTTGTCTTTGACTCTGGCACTCGTTGCCCTTGTCTCGCTCGTCACCCTGAGCCTGCACGCGGGTAGCGATCGTGTCATCCAGAGCAAGCAACTGCCTAAGGTCGCCCAACTCTTCCTCGCCAAGCACTTCGCTGGACGTGCTGTCTCCTTCGCTAAGGAAGACCGCGACTTCTCGGGGACGACCTATGATGTACGTCTGGCTGATGGTACGGAGATCGAGTTCACCTCTGCTGGAGAATGGAAGGAAGTGGATGGTAAGCACACCGCTCTGCCTCTGACCTTCATCCCTGCTCAGATTGTCAAGACCATCCAGTCGCAGCACGCTGGTGATGCGATCGTGCATATCGAGCGCAAGCGTCGTGGCTATCAGGTCGAGCTGGCATCGGGACTGGAGGTGCTCTTTAATACGCGCTTCCAGCTCGTCGGCTACGATGACTAAGTAATGATCACAATAACCCCGATACTATTTCCTTGATCTTATGCGTATAAACTGGTTTGCTCTCCTCCTGTCGGGAGTGATGAGCGTGAGTGTGCTGACGGCGCAGACGAAGAAGAATGCTTTGCCTCCAGTCACCGTAGCCCAGCAGTCAGCTACACCCTTCGCTCTCTTCCGTCTGCCTTATGCGACGGATGCTTTAGCTCCGGTCATCAGTCAGCAGACCGTGGAGCTGCACTACGGTAAGCACGTAGTGGGCTATCATAAGAAGCTCAACCAGCTCGTCCTGGATCAAGGGATCAAGGAGCGTGATCTGGTGCACTTGGTACGTGGATCCGAAGGCGCGCTCTTTGATAATGCAGGGCAGCTGATGAATCATTGGCTCTACTTTCTGCAGTTCCGTCCCTACGAGGCGGGGCGTATCGATGAACCTCAGGGTGCGCTGCGTGAAGCCTTACTCCGTAGCTACGGGAGCGTGGATGCGTTCCGCACAGCCTTCGAGAAAGCTGGTGGCGAGATCTTTGGTTCGGGCTGGCTTTGGCTCGTGACCGATGAGTCGGGTCGCCTCTCGATAGCGAAGACTTCGAATGCAGATTCGCCCGTTACCCGTGGGCTTATCCCGCTTTTAGCGATTGATATTTGGGAGCACGCGTACTACCTCGACTATGCCAACCGCCGTGCCGAGCATCTGCACGCGCTCTGGCAAATTATTGACTGGAAGGTGGCGGAGCGTCGCTATGCAGCGCGCACCACTGGTGTGCTGCTGTAGAGGCGCACATCTGACTCCCTCAACGCTCAGGAGGCTCACCCCATACTTGTGGGGTGAGCCTCTTGTTGTATAAGGCTCGATGGCACACACTTTGCACTCGATCTTCAGGGGACAGATGTGTACTATTGAGGGGCAGAGATAGGGCGGGACTGGTCTTTTCTGAGGTGAATTTGGGGATAAAATGGTGATTTTACCCTGCGAAGGAAGTTGGGCAATTACCTTTGCTACGATTTATCAACGTGATGTGTCGCACGCTCATTCGGAGCTTCAGACCATCATCCTTTTGGGCTAAGCATCCCTTTCTTTTGACTATGAATAAGAAGCAACTACTCGTGTCTCCACTCTTTGCCTTGGGGCTGGTGGTATTATCTGCACCCTTGCAGGCTGCCGAAGAGATGGATAGCCTCAAGACTACTCAGCTGGAGCAGGTCGTCATCCGTTCGTACGTCCCCCAAAGACCTACGGCTCCCTCCATCGGTCAGCCCACGGGGCTGACGTGGCTCACACCACGCGAATTGGCTCAGTGGCGTGTGCAGAGCATCACGGACTTGACCAGCCGTGTTCCCAGTCTATTTATTCCTGACTACGGCTCCAAGCGTAGTGCGGCTATCTTCCTTCGTGGTAGCGGCGCGCGTAGTGCAGGTCAGACCATTGGCTTCTACCTCGATGGGGTGCCTGTACTCAATAAGTCAGGCTTCAACTTTGACCTCCCCGGGGTCACAGGAGTGGAAGTCCTGCGTGGCCCACAGGGAACGCTCTATGGACGCAATGCGATGTCGGGTATCATCAACTACTATACGCGCTCGGCCTTCGACCAGCCGGGAGGAGAAGCGAAGCTGACGGCAGGCTCACACGGTCTGGTACGTGCAGCCGTAGAGCAGGCCCTTCGACTATCGGATAAGGTGGGGCTGAGCTACGGGCTCACGGGGACGACGCGCCGTGGCTACTTCTACAATGAGACGCATCGTGCCTATCAGGATAGCTTGCGTATGGGAAGTGGCTTCGTCAAAATGGAGTACCGCCCGACAGACCGCTTAGAGATGGCACTCTCCCTCACGGGAGACTATGTGCGTCAGGGGGGCTTCCCATACCGTACCGATGATCCTCGCACTCGTAAGCCCCTGCCCCTCTCGTCGGATGCTCCTGAGACCTACGAGCGACATACGGCAAGCCTGCGCTACCTCCTCGGGTATAAGTGGGGTAGGGTACAGCTCCAGTCAGCTACGAGCTATCAGTACCTCTTCGATGAGACGCATATGGATATGGATGCCCTCCCCGTGTCCTACTTCTACGTCACGCAGCGGATGCGTGAACACGGAGTGACGCAGGAGTTCATCCTCAAGAACCTTCGTGAGGGCTCCGTACGTCGTCGCTATGACTGGAGCTTAGGGCTCTTCGGCTACTACGATGCTAAGCACGTCGAGGCTCCAGTGACCTTCACCCACGCTGCGATGTCCGCCCTCCTTGGACAGCAACTCGCTGCTGCACATCGCCGCAACCCGCGCATCCCACAGATGAGCTACTATGATCCAGAGCGTGCTGACAAGCACAATGCAAATACCTTCGAGATGCCTGACTGGGGCGTGGCGCTTTATCACGAGAGTGCCTTGCACTTGGATAAAAACTGGACGCTTACTGCTGGCCTTCGCCTGGACTACGAGCAGCATCAGATTGACTACCACTCGGTAGGTTACCCCCTGGGTGTACAGATCGCCATTCCTGGAGGCACCCCTCAGACCATCACGACTCCAGCCGTCACTCTGAAGGGGACACAGCGTGTGGACTACTGGCATCTGCTGCCCAAGCTCGCTCTTTCCTACCGACCTTCGGAGCGCGTCCACGCCTATGCTACTGTCAGCCGTGGGGTGAAGACGGGGGGCTTCAACGAGCAGTCCTTCTCTGACCTCATCACGACAGCCCAGCAGCAAGCCTTGCGTGGTCAGCAGGTAGATCCTGCTTCGATCCCCTCGGCTACGACCTACAAGCCCGAGCAGAGCTGGAGCTACGAGCTGGGTGCACGCTACTCTGCACCCGAAGAAGGCTTCGATATCTCTTCATCCCTCTACTGGATGCAGGTGCGTGACCTGCAGCTCACGCGCTTCGTCGCCTCGGGAGCTGGTCGTATGGTCGGCAATGCTGGCTCATCGCGTACGATAGGTTTCGAGCTCTCCGCCTCCCAGCGTATCTGGTCTTCGCTCCGTGCGCACCTCTCCTACAGCTTTACTGATGCGCGCTTCCTGGAGAATACTTCAGGGGGAGTACGCGGGAACTTCGTCCCCTTCATCCCCCGTCAGAGCTACAGCCTGATGCTCTCGCTGCACGAACCGCTTTCGCACCGCCTGCGCCTCATCGGCGAAGTCGAGTATTCAGGGCTTGGTGAAGTCTACTGGCGTGAGGACAACAGCGCACGCGAAGACCTCCAGTCAACCCTGCGTGCACGCTTGGGCTTAGGCTACGACCGCTATACGCTTGCTCTCTGGGGTGCTAATCTGACGAATAATAGCTACACGGTCTTCCAAGCAGCTTCTCCCTTAGGTCGACTCTACCAGACCTCAGTTCCCCGTACCCTCGGGGTAGACTTCTCGGTGAAGTTCTAAGCTACTACTCTCCTTATCTACGAAGCCGTAGGGGCGCATATAGAGTCAGCGTACTCTATATGCGCCCCTACGGCGTTCGTCTCTTTGCCTGATCGATCGAAGCTCCCGACGTCACTTCTCCTATATATTACATAGGTATACCTCGTATCAATAATAGCGCATCACGATGCATACTCTATGTGGAATTTATATTTTTTTTATATCTTTGCGGGCTATCGCCCTATGTTTTCTTAGGGTGGATCTATTCATAGATAATATTTTTGAGTGTGAAAAAGAATTTTGAAAAGGTGGGCTATGTGGCTCCTCGTATGGAGGTTGTACGCTTCCACCCCCCCCTGAGTGTGCTTATCGGTATGTCTGCTGAAAGTGATCTGGAAGCAGGGTACAGTGATGAAGGCGAGCTTATTGATGCTACGGAGTATGATAAGCTGAATGGTGGTAACTAATGAATAAAATGAATATGCGCTATACAAGTAAATGGCTTTGTATGCTCTTAGTGGCTGCGAGTGCTTCGTTCGTGGGCTGTAAGAAAGAGGAGCTTAATACGTATGGCACTGAGCAGCGTGATCCGAACCTGATCAGTGTCTCCTTCGATATGTCTGCTGGTGTCCAGGATACGATTGCTGAGGACGGGGCTAAGACTCAGGGTCGTGCCCTGAGTTATACGCTCGCGGATGGAGAGAAGGATGGTAAGAAGAGCTACAGTGTCCTGACGTTCAATGCCGAGCAGGCTCCTGAAACGCTCGAGGCTTATGGTATCTTCTATTGTCCTACGGCTCCGGAGGGGAAGAAAGTCTACATCTCAAATGGACCGATGCAGTGGACCAAGAAGAAGGTCAATGGTAAGGGTAATAGCGTCCGCTATGAAATTCATAAGGGTGGCGTCGTTGATATTGATCGCAGTCTTATGAATGGAAACCATCCGTGGTACTTCGCTGCTGTCCTCGGAGCCGAGTATGACGCTGCGACGAAAACGCTTTCCTTTGACCCTTATGCAGATGCAAAGACCAATGGTCTGACGTATCAGTTCAATGGAGAGGCGATCAATCTGAATCTTCCGATGACGACCAGTTGGTCGAAGCTGCGTGTTTATGCTCCAGAGCCTGCTAACCCCGATCCTTGGTTCTACCCCGAAGGCTATGAAGTGACTAAGGGACAACCTGATAATGCTGATCCTTCTATCGTCTTCCGCCCACGTGGTACCGTCTTCCGTATGCGTATCGTGAATGAGTCTATCAATGACTTGAGGATTATGTCGTATGATATGGAGTCCAATGCGATGGCTTTCAAGACGACGATTTCTACCGATGACGTGATTAGTCAGACTGCTGCTGTTACTTCTGGAGATAAGCTGAAGCTCACCCCAGTGATGGATCATTCAGCCCGAATCCTAGTCTACGATAGAGGGGGAGTTGAAGGACGTGTCGTAGCATCGAAGCACGAATCTAAGAGCGGAGTTACCCTCGCATGGGGCTATCTGAATGAGGCTGAGCAGGCTAAGTTTGCCCCCAACATAGGGAAGAAGGGCAGTGAACTACAGCCTTCCCCAAAAGTGCCTTATATCGGTGTGCGTGTCACGGCATCACCTGTAGAAGATGATCACTGGAACTCTATGGAGAAAGCTGCAGACTACTATCCCATTGAGAACCGCGTCTCCTACATCTCAAGAATGCCTATTTTTTATACTTATGTCAATCAGTTAGATAAGCACTTTCAGGATGGTGGTAGTGAATGGCTTCGAGTAAAGGTCGCGACAGCACTGACCAATCTTGAGCGTACTTCGTTTGAAGTGTTAGCTGCGAACTTTACTCCAGGTAACGCAGGTTCCTTCAAGCGTGGTCATCCATGGATGAATCGCCATCAGGACAATGGTGACTATTGGCTAGACCAAGTTACTTATCCTAATCTGGCTCAACTTCAGAAATGGATGTCAGACCCTCGACCATTCAAGGGAGAGGCTAAAGCAGACCCTGACTTGGTGGACCACGCTGGGAAGCCTCTTGAGAATTTAGTAAGTACGGCTAAATATTACTTGCCACACGCTGAAGAGATACAGAGCTACCTACCTATACCTGTGGGTACCGGTAAGATGGATTCTCTCTCCCTAAAGGCTGGAGAAGTAAAGGGTCCATTTACGGTAGAGGTCATAGAGCAGGATTTGAATATTAAGCATGGAGCAGCGACCAGTGCTATAAATAATGCACGCTTTATCCTCAAGGGAGGTAATAGTGACGCTGTGAATGTCTCTAACTATGGTAAGGACCTGAAGACAGGGGCTGCCATCCCCATGGTCGGCAATATAGGCTGGGATGCAAAGAAAATGGCACCCTATAACTACTTCAATTACTTCTGGTGCTCGCACATCGTCTATGGCTTGGCTTACCTACGCGAAGGTGACCCTGAGAGCTTAGTAGCCTACCGCTACTTCTGGGGGATTTCTCCAGAGGATGCAGGGGTGCCTCTTGGAAATAAGTTTGTTGCTGATGATCAGTGGAAGTCTGGGGACAATGAACGGATGACT
>ERZ772974.1396-NODE-1396-length-15846-cov-3.592996_pt1 | contig 15846 bp, 11 predicted proteins | sample MGYA00580671_ERZ772974 | MGnify/ENA primary metagenome ERZ772974 (study PRJEB29015, sample SAMEA2738065) | human oral metagenome | biome: human oral; feature: human-associated habitat; material: saliva | place: China | collected 2218 ... | reverse complement strand
GTGCAGAATCCATCTATGACCAACATAGAGGTACATACGATAACCATCCACTAGCAATTCCATATGCTGAACAATAGAAAGCAAACATCAACTAAATTAGTAAAAATTTAGTTGATAATTTCATAAATAACTTCGTAAATAATTTTGTAAATATCTTCGTAACAAACACAGATTGTTAAGTAAAATTTTTAGTTGAATAATCGAATCACAATACATAAAATTATACACCCATACACGACTTGTGAAAGCAAGTTTGAAAACGAAAACCCCTGTTTGAAACAGGGGCTTTTTGGTGGAGGGGGGCATTTCCTTAAAGATAGTAATTTAATAGTATTTGCTCTTATAATATCAGTTTATACTACCAAATATTTCCAGTCCATGTATGCCTTTGTATTGCTGGAATAGGGTACGCTGTAAAGTTCTGTATGTAATTGCCTGATTTATAGATGAATAAATATCTATTTTCCAATTAAAGAAGTGGTGATTATTTTGGCAATTAGCTTTTTCTATAAACTCAAGTACAGTTTTTAAGCAGTATTCTTCAGGTAAATACTTATTGTTGTTTGTTAAATATTTGTTTTTGAATAATTGTAATAGGTTACTAATATTATCTTTGTTTTGAGTGGATAATTCAGGCCAATTAAAAAATATAATAATATACCAAAATTCATTGTATAGCATCATAGTATCAGCATTAATGTTAGAGAGTGCTACGGAGATCTTATTGTTAATTAAGTCGTTAATTTTTGAATAGTATGTATTATTGTATCTTGAATATATACTATAACAAGCCCATAATAAAGGATTCTTTTCTTCTTTTAGAAATTCTTCTAAATATGTCTCTATATTATATGGTAAGGCTATTTCTTGAGCAGAAAGAATCAGTAGTAAATTAGACAAATCTTGAAGAGGGAATCTTAAGAATATAAAACTATACTTTATAAAAATATTTTCTATGTTACTTTTGTAGTCAAATTCTGAGGAATTAAAGAGATCTGTTTTAATATAATAAAATATAGTTATAAATTTTTGGGTATTATCAAATGTAGCAAAATAGGAATAAACATAAAAAACTAAATCTAATAAATAAAGCAATTTTGTTTTTTTACTTTTATTTAATAAAGGAATTCCTTTTTTTTGCTTTTTTAGCTTATTTAAAACGGTGCTAAGTATAAATGATACAATATATCTGGCACAATCTATATGTTTTTTAATTAGAATATCAAGATCGTTCTTCATTCTTGCAAAGTTTATATAGGCATTAGTTAATAGTTGCTCTGGGGAACTAGTATTGTCAAAAATTTTCTCTAGCTTATCGATATAATTCCTTGTATCATTTATCCAATTATTAATTATAACAGGTGTAAAGTCGGATATGAATTTATGTTCATTTAGGTGAAGTCGATATTTTGAGGCATTGTCTTCATATGAATTAATTATTCTACTAATTGTATTTTCAGAATTAGTAAATATAAAGATGTCATCGACAAATCTATAAATTTCATAATCAATGCCTTTTTTTAGCCCAAATATGCTTAAATCGTTATAAACAGATATATCAATTTTTTGTAATAACAACTCAGAAATCAACCTTGAAAACTCTGGACCAATAACTATTCCATTTGAAGATTTACCATTAATATGTTGCAATATTTGGTCTATGGTAATGTGTAAATTAGTATTATCGGCATTCTTGGAGTCTATAGTATTAGGCTCAACTAGCCATTTGTAGGCATGTGTATAGATACTGTCAAAACAAGATTTATAATCTATTTTAGCAAAAACTTAAATTGATGATTAGCAATCTCCCACTTAACTGAATTAAAAAATTCTGTCAATGAATTAGAAGTTTTCAATTTAAAATAAAGTCCACTTTGTTGTATGATATCTCTTTTAAAATAGTGGCTTTTTTCTTCGATATATTCTATTGTTTTATTCTTTTTAGCTTTATAATATAAATTATTATTATTACTATGATATCGAATTGAGAAAATAGAATTTTTTTCCAATAATGCTAGAATTTCTTTTTGATATAAATCAATAAAAAGATAGAGATTTATTGCTGATAGTGGCTGAATTAGGGAGAGCGTTCGAGTGGTTTTTTGATTTTTTTGAATTTTGAATTTTAGGGGGGTTGTTGACCAACTGCTACCGTTAAATAGTTTTCTTTCATTTTTATGTTTTCTTTCTATTAAAGCTTGTCGTGCAAATTTTAAATTATTTGCAGGCTCCTTCTCTAGAAGATACTGATAAAATCTATGCAATGAATATAGTTCAGGGAGTTCGACTGGTAAAGTATCTGTTATAAGATAATCTAATTGATTTCTTCGAATATTTGTATTTTTCATTGTTTTTTACCCTTTGTTTCAGTATTATATACGTATGGGATAATTCTCACAGCACGTTAGTGCACACATCAGCGGCTTTGCTTAGGCTATTATATAACTAGTAGTTTTATAAGTGAAGTTAACTCTCTGAATAAGGGACAAAAAGCACGATATTTTACAGACAATTTTGCTGTATCTTATCGTGCTTTTTGCTTAAAAGCCTACTTTTAAAGTTATAAGATATCTTGCTAATATTTGATTATAACTTAGTTCATCTGCATCTAGTATTCCCACTTTTCTTGCCAATTTTCTTAATGTATGTAGATCATAACCTACATGCTCAACAAAAATCATACTTTTTTTCTTTTGTAAGGTATGAAATAGAGTATATGAGTTATTATTTGATTTTAAATAATATGGTTGTTGCATACCATTATTTGTAAATGCGTCTTTTACTGCATCCTTTAGAAATTTCTCTGTAGTAGGAATTAGTTCTGATAAATGGTATTGCAGTTCTTTATAATTAGCGATTATGCCTTTATTTTTCCATATGATTTCATTTTTGTGGGTTGATAAATATATAGTTCTATGGCAAAAGAGCTTTATTTTTTGTCTCAATATTTCGTGAGATAGGTTATTTTTAGCATTATCCGATACAAGAGTATTTAATTTCATTTGATATTTATTAATTTTTTCATCGGTAATACCATAAGTTAATTTAGTCTTTTTATGACTCTCTTCAAAGTTTACTTGATAACCTAAAAATTTTAATTCTTTAGGTTGGCATAAGTTGCGCTTTGAGATATAGGTGCATTTGTTAGGATTAAGCTTAACTTTGCATTTTTCTATTATATTATTCTTATAAAAAACATCAGTAATTACTTCTTTTATGAGATGTTCTAATGTAGATTGATCTATATTAGTGTTGCTTACTATTAGACAGTCATCTATATATCTTTGATAAAACATAATTCCAAAATCTTTTAATTTTTGGTTTAATATACTATCAAAATCTCGAGCAACTAATTCACAGAGTGTATTTGATAAACTCAAACCACTAAAAGTATACTTAAAGCTCTTACAATATTGAGTTATAAAATTTTTTTCGGCTCTTGATAAAGTGGATTCTAATAAATAAATTTGATTAATGTAGGAACTTGAAATTGAATTGAAGAAGTTTTTAAAATCAAATTTATAGATTGTAAAATCTTGCATATTTTTTAGTAGTGTTAATGTATCAAATAATAATCTAATAATTTTACTTCTATTTGGGAATTTAATATTAAACTCTTTGTCTATTCTTTTTTTTAGATATAGGCAAAGAATATACTCGAAACTATTTTTATTATACATATAGCCGAATCTTTTTTTTGACTGTTGTTTTAATACAAAGTGAGTTTTGCTATTAAAGTCAATTTCATTATTGAGAATTGCAAATTTTACCTCTTCGTATGTCGGATAATTGGCTGTTATTTCATGATTTTGGACTTCAAATAACCTATGTTGTATATCGATAATGGACTGTAATAACTTATAATTTATTTGACTCATATGCCCCTCCCATTGATTAGCTATCTTTATTATAGTACATAATAAAGGACGGTTTCTATTGTATTATTACAGTTAATAAAGCAGATTTGTTTATGCTGAGCTATTTTTATATGAAAAAGTGGTTATCTACAATGTGTAGATAACCACTCAATAGATAATATGTAGTTTATATGATTATTCAATTTCCGCTTTCAAATCAATGATGTTTTTACATGCTACGCAACTATCGCAGTCACAGAATTCAGCGCCTTGTGCTTTGATGTCTTTAGCGTGTTGTAATAGGTTAGCAGCACCTTCTTTGCCAAGGATTTGTACAGCGAGTTCAGAGCCTGCAAAGCCGATTGTTTCATCGATGAGTGCAATGTTTTGCTCTGCTACGGATACGAGTTGTTTTGTAAGCTCTGCTTGTTTTTCTGTACCTTCTGCATCGAGCCAAGATTGAGCAAATTCTTTTACAGTTGGATTGCTTTGTGGTGCATCTAATAACGCTTGTACGAGTTGTGTTAATTGTGTATGTGTCATGATTATTTCCTCCATCTAACTACTAATAGTTTTGGAATAGTGCACTTACTATCATATGAGCACTTGTTCCTTTTGATGATTTCATTATAACATATACAGTCATTTTGAATAGAAAAATGATTTACGATAGATACTATCAAATGTGATAGATTTATTGAAAAGCCTACATAAAATTTTATTAGATGGATTATGAAGGAATTTTCATAATTTGTGACGAATAATAAAATGTAAGTGTTTAGGACTCGTATTATCTTAGGTGTAGCAGTGGGGGCTAACTATGTGTATATCTGTAAATAGAATTATTTCATGTCAAGACTTATTAGATTTAAAGCCAGATGAGTTTAATCCTTGTAATGTAATTATTTCTGATGGATTACCTATTGATATAGTTTTAGATTCAGAAATATATATACATGAGGCTTATGATTATATAGTTGTAGGGGATAAAGACGAATTTATTAATCATATCTATGAAGATAAATTGAAGAAGTATTGTCAGGATAAAATTATACGTGAACGACACATCACACCCATAATTAAACATCTGGAGAAGATTATAAGAACAATACCTTATAAGTATATTGAAGGTAATGAAGACGATCTAGAACGACTTAATTATGATATTACTCACATGCTTTTATTTGAATTAAAAATTAGTATGGATAAGTATCAGGCATTAACTTTTAAAGCAAATTATGAGGATGAAGACTATAGTCCAGATTGGGATTCTGATACAATTTATACGAGAGCTGGATATACTGTAAGACATGGTGAGCATGCTTCTAAACGATTATCTATTTTATTTAAATTAAGTGATCTTTATAGTAGAAATCTTAGGTGGGATTTTGAGCGGTATTGTTGGTTTATTGAAAAATACCGTAGCAATTCTAAAGCTGTTTATGCTAACAAACGTCGAAGAAGAGACTTAGAGGCTTTACGATATTATGAATCTCATGATGGACTTATAAAATATACAGAAGACTTTGGTAATAACATAGACTAAGTCAAATAGTTAGTGGAAAGATTGTAGGGTTGGATGCAGTGAGTATATTCAATCCTACTCTATTTTAAGTATGGATTATTATAGATGAATAATAAATTTTGCATTTGGTTGGGAATAACCATTGACAATATGTTTGTTTGATGCTAGAATATGGGCAAGATAAAAAGTTGATTTGGATTTATTTTTTTAGAATAATGAAAAGTGGTTTTGCAAAACCGCATTACATTTATTAGATGAAGGTAGGTGGATGAATAATATAAAATATAGAAATTAATTGCTTAAAGTATATTTGAATGTTATGTTGGTTTGAAAAAACTGATTAAATGAAATTATGGATACGAATAGAATGTTATTTGTGAAATTTTTTTGAAATTATAGAAATTGGTTATCTACAACCAGGAGGTATTTATGCAATCTAAAATTATGTTAGCAAAAGAAATTTATGATAAAAGTGAAAAACAAATTTTACAACTAGAACGAGAATGGTATGCTGGGCGTTACTTAAGTAAAGTTAAAGATTATTACGACCTAAACGTTATGGCTGCATTAATCTATTTACTAAAAAAATATAATGGTTCATTTGTTGACTTAGATAAATATATTAGCTCCAATAAAATAAACAATCCTAACTTTCAAAATACAATGAAAGCATACATTTTCAAACCTCATGTGCAAGAGTTTTTACAAAAGAACCTAAATATTGATGATTTATTATTAATTGGAATTGCTTTGTTTTATAATGAATATAAAATGAGTAGGACAAATAATAGCATCGAAAGTAATGACTCTCTAAATCAAACATTGGAATATTTGTTGAACATAGAGAATCTTAATAGTTTTTCATTAATGCAAGTAGGTTTAAATGATGGGACCATATTATTGGATATGGTTAAGCACTATAACCTTAAAAGCTATTATGCTTATAACCGTGACTCTCAGCTAATGGTTTCATTACAGCTACGAGTACTATTACTAGAACTGTTAGATTCCCAATTGATAGAAGCCAATATTTTGAATGGTGCGTTTGCAGTAAGAAATCAATTATTTAATCGTATTTTATGTGTACCTCTTTGGAATCATAAGCTCGATAAGATGTTAAGACTCAATCCTATAGTTAAGAATCGGATGGATGAGATAGGAAAGATTCCTGTAAATACTGACTGGTTAGAGGTGTTAGCTGCTTTTGAACAACTTGCTGATGATGGGATTATGGTTGCATTGATGACAAACTCATCTTTAACAAATTTCCAGAATCAAGCAATTCGTGGTTACTTTGTGAATCGAGGATATATTCAATCTGTAGTTGAATTACCAGATTCTTTATCAGAGTTTTCTAGAATTCCTTTATATGCTGTGGTTTTATCTCATAATAATAATGAGATAAAGTTTATTGATGCCAGCGAGTCTTATATCCAAGAGCGACGATATAAAAATATTGATTTAGATGGATTGAAAACTTTAATCAGTGATAATACTGAAAATAGTTGTGTTGTGAGTAAATCTAGAGTATATGAGGAAGAATACAATCTTTTACCAAAACGATATACTGTTGAACCAATTACTTATGATGGGATTCTACTAGGGGAGATTTGTAATATTAGTCGAGGTCCTGTTATTCCATCAAAAGAGCTAGATGAAATTACTACTTTAGAAGACACAGGTATTAGATATGTGTATTCACAAGCACTAGATAGCCAACAGGTAGATATGTCTCAACTACCCTTTGTAGATAAATTTAAATTGGGAAAATCATCTCAAGTGATAGAAGAAGATAGTTTAGTTTTAACTAGAACATCTCCATTTAAAAGTAATTTGTTACATCTTCAACCAGGTACTGGTGTTATTATAAATGGTAATTTATTTTCTATTACAATTGCACCTAAATACAGAAACCTGTATTTATTAGATTATATTGCTGCATTTTTTAATAGCACCGTAGGCCGAGAACAAATTGAACGATTAGCATCGGGATCAGTTATAAAATCAATATCTATAAAAGATTTGAAATCATTAGCTATTCCTAATGTATCAATTGAACAGCAACGTAGATTTTTAGGTCAGACAGATAAAATTATAGAAACGCGTATGGAACTTTTAAAGAAACTTGATTATGTTAATCAAGAGCTTAATAAATTAGTAGAGGAGGAATTCAATTGGTAGCGTTTACACCTAACTTACAAGATGTCACATTGTTAAGTGATGCAATTAAATATATTACAGATGAATTAACGAATGCATTTAAATGTAATCAGTTACAATCTGTACTCAAAAAATATCACTATCCAGTAATTGAAAAGACTGTAGAGACATATTTTGATGCTAGTTTACCTAATGGAAAAATTCTAGTATTAGGCAGTTCCTCTTGTTCAGTGCGTCATTTAGAGGCAACATTTAAGGCATTAGGTCTCTCGGATCGATTAGAATATTGCTTAGATTATAAGACGCTGAAAAATTATAAGTTTGAGCATTTACGTAACAACCACCACTATAGACTTATTATTGTTGGTCCGATGCCACATTCTACAAAGGGAACGGATAATTATAGCAGTGTTATTACTAGAATGGAATCATCTGATGAATTTCCTAAGGTCGTTAGGGCAATGAATAATGGTGAATTAAAAATCACTAAAAGTAATGTGAAGGCAATTTTGACTAAAGAGAAAAGTAGTGGGTTTATAGCTGCTTGATAAGTAGATACGGAGGTACCATGAGTTTAAGTAGTCGTGTAAATGAAAAAGCATCCCTTATTTGGGCTATTGCAGATAAATTAACAGGTGTGTATAAACCACACGAATATGGAGAGGTAATTTTACCCCTTACAGTTCTAAGACGATTTGACTGTATTTTAGCCGATACCAAATCTGTTGTGCTTGATACCTATAATAAATTAAAAGATCAGAACTTAGATTTATTAGATGGTTTGTTGTATGAAGTAGCTGGTCATAAATTCTATAACATTAGTAAATATACATTTAAGACCTTGCTTGATGATCCTGATAATATTGAAAGTAATTTCAGAGATTATATAAATGGTTTTTCTAATAATGTGCAAGATATCATTAGAAAGTTCAAATTTGATAATCATATTACAACAATGGCAGATAAGCATATTTTGTATATGGTAATAAAAGAATTTAGTACAGATAAGGCTAATTTGCATCCAGATCATATCAGTAATCTTGAAATGGGCTACATATTTGAAGAGATTGTCCGTCGATTTTCAGAAGCTCATAACGAAGATGCTGGTCAGCATTATACCCCTCGTGAGGTAATTCGGTTAATGGTTAATATTCTCTTCCATGACGATAATGCTGTGCTAAGTGGACAAAACGTGGTCCGTACTATTTATGATTGTGCTTGTGGTACTGGTGGGATGCTTTCAGTAGCAGAAGAATATCTTGCGAATTTGAATAGTACATCTAAACTGATTTCATTTGGCCAAGAATTGAATGATCAGACCTTTGCGATTTGTAAGGCAGATATGCTCATTAAAGGCAATGATGCTGAACGTATTCAAAGTGGGAATACTCTATTTGAGGATCGATTTTCAGGTGAAACTTTTGACTATATTATTTCTAATCCACCATTTGGCCGAGAATGGAAAAATGAAGAAGCCTTTGTTAAGAACGAAGCTAAACTAGGTTTTGATGGTCGATTTGGCCCTGGGTTGCCATCAACAGCTGATGGACAAATGCTATTTTTAGAAAATGCTATTAAAAAGATGAACCCACAAGGCTCTCGCATTGCTATTATTCATAATGGTTCACCATTATTCACTGGTGATGCGGGGAGTGGACCGTCTGAAATTAGACGATATATTTTGGAAAATGATCTGTTGGAAGCTATTATTGCTTTATCAAATGATATTTTCTACAATACAGGCATTGCAACTTATATATGGGTACTTTCAAATAAGAAAGCTGGTACACCTCGAGAAGGTAAGGTACAACTCATTAATGCTAATGATTTATATGAAAAACGACGTAAGTCATTAGGTAATAAACGGAATGATATTCCTGAAAGCGCTATTCAGGAAATCACTAAGATTTATGGTGAGTTCAGAGAAACTGAAATCAGTAAAATCTTTGATAATGAAGACTTTGGGTATACAAAAATTACGGTTGAACGACCAGTACTTGATGAAGATGGCAAGCCTGTATTAGCAAAAGGTAAGCCAAAAGCTGATACTAAACGTCGCGATACTGAAATCGTACCACTTAAAGAAGATATAGGAACATACTTTGAACGTGAGATATTACCGTTTGCTCCAGATGCATGGATTGATAGTAAGAAGAATAAAATTGGTTATGAAATTCCGTTTACAAGGCATTTTTACAAATATGTAGCGCCACGCCCATCTGATGAAATTATGGTTGAGATTAAGGCTTTGGAAAGTGAATTAGATGGGGCTCTAGTGGAGGTATTTAAGTAATGCGAGAAATGAAAGATAGTGGAGTTCGATGGCTTGGAATGATACCTGAGGCATGGGACTTAGACAAAATCGTATCTCTATATAGTGAGAGAAGTACTAAGGTTAGTGATAGAGACTATCCAGCTTTATCTGTTACTAAACAAGGTATTGTACCTCAATTAGAATCTGCAGCAAAAACTGATAATGGTGATAATAGAAAATTAATTAAAAAGAATGATTTTGTTATTAATAGTCGTTCTGATAGACGAGGATCTTGTGGGATATCTGAATACGAAGGCTCTTGTTCTTTAATAAACACGGTATTGGCTCCAAAAAATAATATGGTTAATCAATATTATAATTATTTATTTAAGACAGAGTTGTTTGCGGATGAATTCTATAAATGGGGAAATGGAATTGTTGATGATTTGTGGTCTACTAAATGGAGTAGAATGAAAAATATTATGGTCCCATTTCCCCCTTTAGAAGAACAACGAGTAATTGCAGATTATCTTGATATTAAATGTACTCAAATTGATACTATTATTGCTAAAGAGCAATCTGTTATTGAAAAGCTGCAGGAATATAAAAGAGCTATCATTACTAATGCTGTTGTAAAGGGCTTGGATTTAACTGTTGAAATGGTAGACAGTGGTATTGAATGGATAGATTCTATTCCTAACCATTGGAAAATTAAAAGACTTATATTTTCTGCATATATTAGGGCGCGATTAGGCTGGAAGGGGTTAAAAGCTGATGAGTATACTAGTGAAGGTCATCCATTCCTTTCTGCCGTAAATATACAAAACGATAAGCTCGTATGGGAAGATTTAAACTTTATCAACGATAATAGATATGATGAATCACCAGAAATTAAATTAGAATTAGGAGATTTACTTCTAGTTAAAGATGGTGCGGGGATTGGTAAATGTGGTGTTGTTGATCAACTGCCATATGGTACTGCAACTACTAATAGTTCATTGGGAGTTATAACACCTTATCCAGAACTTAATTCAATGTACTTATATTATTTTTTTGAAAGTGCTATTTTCCAGAATTATATTTCTCGAATTAAAAATGGTATGGGGGTACCGCATTTAACTCAAGGTAATCTAAAAAATATAATGGTTGTTATTCCCCCATATTGTGAGCAAGAAGCAATAGTTGCTTATCTTGATGAAAAGTGTTCTAGTCTTGATTCTATAATACTAAAAAAGCAAGCTCTCATTGATAAACTTACTGAATACAAGAAATCCCTAATTTATGAAGTAGTAACTGGTAAAAAGGAGGTGTCTCATGTCTGAATTTGACGTAAAAGAAAAGCGATTTGAAGATGATATTGAATCATTCTTATGTACTACAGGCGGATATGTAAAAGGCGATCCGAAGGTATTTAATCGTGAATTGGCTCTTGATACTGAAACACTGTTGTCTTTTATAAAACAAAGCCAACCAAAGAAATGGGAATGGTATACGAAGTTATATGGAGATTCTTGTGAGCTGCAGTTTTTAAAGCGGTTCAATGACTCTGTAGAGCATGATGGATTGTTATCTGTTTTGCGTCATGGATTTAAGGATAGAGGCATTACTTTCCGTGTTGTGTATTGGAAACCAGAGACTTCCATGAATGAAACTGCACGAGCACAATATGAATCCAATATATTCCATTGCACTCGGCAGTTACATTATTCTGTATCAAATAACAACAGTGTAGATATTGTACTTTTCTTAAACGGTGTCCCTGTTGTTAGCATGGAATTAAAATGTCAGTTTACAGGTCAGAATGCAACTAATGCGATTTCTCAATATAAGTTTGATAGATCTAACAAAGACCAAATCTTTAAGTTTAATCGACGTGTGTTAGTTCATTTTGCAGTGGATTTAACACAAGTGCATATGACAACAAAATTAAATGGGAGTAGCACGTATTTTCTACCATTTAATCAAGGTTCTAATGGTGCTGGTAATGTCGGTAGTGCTGGCAATCCTAATTCTGATACGTACGATACCTCCTACCTATGGAAATCGGTTCTTCAACGAGATAGATTGTTAGAAATTTTGCAAAAGTATATGCATTTGTCTGTTGTGAAAGATAGCGCTAATAATATAACTGATGAAATATTGATTTTCCCGCGCTTTCACCAATTAGATGTAGTAACAAAACTGTTAGAACATGTAAAAGAGAATGGTGCAGGGCACAATTACTTGATTCAACACTCTGCTGGCTCTGGTAAGTCTAATTCTATTGCTTGGTTGGCACATCGCTTGTCTGGGTTGCATGATAAGGATGATAAGAAGATTTTTCGGTCTACCATTATTGTTACAGACCGAAAGGTTTTAGATAGTCAATTACAGAATACGGTCTCTCAATTTGACCACACTCCAGGGGTTATACAACGTGTGGATAAAACATCTAAACAGTTAAAAGAGGCTATTGAAAGTGGTACGCCTATTATCATTACCACATTACAAAAATTCCCTGTTATTTATGAAAAGGTGAAAGCACAAAGTTGTAATTTTGCTGTCATTGTAGATGAAGCACATTCTTCTCAAACTGGATCTGCAGCTCGTAAATTAAAACAAGCCCTTGCAAATACTGAGAAGGCTCTACAAGAATATGCTGATTGGGCTTATGAAGATGAGGAAAATACTTTAGATGAGGAGGATAAACTCGTTAAGGAGTTAGTTGCACAAGGTCAGCATGATAATCTGTCTTTCTTTGCTTTTACTGCAACACCTAAAGCAAAGACTTTGCAGCTATTTGGTACTCGTGATGAAATGGGTGAATATCATCCATTCCATATCTACTCTATGCAACAAGCTATAGATGAAGGGTTTATTCTTGATGTCTTAAAAAACTATATGACCTATAATACATACTATAAAATAGCGAGTCTCGTTGATGTGGATATTGAATTGGATTCAGCGGCTGGAATGAAAGCTATTCGTAAATTCCAAACATTGCATCCTCATAATATTACGCAAAAAACAGCAGTTATGTTACGCCATTTTATGGATATTACTAGGCATAAGATTGGTGGTCGCGCAAAGGCCATGGTTGTTACACCATCAAGATTACATGCAGTTCGCTATGTTCAAGAGTTTCGTCGTCAGATAGAACAAATGGAATCTCTCGATTTAGAAGTGCTGGTAGCCTTTTCTGGTGAGATTGATGACAATGGAAGAACATATACTGAAGAGTCTTTGAATATAGATAAAGATGGCAATCACATTAAGGAGAAAGCCTTACCAGGCACATTCCATAACGATGAATATGGTATGCTTATCGTTGCAGAGAAATATCAGACTGGTTTTGATGAGCCTTTGTTACATACCATGTTTGTAGATAAAAAGATTTCAGGGGTAAAGGCTGTTCAGACACTATCTCGTCTTAATAGGACTATGAAAGGCAAACAAGATACGTTTATATTAGACTTTGTTAATAGTGAAGAGGATATCTTGAGCTCCTTCGCACCATTCTATCAAGAAACTAAGTTAGATAAAGAGACAGATCCTAATACGCTATATGATGTTAAGTCAACTTTAGATAAGTTCAATGTTTATGATGTACATGATATAGAACAATTTGGAAAATTATTCTATCAAAGCAAGAATCAAACGATGGGAGATTTAGGGAAACTTCAATCGTATATTATGCCAGCTATCAAACGCTTTGAATCTTTAGAGGAAGCTGATCAAGATATTTTTAAAGGGACTCTACAACATTTTAATCGTTTATATTCCTTTATTACACAGGTATGTAGATTGTTTGATAAAGAACTCCATATCTTCAGTATCTATGCTAAGTTCCTTGCTATTCAACTGCCAAAAGAACATCAGGACCATGTCGATTTAGATGATAAGATAATGCTCGAATACTATCGTTTGGAAAAAGGCTCACATGGGTCAATTGATTTGTCTCCAGAAGAAACTGGGTTGAAACCTATTACCGGCAAAGTGGGTCGTAAAAATAGCTTGATTACAACGATTAACGAGATTATTGAGGACTTTAATAAACGTTATGGTACTGAATTTACTGAAATGGATAAAGTGATATTGCAAATAGAACAAGATATTGCAAAAGATCCTAAATGGCGTGACTATATTAATAACAACGGATTTAAAACCTTTAAAATATTATTTGACCAAGAGTTTATGGGGATTGCTGTTAAGCGATTTAAAGCTAATGAAGAGTTCTTTAAGATGTTGTTAAAAGATAAAAAACTATTTGAGGATATTCGTGATGCTCTTGGGAGTGCTATTTATAGTCGTGTAGAAAATAATGTCATGAATTATGGCTTACCGGATAAGATGATGCATGGGATGTTTGAATTGGAGCAACCAGAAATGAGAACTTTGGTGGCAGATAAGGGTGTTGAAAAATAGTATTGTAAGGGGAGAAGTAGTATATATGAGAAAAAATTTTTTTGATTTATTGAGAGATTCCGAAGTAGATATTAATAGAGAGCTGCAAAAACTTAAAAGTTTATTTTCAGAAAAATGTTGCTATTTTTCATATAAAGAATATTCCTTATATGATTTAATTTCTGATGACTTTCTTGAATGCTATAAACGCCGTGAACATTTTCTGTCACTAAAAGAATTGCTTGATAGTATTGAAGTGATGAGTTTTGGGTTTTCAGAATATGATAAGTATTTTTTATTTGCTGAAATGTATATAGATTTATTTTCGGTGCTAGATGATTATTATGATGACAATGTGACTAGACAAAAAAAACTTATTCGCAAGCAGATAAATAAAATTATAAATTCATTAGGTTATAAATTTATTAATACGGACGATAGAGAGATTATTGTTGAAGATAATGTATTTGCTAATGAGTCTGCTCAGATTGTAACAGAATTTGCTGATGTAAAAGAGGCATTAAGTATTCTGGAGTATAATCACTTTTCTAATAAAGGTGATATTGAGAGAAAGAAAGAGATTCTCAAGAAAATTGCTGATCTATTAGAACCATGGAGAAAATCATTTAATAAGTGTAATGAACTAAAAGGTTTATTAAAAGTGAACAATGATAAAATCCAAGCTTTAGAAAAGTTGTTTTATATGTACAATAAATTCAATATTCGCCATAATAATGAGGAACAAATGCTTACGGAATTATCTGATCAAGAGATTGAATCCTGGTATGATAAAGTTTATACATTATCTTTGTTTATCATTTTGGGGAAAGATGTAGGAAGTATTTTATCTGATTTTGAAGCATCATTTAGTGATAATAAATAGTAGTGAATATTTTAAATCGTATATAAAGATAAGAGTCTGTAAAAGCACGGTTATATATAAAACGTCCTTGTGAGGATTTTATCCGAACAAGGACGTTTTTAAGTATTACCAAAATTTATTTAGTTATTCATAATATAATATAAAACATCATTCATAGATGTGTTTGGTTGGACACGATTCCAACCACTACCATTATTATAATACCATCTACCATTTTCTTTTTCGAAATATACCGTGTCAGTTTCGTATCTGCCTCTTACCATTACATATTTTAAACCGACTTTATAAGCAGTTCCTGATGAATTGCTACTTATACTTGTCACCCAAACAGAGTCTCCGTCACTATATGTAGTTACATATCTATCAGCAGCGTATACTTGATAAGATGTACCACTTGCAAATGCTAGGCCTAGAGCTAGAAATGGTATTAATAGTTTTTTTGAAGCCTTCATAGTTGAATCCTCCCTATACATAAAAAATCAACTCTTTGATTTATAGTATCATAGATATATATTAAAATTTAACGTTTCATTATTTATTCATAAATTCAGGCAACTTAGAACATTAAGATAATTAGGACTACATAATTAATTTATTAATGATGATATAATTTACTTAACATATGTAGTTTGTATAGGAGAGTAAATCATGAAAAAATTTCTATGTGCACTGGCTGCATTAGCTTTCATAGGCTCTATTAATATTGTCTCCGCAGATGACATGATGCGGTTTCGTCTCAATGGTAATTCTATTTATGACCAGCCTTATGGTGATCGAAATGAGT
>ERZ772974.1388-NODE-1388-length-15885-cov-5.740872_pt1 | contig 15885 bp, 9 predicted proteins | sample MGYA00580671_ERZ772974 | MGnify/ENA primary metagenome ERZ772974 (study PRJEB29015, sample SAMEA2738065) | human oral metagenome | biome: human oral; feature: human-associated habitat; material: saliva | place: China | collected 2218 ... | reverse complement strand
GGATTACTCACACAACGAACCACCAGTGGAATCATTCCCTTGGCCAGATCGTCACCGCTCTCATCAACGCGGGGCTAGTGATCGACGAGCTCGAGGAGACCCCACGCGCTGCTTGGTGCCCGTGGCCCGAGCTCATGGAACAAGATTCCACTGGAGGCTGGCATCTTCGCGAACACCCCGAGCGACTGCCCCTTCAGTTTGCGATCACCGCACACAAAAACTGAAAGCGCGGTCGATACTCACCCACCCATATGTGGCTGTAATTTCTTGAGTCTCATCGTCGCCAGATTTCTGCCAATCGCAAGTGGTGGCAGTGAATGAACGTGCTTCGCAGGCACATTACAACGAGCGCTCCCCTAGGGTAATCAGTCAAGACAGATGAGGGATCCCGGAGCTATAGGCTCCGGGATCCCTCATGCTGATTTCGCAGTTACTCCGAGAACCCGAAATCGCTGACGCCAAGCGTCGAGCAATTCTCACTCAAAGCGCGCACAGTCTCGGGTGGTATCCCGTCGTTGACTCGAGCGTGCACCTCGAAAGTGAGTTCCACTTCAGCACCGATCAAGTTCAGCTGACTTACGACTTCTTCCATGATGCTCTGGATGCCACGATTTACACGCGTATTATCCAGCCTCGACACCATGCGGAACGTGCTCTTCTGCCTATTGAGTACAGTCGCATCGACGGCAGAAAGTTCGCTAGTGATGTCGTCATCACTCCACGTCTTGGTCGCGGGGTCCATAAACTTGACGTCGTCCCCGCCAACATCTTGAGCACCCGCATCACCGGATGTCTCCTCCACAGCGGCGGGTGCGGCCTCGATTTCCCTGTTGATCTGCGCCTCGGCAACCCCAACCTTCACCAAAAAATCGCTGGCATTAATAAACGGTTTCTGCTCGCCGAGGGAAAGATCCACGTATCGCCCCTCCGAGAACGCAGCAGCAATTCCGAAAAACTCCTTCGAGCCCAGGCCACGCACGATCGCGTTTTCAAGCACACTGTAGTCAGAGAGCCGCGGCAAATAGCAGTACTGGCACAGGTACTCCCATAGCTGCTTGACCTGGATATGATCGGATTCTCTCCACAATACGCGGTCAAGCTCCATCTTGAGCAAGGCTGGCGCCCAATTCTGAATAGCCGCATCATCGGATAAGAGTTTGCGTGCCATTTTGGCTACGATGCTGTCCCTACCGCCTTCAACATGCTCGACCGCCCACTCGATATCCATCGAGTTGTTCAACAAATCGATGCGTGGGTAGAGAAGCCAGTTGTATGCCTCTCGAATCTTCACATCAAGCTCTTCATCCGCACGCCGCGCACTCTGCTCGGTCTCGCGAGTCTGTTTCACATCAAGGTTGAGCGACTCACGGTCCGCTTTGATTGAGTCCCAGGCGAGGTATTGCTTCGCCGAATTCAGAATATGCGAATAGGACGATCCATCCGCCGCCGCGGCAAACACAATCATGTTTTTGTATGAGCGAGGGGAGCTTCCGCGGCTCGCGATCACCTCGCTGGCCAGTTTAAGAGCATCACTTTCAGATGCCCTGCTTCCGTGCTTAGCAGCGGGCGGCAGCACAACGAGGCGTAGCGATTGGTCATCAGGCACGTCGAGACTGCTCGCCGGGCACACATGGACGCCCGCAAACGGCTCCGACTTGCGTAGTTTTTTCAGACGACTCTCCACCTCAAAAAGCGCGTCGGAGTCCCCCATCATCTGGGCTCGATCCTCGGCCACCTTGCGCAATGTCGGGCGTGTGTCATACCAAAAGCGGTTACTGTTGTCATCGCTGTAGAGGTACGAGGAAGATATCTGCAGCGTAACCAGCGCATCGTTGAACACCGAGAGATTCTCACCTGGCTGAACCACGCCCAGACGGATGTGTCCACGTTCGATGCCACGCACGGATTGACCAGCGACATCAGGAGCACTGCCCAGCATTACTGTGCGTGCTACTCTACGTGATGCCAGAAGGGAGCCGTAGCGAGGGTTATTTCCGTCATTTCGGTACGGAAGCGACTGTTTTCCGTCCACCTCGGAGTCCACCACCGCGTTCCAGTTGTCATCGAGGTAGCGCGTGAGCTCATCGCGTACTACCGGCACGTCAAGAGGGAAGGAGCCTGGCATGATCATCGGCGAAGGGTCGCGGCTCATCCACAGCTCATGGATAACCGCAGCCATGAGACGCAATACACCACGGGTACGTTGGAAACGCTCAAGAGTCGCCCAGTCCTCGTATAAACGATCGAAAACCTCAGGATGTATGGGGTAACAGGCCAGCATGCGCTCGCGATACTCCAGCTCGCGAGACTCCGTCGGAAACTCAGCCGGGTTATCTCCATACATTTTGCTGAACGCAAAGCACACCTCGTCACGCGCGGCTTCATCCTTGCAATTGAGGAAAAGCCTCCGCCGAACCACTTCAAAGCCTTCGCTGGCGCCCACAGGCTTCCAAATCGACTCCATTCGACCAAATGTATGCTCGATCTGTTCAAGTGTGCGCTGGCCAGCCTCGCCGCCTATCTCATTGTCCGACTCGGGGATGGAGGCAACTACCAGGCTGCATTTCGAGGCGCGTGCAGCCTCGGTGAGCTCCTGAATGAAAGTTATGAAGTTATCGAGCGTGCCCGCGGGTAGCTTCTCGGCACCATAGAGTTTCTTCGCATAAGCAACGAGCTCATCCATCAGAACCAAGCAGCACCCGCACGCGTCGAAGAGGTTCGCTAGAGCCTCCGACCCGGGAGAAACACCTCGCTTATCGGCTTCCTTGACGTACTCGTAGAGTTCGGGCCTGCCCGCCGACTCCGCTAGCTGAAAGGCCATCTCGCCCCAAAGTGTGTTCACTGTAATACCTGGCATCGTCGCGGGGCGCTTTGCATTGGCTGGGTTGAGCGCAGTGCCTACGAGCACAGCCACGTGTACCTCGGGGACTTCCGAAACTTGCGCAGCCTCGAGTACAGGCGTGAGGTTGGCGATCTGTCGCACTCGGGAGCGGCTACGCATCATATGGTAGAGCGCGAGCATACTATGAGTTTTGCCGCCACCGAAGGCCGTCTTGAGCTGGATGACAGGCTCTCCATCGAGCCCGCTCACACGACGCAGCGATTGTGTAAGCAAGCCTTTCATGCCTTCGGTCACGTAGGTACGGTTGAAGAACTCAACAGGGTCGCGATACTCGAGCTCTCCCTTACCGCGTGCAACTTGCGCTAAATCAGCAGCGAACTCTGCGTTCTTGTAGCGCCCCTCTGCAACATCCATGTGGGGCTCTATCACATCACGCCAGCTGGGCAGCCCGCTCACAGCCTTTGTTTGCTCAAGTTCCTTCCTGCGTGCCGGCATCTCCTCAGGATCGGCAACCGCATTCGAAGTCACCGCTATTGAGCCCTCAGCGCTGCCGTAGCGCACCTGGCGCAGAAGCGCATTGATGTCGCTGGTTGCATCGGAATCGATCTGCTCAGCCAGTCGACTCATGGTGTCGAGCGCGCGGAAGGCGTTGCTATCGGTCAGATCTTCGATGCCCTTGTGGGCCCATTCGTTGCGCTTACCCTTGAGCTCGATGACGTAGTTCTTGCAGTCACGCGGTAACTTCTTACCGAATACCTCGCGCCAGTTGATCTCCATCAAGAGGAGGCACTTCGCAATGTCGAGGGAACTCGCAAGTTCGTTGACCGTTCCGCTCGTCGGCAGGCCTCGCTTCTGGTCGTCGTAGAGCTTGTCCATGACACCTGCTTGCCAAAAGTCAGCGCCGTAGGTTTGTACGAGCTCGTGAACAATGTACGGGATAAGAGCTTCTAGAAGCCTATTGAATCCCTTAGTCACAAGGTCATGGTTAGTGTTGTTCTCCATATGTCCTCCTCGATCATTAGTCGAACAGCGCGTCCTGCCTGGACGCATCACCAGCGAGCTCAGCCGCCTTCGATTGGATTTCCGGCCATGCGGTTACAAGCGAGTTGTACGCGAATGCTTCTTGCTGCCAGTTCTTTTTATCGGCGATTGTGAACAAGCGGTACGCGAGTGCTTTAGCGCCATCAGCGTTTCCTCCGAGCGGACCGGCGAGCAACTTAGCACACGCAGTGATGCCACCATCATCAAGGGCACGAGTGAGCTGCTGGGTGACAAGCCACATCGGCGAAGCGAGGCTCAGCTCAGCGGAAATTTCATCGCGGTCGAGTAGATGGACGATCCCCTTGGAAGCTGCCAAAAGCCCCCTAGCAGCAAGGCCCTGGATCGATACGTTTTTTGCACGGGCAAGTACGTCAGCCTCACCGAAGGAGATAGCATCAAAGGCTTTCTGGGTATAGAGATCCACGCAGAAACGGCTCTCACGATCGAGTTCTCCGTCTTGATCAGAGAAGTATGCATCTAGCTCTTGGTTGATAATTTGCAGAGCATCACGCACTGTCATGGGGTTACCGTTGGCCTCGAGCACCTGCGAAAAGCGAGAGTAAACAGCCATACCCGGGCCGATCGCCGACTGCGCCAGATCCACCGGCGCGATGTTGGAAGAACTCAGCTCATCGAGCGCAATTTTCAGTTCGCGTTTGAGTGCAATTACAAACTCACGTCGCGTCCCCGTGAGTGCATCCATAGGGCGCTTGCGACATACAAGCACGATGGAGGACGCGAGGGCATTGGTGCCGGATGCAATGTTCCGGTTGGCCATCTCTGTACGCATTGGCCAGGTGCCCGTGATGGAAAAGCCTGCTCGAATGATGGCCGAGAGCATCGTTTCCCAACCGGTCGACGCCGTGGACTCAACGTCATTCTTCGTCTCGGTCTCACTCTGCTTAAAGGCATAGTAGATAGTCACGGGCACGTCCTCACGGACGTACTTGTTCACCTGTTTGAATGTGCTGAACATTCCCTCTTCGAAGAAGTCTCGTGCGCCTTCTTTGCCACGCTCCTCACGGTAGGGAGTCGCCACTAGCTCCTCATGCTTTGGTACGAGCATAGTGCTGAAAAGCTTGGGATAGGTATGACGCAATGACTGTCGGAGCCATACGTAGAAGAAATCCGAGAGGTCCGCGTAGCCGATATTGTCGTAGTACGGTGGATCGGTCGATACGAGGATACTGCGCATACCGTTGTCACTTTGAGCGTCAAATTGGCGAGCCTTACCACCCAAAGATACGGAAGGCAGCGCAGCCACGTCTTCATAGACCCATTTGAGCATGTTATTGAATGAGCCTGACGACGAACAGAAGGGGTTACCCTCCGCGTAATCCCAGGTCATTGGAATTGCCTGGCGTCCGAAAACATTTCTCATCTTCTCACCAGATGAATGCCAAGAGCAGATGGAGGAGTGATAATCCGTCAATTTATCAACAACAAATGCCAGGTACACGCCGATGGCTTCACCGTATGCTCGAGCGCCGGTTCCGCCATCAGCAAGTCCCGAGCCGTCATCGGCAAGACCTGCAGCTAGCGCATCCTTCTCAGCCAGCTTCTGAGCCTCGCCCACGAGCGTCGAGAACGTCGTGAGTGCTGTTAGCTGCCGGTTAGTGAAGAGCTTGTCGAACTCATCGAGTCCATAGGGCACACATGAGCCACCCGTGAAATGCGTCGCCAACTTGCCCGTCGGGCACTCATCGGGCTTCTCAACCTTGGCAGCTTCAATCTGGACTGAATCTGGCGCAACGTAAATGCGTCCACGCTTACCTTCGGCAACAACGGCCATCAACTTAGCGCTCATTCGGCCGGCCTTGGACTCTTCCTTAACGTACTTGAGGTCTATAGGTGTCCCGCAATGCACGCAAGTCGCGCCGCGGCGGTTCACTGTTCCTTCGCGCGTTGCTTTGCCGGGCTTTACCTCGAAGCTAACCTCGCACCCTTCACAGACGGGCTCGACGTGACACTCCTTGCCCTTCTTTTTGGATAGGTCGAAGGAACGTACAAGTATCGCTTCGCCTCCGCATGCGGGGTTTGGACACTTGACGGCGCGCGCCCACAACCATGCGATAACAGTGCCATCGTCACTTTGTCCGGCAGGCATCTGCACTTTGGGGTACAAGTGCCCGATGCGCCGGGCAGCCTCTTCTTTCATCCAGTTCCCGTAGTATTCAACGTCAGCAGCTAGACCTGAGTTTCCAGTCCAGCCCTCGTTGTGAAGGTCGCCTAGCGCTTTCGGGTTTACCGCGGGCTTGTCTGCAAACAATGAAGGGATTTCAATCATTGCTTTGTTGATGATCACGGCAACGGGATTGAGGTCCTGAGCGTAGGCTTCAAGCCCCAGACGCTGTGCCTCTAGTGGTATCGCACCTCCACCAGCGAAGGGGTCGAGTAAGGGCGGTAGATCATCGCCCATCGACTTCCTAATCTCAGCCTTCGCGGCTTGGAGTACACGCTCATCGTTGGAATTCTCCCACACGACGAGCTCACGCAAAATATTGAACAGCCGCCTACGCTCGACTGCTTGTTCCTCCACTGTGGGGAACTCCTCGGGGCGCGCCGAGGGGTCGTCCACCAACGACGACCAGATAACGGCGCGCGCCGCGGCAAGTGGCCGGCGAGCCCACCATAGGTGCAGCGTCGAGGGATGCCCGTGGCGGATAGACTTCTCTCGGGCAGATGCCGCGTTAATGTCATCAAGCGGTAATGCCACCTCGATCAGTTTCTTCTTTACTGCCATCTCTGCTCCTTCTCAAGTATCACTTCGCCAGTCTGCTTGAGACGCGCGATGTCGTAGTTGGCACTTGCAACCGAGTAATCCGGTGGGTTAGTAAACGGACGCATAATATAGGTTGTGCGAGTTAGGTTACCGTCAACTTCCACCAGCGCGAGAATAAAGGCATCGGGCCGATTAAGTGCGCACATCACCTCGTTATGAGAGACAGTTACTGTAGTCGATCCCGCGGTGCGTCCCTTCACCTCGATCATGCGCAAGGCACACCCAGCACCTCGCGCATCGTCCGGTACTGCAGACTCAATGTCGTAGCCACAGTTCTCAGAGCTTCTGTCACGTGGTTGGAAGCCTAGTCCTCGCTCGATATTCATTACTGCGCGCATACTGGCAAGCTCAACCCTACGTCTGCCGGCGGCTGTAGTGCCGTCAGGAGTGCTATCCCCCAGAAGCATTCCGACCGGCACGACAAGCGCACCACCCAGAATCCACGGTGTCGCGGGCATCAATATTTTTTCGCGCTCCAGCTGCGCCAAGCGAAACTCCATTCGATCGCGTAGCTCGTCGGCACGTCTGCGCGCGTAAATCGAGCTCAGGCGGGTCTTTTTACCAGCTCTCTCCATTTCTTCCAGCTCCCAGGCACGCCCATCCCAGTAGTTTGCCTCGTCGCTAAGCCGCGCATTAACTGCGCGTTCGATCTTCTCGATCTGCGGCACGCGTCGCTCGCGTACGTCCTTCAGGTGTGTCGGCACGATCTCACCGATTGCAAAGTCCATGGCGCGCTTCTCAATATCGCCCGCGAGCCACTCTTGAGCGTCCGCTATAGCGCGAGCAGCAGCAGTTTCAGAGGGATGCGGTCCACGGTAGTCCAGGTAAGGAGCATAGCCTGCGTTTCGCACCTCACCCTTTGCATTAATCTCAACAAAGTGGAACTCTTTTGAGACCGTCCGATTAGTTCCGTCAGCAAGCACAGTGCCATCCAACACTGAGTCCTCAATGTAGAGCAGAAGGCGCGGCTCACAACCGAGGTCTCCATCATCCACAAGCACGCAGCCTTGTTTCAGGACGTGTCCCAGCTGCCCCACGAGAACCGTCACGATGGCGTCGAGAAGAGGTGTCCCGGGAGACAGAAGCTCCGCGGACACGAGCCCAGGCCCGTCCTTCAAGGATTTGTCGAAGCAAATGCGTTCGTAAGTAGACAGCACGCACCCACGATCGGAACCCATGGCTATCGAACGCACCGAGAACGGGACTTCAAGCACCTCAAAACGCCCAGGCTCACGCGCCTCCACACGCCCTCCGAGTCTCTTCATTGCCGCCATAAAGAACGCCTGTATGAAGTGAGGCTCGAGCTTGCGTGCCTCCATGCGTTCCATCTCCTCACGGATGGCATTCACATTGGTTATGTCCATTACGTCGGCAGTGAGCGCGTACTCCTTGAGGAGAGCTTTTATCGCCGCAGTATCTAGCGAGGCGTCCACCACTCGGTTCAGTCGTTCCCGCACATCGGGGTTATTGCCATATCGGATCGCATCAAGCAGGAGCTCACGAAGAGTTTTTCCCTCGAAGGTCACCCTCCCCAGGATGTCAAATACTTTGCCGCCCAACGCGGCGCGCTCAACCTCGAGCTTGGTAAACAGGTGTTGGAACACCTCGCCCTCACGCGTCTGTGTGGACACTAGGTTCCACAGGTGACACACATCAGTCTGCCCGATTCGGTGTATACGTCCGAAGCGCTGCTCGAGACGGTTTGGGTTCCACGGCAAGTCGTAGTTGATCATGAGATGGGCGCGCTGAAGGTTAATACCTTCACCAGCTGCGTCAGTCGCGACTAGGATACGCGCGCTGACATCCTGTTTGAAGGTTTCCTCGGCACGATGACGTTCATCACGCGTCATCCCGCCCTTGATGGTGAGCACTGCGCCAGCATCGCCCAGAAGCGAGCGGATCTTCCCGGCAAGGTAGTCGAGCGTATCTTTATGTTCTGTGAAGATAATGAGTTTCTCACGGCGTCCGTCCGCGGCGAACATGTTGTCATCATCCTGCAGAAGGCGCGAAAGTTCTTCCCACTTACGATCCTCGCCGCTCATGCGCACGTCGTTCGCTTTGCGCTCAAGCAAACACAGCGTAGCGATTTCCGCCTCCAACTCGATCGCAGTTGAAGCAGTCGATGCTGTGTCGACAACGTCGTCTTCCATCTGCTCGTATTCATCGATACCGTAGTCATCCTCATCGAAATCCTCGGTTTCAATGTTCCACTCGTCAGCGTAGGTCACCATGTCGTCCGCAGAGTTCTTCACTTCCGCGAGCTTGGCCTCCAGGCGCCTACGGCGTCGGTTGAGCGACCGGTATATCGCCTCGGGGCTTGACGCTAAGCGACGCTGGAGGATCGTGAGCGCGAAGCCAACGCTGTTACGATGTTTACCTCCGAGGCGCTCGGCACGGTTGAATTCCTCGGTCACGTACTTAGTTACGAGATCGTAGAGCTCTTTCTCGGCAGGTGACAGATCGTACTCCACTGTATAGGCCAAGCGTTCGGGAAACAGTGGTCGTCCGTCAAACTTGAGGAGTTCCTCTTTCACGAGCCTGCGCATCACATCCGAGACGTCAGAATCAGGTCGGATGCTCCCCCGTAGGCACTGACCGGAATTGGAGCCAACACGCGCCGGATCATTCTTGATTCGACTAGCCCCCTCAAAGCGATCCTTATCCACGAGTGCCATGAAGTAGCGGAAGTCAGCAGGCTTCCCGTTGTGTGGTGTCGCCGTGAGCAGAAGTAAATTCTCGGTTGTATCGCCCAGAAGCTGACCCAACCGGTAGCGCTTCGTATACTTTGGTTCCCTGCCGAAGTTGGTCGCGCTCATCTTATGAGCCTCATCGCACACGACGAGGTCCCACGATGTCGCCCTGAGTTTGTTCTGAATGTCATCGCTGCGTGCGAGCTTGTCTAAGCGCCCAATGCAGAGATTCACTTCATCAAAGGCATTGCCAGTGACGGCTGACTCAAGAACCTCGTTTGTGAGGATGGTAAACTTCAGGCCAAACTTACGCCACAGCTCGTCCTGCCACTGCTCCACGAGGTTGCCTGGTGCCACGATAAGACACCGTCTAAGATCTCCGCGGGCAATCATCTCCTTGACAAGCAGACCCGTCATAACAGTTTTACCAGCACCTGGATCATCCGCCAGAACATAGCGCAAAGGCATACGCGGCAGCATTTCCTGATAAACGGCCTTGATCTGGTGGGGCAAGGGCTCGATGGCTGAGGTTCGTATGGCCAGATACGGATCGAATAAGTGTGCAAGCATGATGCGGTAGGCCTCAGAAACGAGGCGCAAATCATCGGCATCGGCATCGAATTCCCACGAGCGCGATTCCTCAATGACGTAGCGATCCTCGTCGAAGTCGTAGAGCATGGTTTCACCCAAGGATCCCTGGTCTGTCTTGTAGGTGACGCTCAACACGGAGTCGCCATGCCACTGAGTGTCCATGATGGTAACAGCGGTATCACCAGCTATCCCACGCACACGCACGCCTTTGATTATGCTCGAAAGTTTCGCCATCACACGCCACGCTTTGCTAATTCTTCAATCATGCATGTGCGAACGAAAGCCGAAAAACTCATGCCACGAAGCGCTGCCTCATCTTTTGCTGCATCCCGAAGTGTTTCGGGGATGCGTAGCGTGACAGGGACACGTTCGCCATCCACAAGGTAACTGCGGATCACTGTTTCGCTCGGATTCTCTTCTATGAGTTCCTTATAAGCGGTCATCCGTACCCCTATGATTCAAAATGCAGTACAAATGCATTGTAAGCCGCATTGAAGCGTTTAAGTGCGCAATCAGGTACGACACCTTTCATCTACTTTCAGCTGCACAGGACAGCTACTTCATCTAAAGTTCCCCACCCCGGTTACCAGATCAGATCTCCCCGTTGAACGCCTGCTCTCATAGCACCTAATCCCCCTCAAAGAACTGGGCTGAGTGTGGCAGCACTCCACCAGCCGCAGGAGGAACCGTGGAAACCATCACCTTGAACAATGGCGTCGAAATTCCCCAGGTAGGCCTTGGAACATACCTGCTTGAGCCTGATGACGCGCAAGCCGCCGTCACCTACGCCCTCGACAACGGTTACACCCTGATCGACACGGCAAATGTCTACGTGAATGAGCGCGCGGTTGGGCGCGGAATGCGCGCATCTTCCAAGGCCCGCGAAGACGTTTTCCTTGAGACCAAGCTATGGCCTTCTTTCTTCGAGCGAGAGACCGAGGTTGATGAAACCTTGGAGCGCCTGGGCGTCGACTACATCGACCTCATGATCTTGCACCAGCCCGCAGGGAACATCATCGCTGGTTACCGACAGCTCGAGGCCGCTTACAAGGTTGGCAAGCTGCGCGCCATTGGCCTGTCGAACTTCGACGTGGCCCAGACGCAGCGCATCCTCGACGAATGCGAGGTCGTCCCCACGATCAACCAGGTCGAGTGCCACCCCTACTTCCCTCAGACGGAACTCAAAGCACTTCTCAAGGAGCACGACATCGCCCTGCAAGCGCGGTTCCCCCTGGGCGGGCGCGGAAATGATTCCATCATGGGTGAATCTTTGATCCAAGATCTGGCACAGAAGCACGGAAAGTCCCCGGCTCAGGTCATCTTGCGCTGGCACGTCCAGCAGGGACACATCGTGATCCCCGGTTCCAAGACTCCCTCCCACATCGCACAGAACATCGAGCTCTTCGACTTCGCTCTGACCGATCAAGAGATGGCACAGATCGCCGCCCTTGACCGCGGCAAGCCCATGTTCGAACACACAGAGGAGCAGCTCGCACAGTTCGCCGCATTCGTGCCCGACGCCGACGGCCAGAAGTAAAAACCAGCGCGACGTTACAACCGACACAGCGAACAACCCCTCGTCCCATGACTGTTTAAGAACGACGACTGGCCTCAGCGCAGGGTTAACTTCGCATACCATTAATTACATAGGAAAAGGTGCCATGCGGATAGGTGAGCGCGACATTAAAACCAATAGCAAAAACCGAGCGCTCTACGAAAGAATTGCACGCTTAATAGTTTCTGAAAGTTCCTCAAGACCACGTTCGGTTCGTTGATATGAATGCACACGCATATCCCTAAAGTCGAAAGGCAATCCCAATACCTCTCCTTCTACAATTAGGATTGTTTTCTTTTTCAGCGCCATCGCATAGCCAAGCTCATAGACGACATTCGAGTTCAGTCCAGTAATATCTATAACTACAGCGCACGCTTTGCGAATTAGTTCTTCAATATCATCAGTAATTTTGACTGATGCCACATTCTGATCAACACGACGCGCATTCTTCCTCGCCATACCTGCCCCATGCACTATTGCTTGGAATACCTGGTCGATAGAGTGATGGTCTTTGAACGGCATCATAACCGCTACCAAGGTCTCATCAATCGAAATAGACTGGAAGATTTCAGCATATTGAGAAGCGCTTGAATTGAACAGTAATCTGTAGGGATCTCCTTCTAAAACACTCCACCTTGTGTGACGCCCAACCCACTTTAGTTGAACAGGCGTAAATGTTTCATCTCCGAGAATGCCTTTTTGCACCAGCAGGCTCGAAGGGAATTGAAGGATCGGATTTCTCATTTGAGCCTGCAATGATGCGAAATCTAGGTATCCAATTCTCGCAATTTTTGGCTCAGTATCCGGACCGAACTCCTCAGTCATAATCGTAGGAAGTTCATAAAGAGCTCTCAAATCTGGTTTACCGTTACGCTCAAACTTCTGTCGAATTTCCGCCTTCGTATATTCAAACATTCGGCCCTCTGACATCGGGTAAGATTCATCCTCCCTGATGATCACATTGAAGTACATGGTCATTCCTCCCCAAATATTGCCCGCAGGCGATATCGATACTTAGAACTACACCGGGACCCCATCATTGGAGTCCTGAATATATTCTGAACGACGAATGGGTTTATTGTAATGCGCGCCCCACCGCTTCGTTCCCTCGACACAACGAAGCTTCTTTTCTTCTCTACTCCACCACGTCGCTTTCCGGCCTCGAGAACAATGTCCCCGACGCGCGAATGTAAAGCCACACTGCCAAGACCAGCGAGAGCACGTCAGCAACCGGTTGCGCCCAGATCAGGCCGTGTGCCTGGAAAAGCACGCCCAGAATGAACAGAGCCGGGATGTAGATCAAACCTTGGCGGGACACATTCACAATCAGCGATTCCTTCGCCGCCCCAGCTGCTTGAAGTGCGTTCGTCAGCACGTAGAACACACCGAATAGGACGCTGGTGCTCAACAAGATCCTCGAGAAGCTAAACCCAAACTCATAGGCGGAGACATCGGTCAAAAACACGCTGACAAGTTGAGACGTGAACACATAGCACAGCAGCGTCAATACAACGCTCAGCGCAAGCGCGAAAATGAGCGAGAACCTTAATACCTCTCGGTACCTATCACGGTTGCGCGCGCCCACACAGTAACCCAAGAGAGGCTGAACTCCCTGACCAAGACCGATACACACCATCCCGGTCATCATGGTGATCTTCATGGCAACACCAACACCTGCAACCGCCATGTCCCCATAGCGCGCCATCTGACTATTCATGATGATGCTGGAGACGCTCATGAGAAGGTTGCCAAGCGCCGCCGGAATGCCGATGGCCAGCACCCCTGATGCGATAGGGCGCGAGGCCGAGAAATCCCTGAGCCTCACGCTCAGAATGGACTTTCCCCTCATGAAGTAGAGGATGTAGTAGCCCGCACCCACGACGTTACCAATGACCGTCGCAATTGCAGCACCTGCAATATTCCACCCGAAGAAGAGGATCATAATCGGGTCAAGAACGACATTGAGCAGGTTTCCAATGAGCTGTCCCATGATCGCTTGAGTGGAACGTCCTTCTGCACGCACAACATTCGAGAAACAGTTTGCGATCACTGCACACAAAAGCTGAAAGCACCGCGCACGTAGCCGTCTCCCTGAGAAGACCCCTTCCGGCGCACGCCCAACACCTCACAGGTTCTCTTCGACAACCTCGCGGTAGCTAGCGGTATCGGTGTAGAGCTCGTCCTTCAGCGGGTTCAAGTGCTGAGCGCGAATCCGAGCAAACTGGTACAGAGCAAGCGCGACATTCGACGCCAAAGCCACCGCACTCACAACAAAGAATGCCGTCGGATTGTGAGTCGTCGGGATCTCCCCAAAGGTATAGAACTGCGGGCAAGCCATGGCGAACATCGCATACAGTCCCAAGGTCTGCGCACGATGTTGGAGCCACGCACCTCGTTTCGTAAAGAAAGTCGGGACGGTACAGGCGATCAGCAGCGCGAGCCCCGTGTACGTCGAATGATCCGACATGCAGTTGTAGGTGTAGGCAAAATTCCACAGATCATAGGCGATGATCCACATCCACAACATGTCAGGCCAGATCATGTCACGGGACTTGTCCTTTGAAATGAAGATGCCGAACCACCCGCAAATCGTCACGATATTCAAGACCCCGGCAACGGCGTTCATGATGTTCCACGGCCCAGATATCATCCACTGGTGGTCAACGACCGCACCATCCCACAGACCATAGGTGTACATCTGCACGTCACGCACCACGGCCTCGGCAATGTTGATCGCAAGGATCAAGGGCGGAAAGCACAGAGCCCAACGCTTCTCGTAAAGGTGATGCACTCCCCCATCAGCGCCGCGCCACGTAACGTATCGCAGTGCCATGAAACCGACACACCCCGCGAGCGCAGAATAGGTTTTCGCCCAGTTAAACCAGTTCCCAGTCCCATAGCTGTTACCGGGAGCGGCGGTATAGGGCCAGACGAAAACCGTCAGTACGATGGGTGCGACGATGAAGAGGGCGACGCCGCCCCACGCGCTTGTGCGTCCCAATTCATTGAAGGCCATGAGGGCGAAAACAACGAAAAGCCAGATTGCCCAAACCTTCAGATCACTTGCTTGGTACAAGATACCCATGGAATCCTCCTTGATTCCCGAGGCCGACGCTCACTTGGGCGCGACCATTGTGCACACGCGGCCCTTCTCGTCCCACGCGGCATCGTAACCGAATTCTTCAAGGTTCGACAGTGCCGCTTCGCGCACATCTTCAGGAACGTCAATGTTCTCGAGGTAGACGCTGCGGAAGCGCGGGCTGTCGATGTAAAGCTCGCCCTTGAAGGGGTTACGTTTCTTCACGATGATCGTGTAGGCCTGATAGGCGAAGACACCAATGTTGAATAGGAGCGCAATGACTGAAATCGTCATATGCGCTTCAGGACGGTTCGTTGAATGCACGATGAAGCTCGGGTGCAAGAAGAACCAGGGGGCAGTCATCGTGACAATCATGTTGACCGCAAGAGTACGGACGCGGTGTTGAGCGTAGGCGCCACGTTTGATGAAGAACGCGGGGATCGTGCACGCCGCAAGAAGAACGAGGCCGCAGTACATTGAGCGGTCGGAAACACTGTTGTAGGTGTATGCGAAGTTCCACAGATCATAGCCGATGATCCAGAACCACAGTTGGTCGGGCCAGATGAAGTCTTTCTTCTTACCGCGGCTCACGATGATTCCGAAGAAACCACAGATGCAGACCGCGTTGAGAATGCCGGCAATGCCGTTGATGACGTTCCACGGGCCGCCAACAACCATGTAACCGTCAACGACTCCGTTGACACCGGTCAATTGGAAGTCGCGTACGCAGGCTTCAAGGATGTTGATGGCGAAGACGGCGGGCGGGATACAAACAATGTACTTCTTTTGGAAGGCCGGGAAATAGACAATGAGCCATCCCAGGATCGCTCCTGCGAGGCAAGAGTAGGTCTTAACCCATTGGAACCAAGTGCCCGCACCGGTTCCGGCGACGGCAGTGTGAGTCCAGACAAAGATCGTCAGGATGATAGGCAGGGCGATAAACATCGCGCCGCCAATCCATTTGTTGAGGCGCGATAACTCATTCATGCCGATGAGAAATACGAGGTAGAGCAGGACGCTCACCCACGCTGTTGCTGAAAGCGGCTCGTAAAAGAACACGACGAATCCTCTCCGCATGTTTTCGTGAACACATCGAGGGAAGGTGCACGATATGCGATGACGCCTTCGTCGACATGTTTCGTGCTTTGAGGGAAATTTTAGCAAGGAAAACAGACTTAAGTGTGAGCTTTGACACTCACCCACCCATATGTGCCGACACGGCGCCTTTCTTTAGGGTTCCTCGCACCATGATGCAGTGTCCGAAGAACATCTGATCATCGTCGAAATAGGCGGTGAATGAGCCAC
>ERZ772974.1384-NODE-1384-length-15910-cov-5.183980_pt1 | contig 15910 bp, 20 predicted proteins | sample MGYA00580671_ERZ772974 | MGnify/ENA primary metagenome ERZ772974 (study PRJEB29015, sample SAMEA2738065) | human oral metagenome | biome: human oral; feature: human-associated habitat; material: saliva | place: China | collected 2218 ... | reverse complement strand
TCACGAGAGACCCGAGAATGAAGGAGAGAAAGAAGTACGGCTTGAAGGCAGCTCGCCGTGCACCGCAGTTCAGCAAGCGATAATCTACAGCTTAATAATGCTAAAAAAGCCCGGAAATACGCCATTTTCCGGGCTTTTTCTATGCCTAAAATCACCTGATTCCGATGGTAAAATTTGAGGAAATTTGACTTCAAATTAGCCCATTTTGATGGGTTTACCATGGGTTTACGGCCTATTTTTGAGCCTAATGGGTGGGAAAATGGGTTTACAGAAGGCCATTTTGGAGGGGAAATTAGCCCCATATCCTTGACAGATTTTTGGTAAAAATCTGGCTGAAATGAAATGAAAAACAGAGTCAGGATCGTTTGGCGAGTTCTGACGAATTCTGCAAAAAATAATATCAGGTATCCTGTTACATAGAGCCTTGGCTCATTCTTTGAAAACGAGAATGGGTCGAGGCTCTATTTTTTTTCGCCCGAAATCCGGCGAGACAAATTTGAGTAGGAGGTAACAGGTATGACGGATTTCAATCAGAAGACCCATGACACCGATGTGGGCAGTCATGGCGGACAGTCGAGGCAGATGATGGAGGTGTTTGAGAACCAGGAGTTTGGTTCGATCCGCGTGTTGCAGGAGGCGGGCAAGACATTCTTCTGTGCAAGTGACGTGGCGAAAGCGTTGGGGTATGTAAATCCCTACGCCGCAGTGAAACGCCATTGCAGAGGCTTCCTAACGAAACGCGAGGGGGTCGTTCAGAAGGTGAATCAGTATGGGGATGCTGGAGAGCAGGTCGTTGAAATCGCCTTTATCACAGAAGGCGATGTTTACCGGCTGATCGTTCACAGCAAGCTGCCATCGACAGAACGATTTGAACACTGGGTGTTTGATGAAAGTTCTCCCGTCCATCCGAAAGCATGGTGTGTATATGAGCGATTCCATTTTGGATCAGGTGATTCAGCATCCGGAGGTCATCTACACCCTGGCACAGGAGCTTGTAGCCGAGAGGGAGCAGCTTGAGGGTATCCGCAAACAGCTGGATGCGGCACAGCCCAAGGCAGACTACTTCGATACCTTTGTGAACTCGGAGGATTGTACCTGCATCCGGAATTTCTGTAAGGAAATCGGAATCCCGGAGAAGACGGCAGTAGCTCTCTTACTGGATCATCGCTATCTGTACCGCAGTCCGAGTGGCTGGCTGATGCCTTTTGCAGACAAATCTGCAAGGGGCTATTTTATTGTCCGGGATTGCTACGGCAGAAGCGGAAAACTGGTGCAGCAGACGAGAGTGACCTGCAAGGGAAAGAATCATCTCTTCAAGTTGTTTAAGAAATGGGGTGTGATCGAATGACGCTTTTTACAGAGGGACGCCTTCAGGCGTTTGAACGCATGATGCAGGATACCGGCAAATACCATCGCCGGGAGGACAGCGAAGATCGTCCGCGCAAATGTCCGAAGAAAAAAGCGGAGCCTGCGAAAAAGGATGGTGAGCACCATGCCGGTATTCAGGGTTGAGAAGAACAGCAATTACACAACGATGTGCAATTACCCCCTGTGGGATCATGGTCTCAGCCTGAAAGGGAAAGGACTTCTCTCCATGCTGCTCAGTTTGCCTGACACATGGAACTATTCGGTACGGGGACTATCTTCGATTACGCCGGACGGCGTAGATGGAGTGCTTACGGCTTTGAAGGAGCTGGAGCGTCTTGGGTATCTGGAAAGGAACCAGCAGCGTGAGAGTAACGGTCGGATGGGCTGAGCGGAGTATGTGATTTATGAGATGCCAAGGAAAAAGCCGTGTTCGGAATCACCGTGTACGGAAAAGCCGTATACGGTAAATCCGGATACGGACACACCGGTTACGGAAAATCCTGCGCAATTAAGTACTAATAGAACAAGTACTGAAACAATCAATAAAAGAGAGAAGAAGGAAATCCAGCATCGGTATGGCTCATACGGAAATGTTCTTCTCTCTGACACAGAATACGGCAAGCTCCGGCAGGAGTTCCCAGGAGATTATCAGATGCGGGTGGAACGGCTCTCTGAGTATATGGCCTCCACCGGCAGGAGCCACAAAAACCACCTTGCAACAATCCGGAGCTGGGCAAAGAGAGAAAAGCCGAAGTATAACCCGGCAGACTACACATTTGAGGAAGGAGACAGCCTATGAGCGACATGGTGCCTGAAGTTTTGAATGCGGCGTTGGATTCGCTCTTTACGCCGAAAGAACCCGGAGAGCAGGAATACCAGGGCGTGGACGGACTGCTGTATTGCCGGAACTGTCATACTCCGGTGCAGTGCAGGGTAAAGCTCTGGGGCAGAGACAAGATTGTTCCCTGCCTTTGCAGATGCCAGCAGGAAGCGATGGCGGAAAAGAAACGCCGGGATGAACTGGTGGAGCGGCAGCGTAAAATCAGGTAGCTGAAAGCAACTGGGATTCAGGAAAAGCATCTTCTGGAATGGAATTTTGGCGTTGCAGAAGACAATAAGGACATCCAGATGGCAAAACGTTATGTGGAGCAGTGGAAAAAGGTCAAGGCTGAAAACCTTGGCCTTTTGTTATGGGGAGATGTCGGAACCGGAAAGTCCTTTGTGGCGGCATGTATAGCAAATGCGCTGCTGGATCAGGGCATTCCGGTTTTGATGACGAACTTCTCCAAAATCCTGAACCAGATGGGTGCCATGTATTCGGAAGAACGATACCGGTATATCGCTGCGTTTTCCAACTATTCTTTGCTGATTCTGGATGATCTGGGAATTGAGCGCAGCACCGAATATGCGCTGGAGCAGGTCTACGCTGTCATTGATGAGCGGTATAAGTCTGGGCTTCCGGTCATCATCACAACCAATCTGAAAATTGCGGAAATCCGCAATCCGCAGGATGTGGCATACGCCCGGATTTACAGCAGGATTCTGGAAATGTGTACGCCGGTGCGAATCAGCGGAGAGGACCGCAGAAAGAGCATTGGAAAAGAAAAACAGCAGGTTGTTAAGGAGGTACTTGATCTATGAAGTGCAAGGCAAAAAAGGCGTTTTTCGCAGGTAAGAATGACATCTATCACCGCTGGAAGGAGGTTAAGAATCTGAATGGCAAAAGCAAAAACCAGTATTACAACAGAAAACCGCAGTGGCTCAGCTGCCGACGCTGCGGCTAAGGAGCAGCGGACGGAGATGCCGCTTTCTGACCTGCATCCCTTTGAAGGACATCCCTTTAAGGTGCTGGACGATGAGCTGATGGAACAGACTGTGGAGAGCATCAAGCAGATCGGTGTGGTATCACCACTGATTGTCCGACCTGACCCGGAAGGCGGATTTGAAATTCTTTCAGGACACCGCAGACTTCATGCGGCGCAGCTGGCAGGTTTGGAGACTGTGCCGGTCATCGTCAAGGAAATGGACGATGATGCAGCAATCATCTTTATGGTGGACAGCAACTTGCAGCGGGAGAATATTCTTCCCAGCGAGAGAGCGTTTTCCTACAAGATGAAGTTGGAGGCGATGAAACATCAGGGTCAGAGAAAAGATTTGACTTCGGAGCAATTTGCACCGAAGTTGTCTACGGAGATTATTGGTGAAGCTGTTGGAATGAGTAAGGATACGGTTAAACGCTATATCCGCCTTACCAACCTGATTCCTGAAATTTTGGATATGGTGGATGAGAAGAAAATCGCCTTTAATCCGGCGGTGGAGTTGTCTTACCTGAAACCGTTTGAACAGAAGAAATTTCTGGAGGCAATGGACTATGCACAGGCATCTCCATCCCTGTCGCAGGCACAGCGGCTGAAGAAGCTCTCACAGGAGGGTGGCTGCACGTTGGATGCCATGTGTGAAGTGATGAATGAAATCAAAAAGGATGAGCTTGACCATGTGACGATTAAAAACGAGGTTCTTCGGAAGTATTTCCCGAAATCCTATACGCCGAAGCAGATGCAGGACACGATTATCCGGCTGCTGGAAAAATGGCAGCGAAGTAAACAACGAGATATGGAACGATGAGAAGGAGATTTTTATGATGATGAACTTTAAGAAGAATCAGAACAACGCAGTGTGCAGCATGGATTGCAAGAACTGCCCGCACGGTGCATCGCAGCCCAATCCGATGGATGATCCCATGTTTGAGAAGTCCATTGCGATGCTTCATAACTGGCTGATGCTGGAGGCAATCCGTGAAGATCACCCGAAGGAGCGCATTGTGATGGTGATCCTGCCGGGGGCTGGCGGTGAACTCCTGACCGAGGATGGCAGTCGAGACATCTTTGAGGATGTTTACGATGAGATGGAGGCTGATCTGGTGGCAGATGGGGAGCTGCTTCTCCATTATGATAAGAGCGATGTGATCGAGACAGACAGAACCCGCTATCTGCTGGGAGCTGCGGAAGTTTCGGAAATCGACCGGAACGGCAACGAATGCAGCCTCAATCTGTTTACGCTGGAACGCACCATCGACTATGTGAACGAAAACCTGACGGTGGTTTCCATTGGCGGCGAGTTGGTTCCGGCACTGCGCCTGATCTAAGGAGGAGCCTATGAAGAAATTTGCACAAATGCATTGACGCTTATCGATGTATTTGCTATACTACTCACATAGACAAATATCAATGCGAGGTGTTTTCATGAACGCTATAGATGTGGCTTTGATCTGCAAGGCTTTGGGGGATGCGAACCGGCTGGAAATTGTGAAGATGCTGTCGGATGGAGAAAAGTGTGGCTGCAAGCTGTTGGAACGGTTTGAAATTACGCAGCCGACGCTTTCGCACCACATGAAGATTTTGGTGGAATGTGGACTGGTGAACGCCCGCAAGGAAGGAAAGTGGCAGCACTACTCTCTGAACTGCGAAACCCTGACCCAGTTCAAAGAATTTATCGAAGGACTGACCTGCTATGGCTGCGGCTCTAATAAGGAAGGTGGGTGCTGCTCCTGATGGGCAAGTTTATCACCGATCAGATCCTCGGCATGAAGTGGCTGAATACGCTGATTGGAAATCTACTCGGCACATTGGGACTGGACGCGACAAGCCGAATCGGTGGGAGCATCCAGTTCTTCCTCTATGATGTGATTAAGATCACCGTGCTGCTCTGTGTGCTGATTTATCTGATCTCCTACATTCAGAGTTATTTTCCGCCGGAACGCAGTAAGAAAATTATGGGGCGGTTTCACGGTATATGGGCAAACTGCATCGCAGCTCTGCTCGGCACGGTAACACCGTTCTGCTCCTGCTCGTCCATTCCACTGTTTATCGGATTTACCAGTGCCGGACTGCCGCTGGGTGTGACCTTCTCGTTCCTGATTTCATCGCCTATGGTGGACTTGGGGAGTCTTGTTCTTCTGATGAGTATTTTCGGGGCAAAGGTTGCGATTCTCTATGTGGTGCTGGGGCTTGTGATTGCTGTGGCTGGCGGTACGTTGATTGAAAAGCTGCACATGGAAAATCAGGTGGAGGAATTTATCCGCAGGGCATCTGCCGTGGACATTGCCTCCCCAACACTGACGCAGAAGGAACGGCTGGTTTATGCCAAGGATCAGGTGGCGGAAACCTTCAAGAAGGTCTTTCCGTATATTCTCATCGGCGTAGGCATCGGGGCTGTCATTCACAACTGGATTCCCGAAAGCTGGGTTGTGGCGGTTCTCGGCAGCCGTAACCCCTTCGGCGTAATATTAGCAACCATCATCGGCATTCCCATGTATGCCGATATTTTCGGCACGATTCCCATTGCTGAGGCTTTGCTTGGAAAAGGCGCACAGCTTGGTACGGTGCTTGCCTTTATGATGGGGGTTACCACGCTGTCTTTGCCGTCAATGATTATGTTGCGCAAGGCAGTCAAGCCAAAGCTGCTGGGTGTTTTTATCGCCATCTGCGCTGCGGGCATTATCGTTGTAGGCTATTTATTCAACCTGTTTCAGGGCATTATCTTATAATTTGGAGGGACTATCATGTCAATTTTCGGATTTGGAAAGAAAAAAGAAGAGCACAAGCAGTCTTACTGCTGCGGAGGCAACTGTACGTCGGAAACCATCCAGGCGGCAGAAGCTGAAAAGAAGGAATCCGGCATTAAAATTCTCGGTGGAGGTTGTGCCAAGTGCAACGCACTGGAAGTGGAAACCGAAGAAGCACTGCGGGAACTCGGCATGGATGCTACCATCGACCATGTGCGGGACTTTGAAAAAATCGCCGCCTATGGAGTGATGACAACACCTGCGCTGGTGGTAGATGGTCAGGTGGTGTCCTATGGCAAGGTGCTGAAAAAGGATGAAGTCATTTCTATTTTGAAGAAGGTAAGAGCATGAACGAACATAACACATCTCCCATTGGATTTTTCAGAAATATCTGACTGTATGGGTCATTCTCTGTATGGCGGTTGGAATCTGCATCGGCAAGTTCCTGCCGCAGATTCCGGAGTTTCTGAATCGGTTCGAGTATGCACGGGTGTTGATTCCCATGGCGATCCTCATCTGGGTGATGATCTATCCCATGATGATGAAGGTAGACTTCCGCAGCATCAAAAATGTGGGCAAGAACCCCAAGGGCTGTTCGTCACTTGGATCGTCAACTGGCTCATCAAGCCTTTTACCATGTACGGCATGGCAAGTCTGTTTTTCTTCGTGGTGTTCAAGGCGTTCATCACACCGGAGCTTGCTACCGAATATCTTGCCGGTGCAGTACTGTTGGGTGCTGTGCCCTGCACGGCAATGGTCTTTGTGTGGAGCGCACTGACTAAGGGAGATCCGGCATACACGGTGGTGCAGGTGGCGACCAATGACCTCATTATCCTTGTGGCATTCGTCCCCATTGTGAAGTTCCTACTGGGCGTTTCGAATGTGTTTGTGCCGTGGGATACACTGATATTGTCCGTGGTGCTGTTCGTCGTTATTCCCCTTGCGGGTGGTATGCTGACGCGATATTTTGTGACCCAGAAAAAGGGCGCAGAGTATTTCGAAAACGCCTTTGTCAAAAAGTTTGACGGCATTACAACCATTGGACTTCTGCTGACGCTTGTACTGATTTTCGCTTTCCAAGGGCAGGTTATTTTGGAAAATCCCCTACACATCGTGTTGATTGCCATACCGTTGGTTTTGCAGACTTTTTTGATTTTCAGCATTGCCTATGGTGTCTGCTGGCTGCTTAAGCTGCCACACCGCATTGCCGCACCTGCCGAAATGATTGGTGCATCCAACTTCTTTGAATTGGCGGTTGCGGTATCTGTCGCTCTATTCGGAACGACTTCTCCTGCCGCACTTGCCACAACGGTTGGTGTATTGACCGAAGTGCCTGTGATGCTTTTCCTCGTAAAAATCGCAAACAAAACGAAAGGCAGGTTTCCCGCATGACCAAACCAAAAGTTGCATTTATCTGTGTCCATAACTCCTGCCGCAGCCAGATTGCGGAGGCATTGGGCAAAGCGCTGGCGTCCGACGTGTTTGAAAGCTATTCTGCCGGAACGGAAACCAAGCCGCAAATCAATCAGGATGCCGTGCGGTTGATGAAGAAGCTTTATGGCATCGACATGGAGCAGACGCAGTATTCTAAGATGATTTCTGCGATTCCTGAACCGGATTTTGCAATCTCGATGGGATGCAATGTAGAATGCCCTTTTATTGGTAGACCATTTGATGATAACTGGGGATTGGAAGACCCGACTGGAAAAGATGATGCTGCGTTTAAGGATGTGATTATGCAGATCCATCAAAATATCATAGCATTGAAAAATCGCCTTCAAACTATATAAATTTGCTTGTCAAGAGGGCTGGCACCGTCCAGCCCTCTCTCTTTTTGCAAAAGTTTCCCTCAATTTTTCTTGCAAGCTGCCGAAAATGACACGCTTTCAAAACTTTTTGCTGACACAGCTCGATTTTTGTGGTAATCTATCCCAACAATTGAATATAACATATTTTTACATATTTGTTCCGGCCCTGCGGGGCTGAACATCTTGGCTTTCAGCCGTTACATAACCGACTAGCATGACCTTCCAGAAAAAGCGAAGGCAGGGGTGGTCTGTTTTGTGACGGCTTTTTTGTTGCCGTTTTGCCCGTTGCACCTTGAAAACCGCATGACCGTCTGCATGGGATACCAGGCGATGACCCTGAGAAGGAGAGCCGGAAAACGCCGCCGGAAGGGGGCAGGAAAGCCATGCAGGGAGAATGGCAGGACGTTGATTTCCCAGTTGCGGAGAAAAACGATGTGCTCAAAATGAGCACATCGTTTTCCGTAACGTCGATGAAAGGATGGAATGCCTAACTGCTGACGGCGTAGAATCTTGGTGGCTAACTTGGTGGATATCTTGATGGGTGTCATCCTCTAAGTTATCATGGGTTGCATCATAGGACTTATCATTGGCTGTGCCTGTCTTATGTTGCTGATGGAACATCCGCGTCGGTTATCCACAGATATTGATATTATTGCCGAGCCAGGGACAGATTTGGATAAGTATTTAGATCGTGCATCGGAGATTTTTCCTTTTAAGGATGTTGAGGAACAGAAGCGGATTGGAAAGAACAATATCGAAAAAGGCAATTTAAGTTCACCTATGATTCACCGATCAATAACAGGCCATTCTACATTCTTTTGGATGTTTTGTTTGAACACAATCATTATTCGGAGTTGGTTCAGAAAGAAATTCAGAATGATCTTCTCTTGACAGAACCGGAATACCTTACTGTTTCCCTACCGTCAGCAAACTGTATGAAGCTGTAAGGATTCAGCTTGGATATTACATTCCGGAACAAGCAGAGATAAAAAGACAGGGCAAATGCCGAAAGGATGGCGAAGAAGGCGATGGATAAACTGATTACAAGGAAAGAGGCAGCCAGCATACTGGGAATCAGCGTAAAAACACTGGATGCTGCAAGAACAGACGGTTTGATCTCCTATGTTCAGTATGTGGAAAACGGCTGCGTTTATTTCAAAGAAGTGGGGATTCAGGAGTACATTGCAAAATGTACGCACCGTGCAAAACCGATGGAACGTGCTACGACATATTGCGAACCTCGAAGCTTTCGGCGGTGAAAATCGACATCGTTGAGTATGGACGATGAATCCGCAATAATGAAAGCAACAACAGGATTGGAGGTAATGATATGGCGGCAAGAAGAATGATGCTTCCCGATTATGGTAATGTGGAACGTCATGCAGATGGAAGTGTGACAAGAAAGCAAAAACAGTATACTGGGAGAAAAGACTAAGAAAAAAGACTAAGAAAAAAGACTAAGAAAAAAATAAAGAGCTGATTTCAATTGTAAAATTTATGGGGAACTAACATCAGCTTATTGACATAAATTTTAAAATAAGTATAATAATAGTTGAGCAATTGCTCAACTATTATTACGGGAGAAAAATATATGTTAAAAACGTCTTATATTTGTAATTGCGATGTAATTCATGAGGATATTGTGAATGATGTGAAATCCAAGATGCAGCCAAAAGATGATTATATCCAGTTGGCCTCTTTGTTTAAGCTATTTGGAGATGGAACTAGAGTACAAATCTTACACGCTCTAGAACAGAGTGAGATGTGTGTATGTGATCTTGCAGTGCTACTGGGGGTAACAAAATCTGCAATTTCGCATCAGTTAAAGGCATTACGCCTAGCGAATCTGGTAAAATTCCGTAAAGAAGCACAGATAGTTTACTACTCGCTGGCAGATGATCATGTGAAAGAGATTATTGACAAGGGATTTGAGCATCTTTGGCAGAAATAATATTTTTTAACATTATAGTTGAGTAATTGAACAACTAAACAAATTATAAGGAGATTATCATGAAACGCATATTTCTATTAAAAGGGTTGGACTGTCCGAATTGTTCCGCAAAAATTGAAAAAGAAGTCGGAGAATTGGATGGAGTACAATCCTCAGTTGTAAATTTGATGAAGCAGACGCTTACAATCAATGTTACTCAGAAAGCCGTAGATACGATAGCCAGTCAGATTGAAACGATTGTTCATAGTCATGAGCCCGATGTGGAAGTTTCTGAAATTGTACAGGAATCTTATATACCGGAAAAAAAGCAGGAGGCCAATGAATCCTATAACAATGAGGATAAGAAGTTGACAGTTCGTTTAGCGACTGGTGCAGCAATCTATGCCATTGGTATGGCATTGACTGTTTTTGCGAAAGTGCCACTGCCTATCGAGTTAGCTTTTCTCATTGTTTCTTATGTTATTCTTGGTGGAGATGTTGTATGGCAAGCTGTGAGGAATATTTCAAAGGGACGTGTGTTTGATGAACATTTCCTAATGAGCGTTTCTACGATTGGTGCTTTTGTCATTGGTGAATATCCGGAAGCAGTTGCTGTTATGCTGTTCTATCAAGTTGGTGAATTTTTCCAGTCATTGGCTGTTAAGCGTTCCAGAAAATCTATATCAGATTTAATGGATATACGTCCGGATTGTGCTACAGTCAGAAGGAACGGAGAATTGATTACCATATCTCCTGAAAGTGTTGCCATTGGTGAGATTATTATTGTAAAGCCTGGTGAAAAAATCCCATTAGACGGTGTGGTATTGGATGGAGATTCTATGCTGGATACGAGGGCTTTAACTGGAGAATCAGTTCCGAGAAGTGTTCATAAAGGAGACGAAGCACTTTCCGGTTGTATGAATCAGACGGGTGTCTTAATGATTAAGACAACAAAAGCATTTGGTGAATCTACGGCTTCAAAGATTATTGATCTTGTGGAAAATGCGTCAAGCCGAAAAGCACCAACAGAAAATTTCATTACTACATTTGCACGTTATTACACTCCTGTTGTTGTAATCTTAGCAGCTATTCTGGCAATTCTGCCACCGATCCTTCTTGGTGGAGGTTGGACAGAATGGATTCGCAGAGGATTTGTTTTCCTTGTGGTATCTTGCCCATGTGCATTGGTCATTTCAATCCCGTTGACTTTCTTTGGAGGCATTGGTGCGGCATCTAAACGAGGTGTTCTTGTAAAAGGAAGTAATTATTTAGAGGCGCTTAATAATATCAGCATTATTGTGTTCGATAAAACTGGAACACTTACAAAGGGTGTTTTCAATGTGACTGATATTCTGCCTGCAAATGGATTTTCAAAAGAACAGGTTCTGGAGTATGCGGCCCAGGCAGAGAGCTTTTCTAACCATCCTATTGCAAAATCCATTCTCTCTGCTTATGGAAAAGAAATTGACCAATCAGTTATCTCTGATTACAAGGAAATTTCCGGATATGGAATCAGTGCCATGGCAGGAAAGAAGAAAGTTTATGCTGGCAATACGAAACTTATGGATTCAGAGCATGTGGAGTACACAGCCTGTGAAAAAGTTGGTACAAAGGTTTATATAGCAGTAGATGGTCAATATGCCGGATGCATTTTGATAACAGATGAAGTAAAGCCGGACAGCAAAAAAGCAATTTCTGATTTGAAACATATCGGCGTGGAAAACACAGTCATGCTTACCGGTGATGATGAAAAAATTGGGAAGTCCGTTGCAGAAGAATTGCAGTTGGATGAATATTATGCACAGCTGCTTCCTGACCAAAAAGTGGAAAAGGTTGAGCTTTTAGATAGTAAAAAGAGACCGGGAAGCAAATTGGCTTTTGTTGGTGATGGTATCAATGACGCTCCTGTCCTTGCACGTGCAGATGTTGGTATTGCAATGGGTGGGCTTGGTTCGGATGCGGCCATTGAAGCAGCAGATGTAGTTCTGATGACAGATGAACCGTCTAAGCTGGTGGACGCGATTGAAGTAGCAAAAGCGACAAAACAGATTGTCATGCAGAATATAGTGATTGCTCTTGGAATTAAGAGTGTGTTCCTGATTCTTGGCGCTCTCGGTATTGCGGGAATGTGGGAAGCTGTATTTGGTGATGTAGGCGTTACCATAATTGCTGTTTTGAACGCAATGAGAATTTTGAAAAAATAGGAAATGAGGTGGAAATGTGAAACGAAAACTGATTCTGTTAGTTGTTACGATTGTTTTTCTTGTAGGGTTTGGTGCCATTTTACATTCACCGCTTTCTATGATTGATGCAGTCACAGGAGTAACACCGAAGTCAAAAAAGGCGGCTCAAGCCTCCGCACAGTTGGAAGGCTCTTATGTTCTCGGCATTAATATGGTGTCAGATGGTCTCGACAACGAGAATACCCGGAATAAATTAAAAGAATTGGCACTGGACGATTCGGAAACAAATGAAACAGATCTCATGAAAACGGACATTAGTTTTCGGTTATATGTATCTGAGACGGATTATCCGCTTGTCAGTTATGCTAAGAAACTCTGTGACAGGTTGAAACAGGCCGGTTTCTCCGTAGATCTGAAAGAGTACAGTAACACAATGATGCTATCAAGAGTGGTAAGTGGAAAGTATGATGTATTCCTGGCATCGGATGATTTTATTGACGTTACAACGCTAACACAGATGGACTATATGATCATGGACAGCGAAGAAATGAGGTGAGCGGGAATTTATGAGAAAATGGAATACGATTTTGTCTGTTTTAATGCTTCTCATTTTTATGATTCATGGAATCATGGGCAGCTTTATGCTGAACGGAGTTGGAAGTAGTGCAGGGAAAATTCTTGCATGGATTGGTGTTGGTATTCTTGTTGTGCATACGGTGATGGGTACCGTCCTGACAGTTCAGAGTTTACGGGCAGCGAAACAATCCGGAAAAATGTATCTGAAACAGAACGCCATATTCTGGGCGAGACGAGCCAGTGGGATGGCAATACTGATCCTGCTGTTCTTCCATATTGGCTTGTTTGGAAAGGTGCAGAATGGGACATATATTTTGTTCCCTTTTACAACGGTAAAGATGGTAACTCAGCTTTTGTTCGTGGCGGCAATCTTTATTCATGTTTTTATCAATATCCGCCCATTGCTCGTATCGCTGGGAATCATCAGTTATAAAGAACGAAGGGGTGATATTTATTTGATTCTTTCGGTACTCCTTCTGTTTATAGCGGGCTCAGTTATTTTCTATTATATTGGGTGGCAATATCTATGAGTAAGACAATTATTATTATAGGTGCTGGACTGGCAGGACTTTCAGCGGCTTTGCAGGCAGCGGAAAATGGATGCAATGTAAAACTGGTTTCCTCCTTTCCATCAGAGCGGGCGCAGTCTGTTATGGCGGAGGGCGGTATCAACGCAGCTTTGAATACAAAAGATGAAAACGACAGTCCCGAAGAACATTTCACAGATACAATAAAGGCGGCTTGCGGTCTGGCAGACCCAAATGCAGTTTGGGGAATGACACAGGCAGCACCGGAGCTGGTGCACTGGCTGTTAAAACTTGGAGTTCAATTTAACATGAGCGGCTATGATGATGTGGATCTGCGGAATTTTGGCGGGCAGAAAAAGAAAAGGACTGCTTTTGCGCAGAGCGATACCGGGAAGCAGATCATGACAGCTATGATAGACGCTGTTCGCAGGAAAGAAGCATCTGGTATGGTAGAACGGTTCAGCCATCATTCTTTCCTAACACTTCGTCTGTGTGACAATATTTGTTGTGGCTGCGTAATCAGGGATGAATACAGTCAGGAGACTGTGGAATTACCGGGGGATGCGGTTATTGTTGCCACCGGTGGTATGCACGGATTGTTTGGAAATACAACGGGTTCGCTGAGCAATACTGGAGAAGTCACCGCAGAATTGTTCCGGCTTGGTGTTTCTCTGGCAAATGGCGAGATGATCCAGTATCATCCGACAACTGTGAAATGTGGTGGAAAACGCATGCTCATCAGCGAGGCGGCCAGAGGGGAAGGTGGCAGGTTGTTTGCCATGAAAGATGGAAAACAATGGTATTTCATGGAGGAAAAATACCCGGAGCTTGGAAATCTGATGCCACGAGATATTACCGCCAGAGAGATATGGAATGTCAGCCATGAATCAGAGGTATTTCTTGACATGACGGAAATATCGGACGAGATTATTTCAAATAAGCTATCTGGCCTGGCAGACGATTGTATGACCTATCTGCATAAAGATATACGAAAGGAACCGGTGTCTGTTTTACCGGGAATTCACTATTTTATGGGAGGCATTCTGGTGGATGAGCAGCACAGAACGCCGATTCAGAATCTTTACGCTGCCGGAGAATGCTGTGCCCAATATCATGGTGCCAACCGTCTTGGTGGAAATTCTCTGTTAGGAGCGTTATACGGGGGACGTGTTGCGGCAAAATCAGCATGCGAACAGGCAGATGTAGTAGATCTATCTTGTGCGACACAGATAGATTTTCCACCAGCGTCCCAAATTTCAGAAATAAAGCAATTAAACAAAGTGATGCAGGAGACTATGGGCGTTGTCAGAAATGAGAATACGTTGTTAAATGGGATTCAAACGGTACAAGCGCTGACAGGAAATCTTCCATTGCTTGGCGTGGCAGTTCTAAAGAGTGCTCTTGCAAGAAAAGAAAGCCGTGGTGCACACTGGCGGGAGGATTATCCGAAGAGCAATGACGATGATTACCTTAAAACAACGGTAGCCAGATTTGATGGAAAGCAGATACAGATTTCCTTTGTACCTGTTCCAGAAAGGCGGTGATTCACTTGGTATATAAAATAAGAATCAGGCGGCAGGAGAGTCAGAAAGCAGACAGTTATTGGCAGGAATTTGAGGTTGACGGAAGCAGAAACAGCTCTGTTGCTACTGTTCTAAAGGAATTGAACAGTAGAACCCCTTTGAAAGATAACTCAGGGAATATAGTTACTCCCATCAGCTGGGAATGTAGCTGTATGGTGCGAAAATGTGGGGCTTGCGCCATGCTGATTAACGAACGTCCGAGGCTGGCATGCTCTACATTTCTACATACGTTAAAAGGTTCTACAATTACCTTGGAACCTTTAAGCAAATTTCCGCTTGTAAGAGATTTGATCGTTGACCGGTCAAATCTGTTTGAAAATTTGAAAAAACTGAACCTTTGGCTTGAAAGTGAAGCTTATATGAGTTCGTGGACACATGAACCGAGATACCAGTCGGCACGCTGTCTGATGTGTGGCTGCTGCCTTGAAGTGTGTCCTAACTTCTCTGCAAATGGGACTTTCGCAGGCGCTGTTGCTGCAGTCAACGCATTTCGGATTCTGAATGAAGAACAGGAAAGCACTCATTTGAATGAGATTTCTGCTGAATATAAGAAGAAATATTTTGAGGGATGCGGGAAGTCGTTATCTTGTCATGATATTTGTCCGATTGGTCTGCCTGTGGAAGAACTGCTTGTAAGGTCGAATGCAGCGGCTGCTTGGGGCAAATAAAATGAATGATAAAAGCTATAATGAATGTATGAAGGGGCTGTTGCACAAGGATAAAAGCCAGTGCAACAGCCCTTTTTCTTGCACTCTCGGCACAAAGACGTAGAAAACCAGCGTCAAACGAGCAAAATGTTGAAAACTCAGGTAGCAGAAGCAGACCCTTCCGACTTTTTGGTGTCATTGGAAGAGTCTGTTTTTTCGATTTTCAGAAAATCAAAATTTCAAGTAGGCCTTTGGCTGGAGGAGATGCTGTTTCTGTAAACCTCTGTTGTACTTGGAAATGAAATGAGCAATGTTCTGAGAAAGCCCCAGAAAGAGTAGCTCTGCCAGAACTTTAATGTTTCCACCAGTCAGGAAGCGTTTGAAGCTGCGGTTGTGCTTGAGCTGTCCGAAAGTTCCTTCCGCCTGAATGGAACGGTTGCAACGAAGCAGCTTTCCCTCTTCGGTGGTAATATTCTGGTAAGACTGTTGACGCATCTTCTGAAATTCCCAGCAGACGTAGATCTCTTTTCTCCTGTTCTCATCTTTTGTCTTGCAGCAGACAGAACGATAAGGACAGTCCGAGCAGTCTTCACAGCGGGAAACAGAGACTTCTCGCACTGTCCCATCTTTGGCATACTCTGCATCGCAGCACAAGGACTTTGATACTGTAGTGGTACAGTGAATTTGTAACACCTCTGCCTGATAGATTATAATGTCAGCAGAG
>ERZ772974.1381-NODE-1381-length-15938-cov-23.573129_pt1 | contig 15938 bp, 10 predicted proteins | sample MGYA00580671_ERZ772974 | MGnify/ENA primary metagenome ERZ772974 (study PRJEB29015, sample SAMEA2738065) | human oral metagenome | biome: human oral; feature: human-associated habitat; material: saliva | place: China | collected 2218 ... | reverse complement strand
TAGCAAAGTAGAACCAAGATGTACCATTTTGCAAACGAGGAGCCTTACTCCAGTCATTGGCAGTCATGATACCACCCCAACCTTCAACAGGACGAAGTTTTTCTTGACCTACGTAGTGAGCCCAACCACCGCCGTTAACGCCTTCTGTACCACAGAACATGATAAGGTTCAAAATAGTACGGTAAATAACATCGGCATGGTACCAGTGGTTGATACCGCCACCCATGATAATCATGGAACGACCTTTCGTTTTTTCAGCATTATCTGCAAATTCACGTGCTGTAGCAATAGCGATATCCGCTTTTACGCCAGTGATTTTTTCTTGCCATGTAGGTGTGTATGGAGTGTCATCAGTGTAAGCTGTCGCTACTTCACCACCGATACCGCGGTCAATACCGTAGTTAGCAAGAATGAGATCATATACAGTAGTCACTTTCACAGGACCATCAACAGTTTGTACTGTAATAGTTGGAATAGCACGTTCAATAACGCCTTCATGCTCTTCATCACCAAAGTATGGCAATTTGACAACAGTCACATCTTCACGTTGATCAAATACGGACAAGCGAGGATCAATTTTAGCGCCTGTATCACGATTTTCAAGACGTAAATTCCATTTTTGTGGGTTCGTGTGACGTTCACCCATTGTACCATTAGGCACAACGATTTCATTTGTTAATTCATCAATCAATACCATTTGGAAGTCAGCGCCTTCCTCTTGGCGACCTAAGTCCTTAGCATTCAAGAAACGGCCTGGTTGAACTGTGCCGTTGATATCTTCAACGCGTACAAGGAATGGCATATCTGTGAACTCTTTTGCATACTCTTTGAAGTATGGAGTTTCTTTGTCGATGTAATATTCTTTTAGGATAACGTGACCCATTGCCATTGCAAGAGCCGCATCGGTACCAGCTTTTACATTGAGCCATGCATCGGAAGAAGTTGTAGATTCCGCATAGTCAGGAGACACGGATACTACTTTAGTACCTTTATAACGAACCTCTGTCAAGAAGTGAGCATCTGGCGTACGGGTCAACGGTACGTTAGAACCCCACGTCATGATGTAACCAGCATTATACCAATCACCAGATTCAGGTGTATCAGTTTGTTCCCCCCAAACTTGAGGGCTGGAAGGTGGCAAATCGGCATACCAGTCATAGAAGGACAATGGTGTGCCACCCATCAAGTTAAGGAAACGAGCCCCTGCTGCATAGGACAACATGGACATCGCAGGAATTACAGAGAAGCCTGCGTTGCGGTCAGGGCCATATGTTTTTGCTGTATATAGTAAGGATGCTGCAGTAATTTCTGTTGCTTCATCCCATGTGGAGCGCACAAAGCCACCCATACCACGGGCTGACTTATATTTTTTCGCTTTTTCAGGATCTTCTACGATAGATTTCCAAGCTTCGATTGGATTCTTAGCATGCTTCTTCGCTTCTCTCCAAAGCTCGACCAATTCGCCACGTACATAAGGATATTTTACGCGCAAAGGGCTATAAAGATACCAAGAGAATGTTGCACCACGAGGGCACCCACGTGGTTCATAATCTGGCATATCATCTGGTGTTTCAGGGTAATCGGTTGCTTGATTTTCCCATGCTACAACACCATTTTTAACATAAATGTTCCAGCTACAAGAACCAGTACAGTTTACACCATGAGTCGTACGGACTACTTTATCGTAGGACCAACGGTCACGATAAAAATTTTCCCACTCGCGACCACCATCTTCTGTGATTTGATGACCACTTGGAGATACTTCCTTCTTGCGAAGAAACTTAAACTTTTGAGACAACAAGCTCATCTCGTGTCCTCCTTCAAAACTACAAAAAAATCCCTTGTGCTAGATGTGCTAACACAAGGGAGAAAATCCTGTTATTCGATATTACTAATATTAGGGTCGATACCATCAACCTCTAAATCAAGTAATCCGATTAAAGCGTCAAAATCACAGATTACTAGATGGTGTTTGTCATAGGCTACATAGCCTAACTTACGCAACTCACTTAACATGCGATTTAAACTTTCTCTTGATGTGGCAGCAAACTCAGCCAACTCTTGATTTGTTAGGGCAATATCAATAAAGATACCATCCTCGCGCTTTACACCATAACTATTGGCTAAGCGCAACAAGGTAGAATAGAATGCTCCCTTCTTGCCGTAAAGTAGCAAGTCCCGGTATTTTGCCTGTTGACGACGCATATGTAAAGTGTAGATTTTCATCATTGCAATGGCCAATGAATGGTCCTTTGCAATAGCCCCTTCCAACACATCATAGCGTATACAATAAACAGAGCAATCCTCCCGAGCAATGGCGTTGAACACATATGTTCTAGTGTTCTCCTCATACAACGGAACCTCACCAATTACATTATTCGGTCCTACTAAACGCAACGCAAAAATGTGTCCGCTAGCTTCGAACTTTTTAATGCTCATTCTACCTTTTACTACTACGTAAAAGTATTCTGCCTTGTCCCCCTCACGGAAGAGAAAATCACCTTTTTTAAGATGTAGTTCCTCACCCGGCAAAGCAAGCAATTGGTTAATTAAATTTTGATCCATACCATTATCACTCCACAGTACTTTTATAACAAAATCCATTAGTTATACTAATCTATTTATAGTAAAAGCACCTATACTATATACTTTTTCGTATATATAAGATTATTATAACTTATTAATTTCAGAATATGTGTGTTTTACATCACATTCACAAAAAAAATTACACTATATAATATATCTGTGATGTAAGACATTGAAAAATATTAATGCTACAATAATTATAACGCAGTTTTGTAAGTAAATCGAATGCTTTCTATGGAAATTCTTTAGATTTTACTATTTATATATATACTATATATAATCTTATATATTTTTCTTGTCTACGTGTATAGTTGTTACAGTAAGGAGAAGTTCAAAATGAACGAACTAAAAATGCCTCAAGTAGGTGCAAGCCGTAGCGAAATCGTGGCTAATTGGCAACCGGAGAATCCGGAATTTTGGGAAAAGTTTGGCAAAAAAATTGCTAAACAAAACCTCGTTATATCCACTATTGCCTTAACACTTTCATTCTGTGTTTGGTACTTATGGGCAACCATTGCGGCTCAGCTAAATAGCGCTGGATTTAACTTTACTACTGATCAATTATTTACATTAGCTGCCTTACCAGGCCTTGTAGGTGCTACATTGCGATTTGTATACACATACATGCCAGCACTATTAGGCGGTAAAAACTGGACATTTATTTCCACAATTATCTTATTAGTTCCTGTTGTTTGGCTTGGCTTTGCTGTACAAGATACAACAACTTCTTATGCGACATTTATGATTTTAACAGCTCTTATCGGTTTAGCAGGTGCCAACTTCTCATCCTCTATGGCATACATTGGCAACTTCTTCCCTAAATCCGAAAAAGGCACAGCGCTTGGTATCAACGGCGGCGTTGGTAATCTTGGTATTTCTGTAATCTACTTCCTAGCTCCATTTGCTATGGGATCTGCCGCTTTAGGTAGTGTATTTGGCGTAACGCCAGCAATTATTAAGGGCAACGCAGTATATCTAGCTAATGCTGCTTTCATGTGGGTTGTACCTCTTGTAGTTATCCTTGCATTGATGACTCGTTTCATGGATAACCTACCTCTAGAAAAACCAAATCCTAAAAACCTCGTACAAATCTTTGGCAATAAGCATACATGGGCGCTTACATTGCTTTACACATGTTCCTTCGGTGCATTCTCTGGTTACGCAGCTGCACTTGGTCTATTAGTAGGCAAAGAATTCCCTGAAATTCCATTTGCTTCTATCGCATTTGTAGGTCCACTCGTAGCAGGTGCCCTTCGTCCTGTGGGTGGTTGGTTAGCAGATAAAATCAATAGTGGTACAAAAGTTACCTTTATTAGTCTTATCGGCTTATGTGCATCAACCGCATTAATTGCAGTTGGTGTAGATATGCACAACTTCCCATTCTTCTTTGCAATGTCCGTATTAACCTTTGTATGCTGTGGTTTTGCTACCGGTGCAACATTCCGTATGATTCCACACGTATTTGGCAATCCATTGCTCTCCTCTTTAATTACAGGTTTCGTAGCCGCTGTAGCTGCATACGGTGCCTTCATTACACCTAAGATTTTTGGCTTTGTATATTCCATGTTCGGCAATATTCACCCAGCCTTTGCTGTATTACTTGCGTTCAACCTTGTAACTGTATCTGTGTGCTACTGGTTCTATGTGCGTAAAGGTGCAAACATGAACGTATAAGGTGTAACAGAAACTATAATTTACAACCAACCAAATAAGGTAATAAAAGACTCCCTCAACAATCCTCCATGCGAATTAGTTCTGCGGCCATAGGCCTTGAACCCGCAAGTCGGATTTTATGAGGGAGTTCTTTTATTAAAAATTAGATGTGTATTAGTATTTCAGCAAAATGTAAATTATAGTTTCTGTTATCTAAGTGAGAAGGAAGAACCTCGTAAGTCGGATCGATGCGGGGTTCTCTTTTAGCAGTCCATTCATTCTAATTTGACGATATATATCTTTATCTCTATAATATAAATAGATAGTCAGACGAGTAGGAACGTCAGGCGCATCTCAAAAACAAAACATATAGGAAATGGCCTTTCTGTTTAGCTAATTACGCATGGTAACGGAGGGCTATTTGCTTTTTGTGAGGCAAATAAGCGCTATAAGTGCACCAAAGGAAACGACTAATGTCAATATTCCAATGATAACTGTAATAAGTTCAAAGTCACTCATTAGCTCACCCCCTTCTATAACGAAGAGAGACCCAACCTCGCTGACTACCTTAAGAACATTATAATCTGAACAAATATACGATACAATAAGTAGTTATTTATTTATCTATATATATGAATTAAATAATAAAAGAGCCTGCTAAAGCAGGCTCTTTTATTATCCAAAGATTTCTTCTAGTAGTGCGTCGTCGATGATGGTACCAACGTAGAAGTCGCTGAAGATGCCGTATTTTGCACTGGCTTCTTCGAAGCGCATATCGTATACAATTTTTTTGAATTGGATGTCGTCGTTACTAAAGATAGTAATACCCCATTCCCAGTCGTCTAGGCCACAGCCACCAGTAGTGAATTCAGATAATACATCCAAGTATGTTTTACCAAGTTCACCGTGAGCTTTCATCAAAGCACCGCGCTCTTGCGGTGGTAACATGAACCAATTATCTGCACCTTCACGTTTTTTAGTCATGTTGTAGAAGCAGATATATTTATCGCGAGGTACATGAGGGTAAAGTTTTTGGTTAACTTCTTCTGTATCAAGTTTAGCCTTAACATAGGTGCTTACTTCTGTTACAGATGTATAGGAGTAAGTTTGTACCAATACACTTGCAATAGCAAGGCGACGGAACTTGCGTTCTACTTGTGCCAAGTATTCAAGGGATGGACCAAGGATCCATAGGATTAAATCCCCTTTTGCACCATTACAATCATAGAATGCATAGCTACCTTCTTTAGCTTGATGTTTAGCTTCAAGTTCTGCTAAGAATGCTTTTAATTCGTTACGCGCGGCTGCTTTTTCATCAGCTGTGAAGCAGTTCCATGCGCTGAAATCCATGGCAAATACCATATGTTGGCTATGCCAACCTTCTACTGTAGGGATTGCTTTTCCCATTATGATCACTCCTATCTATGGTGATTATATCAAAATAATAATGTATATCTATAATTACGGAAATCAAAAGACTCCACTTACTATTATAGCATATAGAGTCTTTTCAATTTAGTTTCTATTGAGATTTTTTATTAGTATATTCTTTAGTTAAGACTAAATTACTGCTTTTAGGCTGAGATAATCCTATGTCGCTTAATACTATACTAACTCTTTTAAGCAAGTCACTATTTTACTTGTCATTCACAAGTTTTTCTACGAGTTCTTTTGCTTGTTTTACACCGTCAGGGATCCCGATTCCATCAAAAGGTGTACCGATGAGGTGTAGATTTGGATACCGCTCGGCTACATGTTCACGTACGACTTTAATACCTGCACGATGGCCTACATTATATTGAGGCATGCAGTGAATGAGGCGATTGATGCGCACCCACTCTGGCTTGGCAGAAAAATTCATAATATGCTGAATTTCTTTGACTGCCAATTCTGAAAGTTCCTCTTCACTGAGTCGTTCTACTACATCATTACCTGGCTTACCAATAAAGACGCGCAAAACCACCTTATCATCAGGGGTAGTTTGAGGCCATTTTTGATTAAGAATGGTACACGCTGTAAGAGGTGTATCCGTATTACGGGTAATAAGCAGACCCGATCCTTTTAAATCACCATCAAAGGTACTTTTATCAAAGGCCATAATAGCAATGGCGCAACTAGATTGCTCCATGGATCGCAAGAAATCAAAACCCGCATCATCCTTGAGCCATTGAGTATATGTTGCCGGCGGTGTAGTGATAATCACATGGTCTGCCGTAGATTGACAGCCACAAGAATCGTTACACGACTTCACTACATCAATTGCATATACACCATCAATATATCGAATATCAGAAACTAGTGCACCTGTATGCAAATGTACATTACTAGGCATAGCCTCAACGATAGCGGTAATCACGCTTTCAAGGCCGCCTGTCAATTGACGGAACATACCAGATTGAGCAGCAGTACCCTTTCTACTTTCCATATCCGCTTGCGCCTTAACAGACTGATGATTAGAACTAGTCTTTGTCATATGGCTAGAGCCGTTTACACTATTACTAGCAGAAGTATCTTGACTAGTCTTAGCTTCGTGACTTTCAAATTGACGGTCCGTCATAGTGCCTTTACCAGCTCGAGGAACATCCCCTTCTGTAACAGTCCCTTTGGTGGCCTTAGAGACACCGGCTTTGGAGTGACTCATCTTAGCAGCCATCATACCTTTTACCATGTTCCCATATTTTTGTTCTACTTGAATAAAATGAGGGAATGTCGACAATAGACTAATTTTATAAATATCGCCACCATAGATACCCGCTAATAGGGGCTCAATGAGTTTATCCATCATTTCTTGTCCTAAGTGGTATTTGAAAAAATGACCAATGGATACATCACCATTTTCATCGAGTTGATATGGTTTCTTAAAATAATCTAGGCCAGCACGCAATTTACCAGGCCATGAAATGAGCGTTGCTTTCACAAAGGGCATCATTTCCGTAGGAATGCCCATGATAGAGCCGCCTGGAATTGGGTGGATAGAGCCCTTATCATATACAAAGGCTTGACCTGTTTCATTAGACACAAGGGTATCCCCTAGCCCAAGATCATGCACGAGATCTGTCATTTCTGTTTTACGACCCAAATAGGAGTCAGGACCGAGTTCCACTACGAAGTCATCCACACGTTGCGTTTGTATTTTCCCACCAAATCGTGGTGCTTGTTCGTAAAGAGTAATGGTCCATTCTGGCTTTGCATGACCTAAATAATAAGCCGCTGTTAGCCCTGTTAAGCCACCGCCCACAATTGTTACGTTCACGAATGAATCCTTTCTATTATTGCACTCGCCATTGCTTGTAAAAATGTTTCATTACAATTTGGCATGGGTGTACGCATATATGTTGCGCCCTTTGCTTCAACGAGTTCTTTACACTCCACATCATTATCGTACAGTACCTCAACGTGATTGCTTACAAATCCAAATGGTACAAAAGCAATGCAAGTAGCATCAGTTTGTAAGACTTCATTGATTGCATCTTCTACAGTAGGGCTCAACCATTGCCCATGAGGAGCTGCACTTTGCCATGCTACAGTCCATTTCGGTAATTTACAATGTTCAGCAATCTCTTTAGCACTTTCCTCTAAAGCTAACGCATACGAATCACCACCATGATTATTGATAAGAGGTATACTGTGGGCACTAAAAATAACGAATACATCATTAGCATTATGCACACACTCTGAAAGTGCTTTTACCCAGTATTCCTTGAAAGTTGGTTGGTCCCACCAGGAACGGATGAAGTCGAATGTCACATTATCATAATTTGAAATAGCTGCTTGTACTTGTTTTTCATAAGCCCCTGTACCGAGAGCGGTAAAGAATGGAGCTGTTACAATAGCGATAATATGCTCCACTCCTTGCTGGGCTAAGGAGTCAACCGCATCTGCAATGGATGGTTTCATATGTAAAAAACCAATAGCAGAAGGCATAGTTGGCAACAGAGTAAGCAAGGTTTTATATTGGCACTCTGCCATAGTTTGGAGTTCAACATTTTCCCATTGACCGATTGTATCATAACGCTTAGTGAGATTTGTAAGCTCTGCTTCCGTTGGTACACGGCCACGACGAATACTCGTCATATAGGGTACTAAATCATCCTTACTTGAAGGGCTACCATAAGACAGGAATAATAATCCTTTTTTTTCTACGTTCACTAGTTTACCCCTCTTGAGCCCAAAGTTCACGACTACGTTCATGTACATAGTCAGTAAGCCAATGAAGTTTTTGAGGATCTGCCTCTGGGAATACGCCATGACCTAAATTGAAGATATGGCGACCATAGCGAACTCCTTCGAGCAAGATGCGATCGACTTCGCGGGCCAATGTTTTTTCGTCTCCGAACAAATACGCCGGGTCTAAGTTACCTTGTACCGTTTGTGTTACGCCACGCTCGTTTGCCATAACAATGGAACTACGCCAATCAAGGGCAATGACATCTAAAGGCAAGTGAGACCAAATAGACACCAAATGATCCGTACCAACGCCATTCATGGCCATTGGCAAATGAGGGTATTTAGCTTTCACAGTCTTTATGATCCGCTCCATATGAGGGTAAATTCCTTGTTTATACTGGTCTGCATTAACAGCACCTACCCAAGAGTCAAAGATTTGAAGTGCATTAGCACCCGCTTCGGCTTGCATAGACAAGTACGCAATGGACATGTCCGCCAGTTTAGTCATCAGTGCATTCCACACATGAGGAGCACCTATGAGCATGCCGCGAGTCTTATTGTAATTCTTCGTTGGCCCCCCTTCGATAAGGTAGGATGCAATCGTAAACGGTGCACCACAAAAACCAATGAGTGGTACGTCGAGCATGCCAGATGTTAAGAGTGTAATCGTTTTACCGATGTACTCTACCTTGGTAGGATCAAAGGATTCTAGAGCATCTACATCAGCCATAGAACGGATAGGTGTGCTAAACACAGGTCCTACACCGGCCTTGAGTTCTACATTCACATTCATGGCCACCATGGGGCTCATAATATCTTTGTAGAGAATCGCCGCATCGACGCCGTATTCCTTAACAGGTAATTCTGTAACACGAGCACATAGCTCAGGCTCTTTTGTAATTTCAAATAATGTATATTTTTCTTTGATTTTGCGATATTCCGCTTGGCTACGGCCAGCTTGACGCATATACCACACAGGCGTTACACCCGGGTTCTTCCCTTGGATCATGTCCAAATAAGCTGTGTTCAAGTACTCAACTCCTTTCATTCTAAATGTATACTAACACACTATGGTAACCAAAACAGTTACTTTAGTTACAATCACTTACATTATTTATTCTTTAATAATCCCTAATAATCCCTGTAAAAGCATATGCCTCCACAGGGATTATTATTTCATTACCACTTTAATTCGACTGAGTCTTTAATTCAAGTCTGAAATTCATTTAGCTACGACTCAATCTATGACAATCGATGCCCATAATAGATTGAGCCATATCATATACGGAGCGTTGACAAGTAAAGAGCCAAATCTGTTGATTTTTCCCAAGCTCAGCCAATAATTCTAAAGCACTACGCTGACGATTTTCATCAAAGCGCACAAGAATATCATCCAAGATAATCGGCAATGATTCTACTTGATAAGAGAATACCTTAGCTAGGGCGAGTCGTAATGACAAGTACACTTGATCAGCTAAGCCACTGGACCAAAATTTAAGTTCTAGTCGTTCTCCATTATTGTTGATAAGTGCTACCCCTTTATTAATGCCTAGAATATCAAGCGTATACCTCTCACCAGTTAGTTTTTCAACATAAGAGGAGGCAAGCTCTAACATATGAGGTTGTTTTTCTTGTTCATACGATTGTTGAGCCTTATCCATACAATGGCTTATCAATACTTGTGTGGCCCAATCTTCGAGAGCAGACTCTAATTCACTTTGTAAAGCCTCTCGTTCTTGCAACATTTGGTGTTGCTCCTGGTCAGATCCAAGTGTACGCATTGCTTCAACGATTTGACCACGGCGCTCGTACAAGGTAGCCAATTTATCTTCAATAGAGGCTATTTCACGCTCAGAGTGAGCCAATTCATCTAACCAGTTATCTTTGTTGCCTTCTCGCAAACGACGATAGAACAGGTCTTTATTCTCCGCATCAGGAGCAAGTAAATCCAGCTGTACCTGACTTTGCTTGTAAATAGTTTGCCACTGTTTATATTGGTCCTCATCGATAAGATGTTGACGATACTCGTTGGAACTTTCCATACCAGCTTTATGGAGCAGTTCTTGTTGACGAAGAAGTAGCTCTTTTTCCTTACGATGCCAATTATCGTATTCATTGCGGAAGCTTTTACGTTGTGCTTCCTTTTGTTCCCATACAATTTTATTTTGTTGAAAGTTCTTATATTGATTATAAATACGTTTTAATTCCGTAGGAGATACTGGTGACTCTATTCCAAGGTTATACCACAAAGCCATCGCTTGGTCTTCAATAATGCGTAGACCTTCTTTATGCTCCGCTAAACGCTTTTCATAGCCTTCTATAGTACGTAGTTGCTCATGATATTGATCATATTCATGTTTGAGACCAAAGAAATCATCTTCATCGAGACTCTTAGCCGCCCCTTGCGGTAACCAGTTTTGCCATGCTGCGAGGGCTTCATCATAAATACCTTGTAAGGTATGCCCTTCCTGAATCCAACGCTCAAGATGTGCCTCTCCTTCTAAGGTTGGTACAGGGCTCACTGTAGGTGTAGCAGCCTTGATCAAAGCCTCTAGCTGATGTTCTACATCAGATTTACGGGAAGATAAAATTTGTAACTCATAGTTTAATTTAGACACATCAGAGTTACCATTATGAAGCCTCCAGGTAGCATACCAGAATAGCCCCATAGATAGAATCAAGAAAATAAAACCACCTATAGTATATAATGCAGATTCAAGAACCAACAGGCCTGCTAATACTACCAATACAGCTATAACAGCACCTATACCACTAATGCGTTGTAGCCATTTTGGCAGAATTGTGGGCTGTGCGTCTGAACCATAACTATTCCGTCTAGCCTCTACTTGATCTATATCCATTAAGATACGATCTAATTCACGTTCTAAATATTCTTTTTTAGCTAATTCTTCTTCACTAAAGTTAGGTAAAGTTGCACCATTAAGGTTCGCCGTCGGCACCTCATCGGTAGCCTCTGCAGGCTTGCGGTCTTGCCAATGTAAAAGTTGTTCTTTTGCGGTGCGTAAACGACTTGCCAAACGTTCTCCATCAAACCAATTAATGTCTTCTGCCATTGGCTCATCGTGACGCCACGCAGAATGTAAGGTGCGTGAAAACTCTAATTGTTCTCTAACCTTACGGATGTACGCATCGCCTTCTTCGCACTCACGGCGTAATTGCTCCCATTTAGCACCTTGTTGAATAAGATCTTCAATATCTTGACCGTAAGTTCCAAATGGGCTATCAGGACTAAAGTTAGCGGGCATCAATGCTGCTTCCTTTTCCTGCCATAATTGCATATTGTCGCGAGCCCGTTTTATTTCTTCATCAAGACGTAGGAACTCATCACGACTCAAGGCGAGCTCACTATTATACTGCTGCATGTGCATACGCGCCTCTTCACTGCGACGATACGTATCCCACGCACGCAATACTACATCGATACCATCCCGATATTCCTTCCATTCTTTCAACTGATTTTGCAATTCCATTTCGGTTTGCTCCGTACTGTGAAAGACGGTTTGTAATTCCACATATTGCGCTTCATGCTCCGCCAACTGACTCAACTTTTGACGGTTTTCTTTAAGCTCATCCATCAATACATTGATGCGACGTTTACCATTCGAGGATGCTACAAGTAGATCTGTAGCCCCTTTTTCAACATCCTTAACAGCTCCACCTAAGTGTTCTCCCCCTTCGGCGCCAAAGAATCGAGAACGAACCTCTACCTCTTGTAATACATCAAGGCCTTGTAAATCGTCTAATGTTAACGCAAATATGCGGTTATATGTTTTTTTATCGATGCCATGCCACCAATGTTGAGCCGGCTCTTCATGGATGGCAGGATGACCAGGGCTGTAAAAGTCTAACTGCTTACCCTTACGACCGATATAGTAACTTTCACCATTACGGTCCACATCAAGAGCCCCCGTCATAGGGCCATAAGCCTTATGAGTACCGCCAAATAACAAGGTGCGCATCCCTTCGAGCAAGGATGTTTTACCACTTTCATTAGGGCCATACATGAGTTGAACCCCATTGTCACCCGTGGTGAAAGACCAGTCGCGATACGGGCCAAATTCATCAAATCGTATACGTTTAATGTTCATCATTAGCCCCCATCAACACAGTAACACCTTCAATTTCACAACGTTTCAAAGCTCGTGCCAATAATTCATCACTCAATAAATCGGCATATGCGCCTAAGCGCTTAAATTCAGGACGATTAGCCATGATTTGACGCGCAGTCTGTATCGCATCTCCATCTACCATATCGTCATAAGCACGCAAGTAATCACCTACTACATCTGTTAATAAACGTCGTTCAACTAGATTAATACTAGGTCGTGTATTAGAAATAATACGGTAAGGCATAACGAATATAGATTTGCCTTTCTCTTCATTTTGAGACTCTTGCAACCATAGTTTTCGAATCTCCTCTTGCGTACATAGGCGATGTAGAGGTCCCGTTCCGGACAAAACGAGGGATAGCAAGATGTTTTTCTTATGTTGCTTTCGCAAGTTTTCTTTTTTATGTCGCAAAATCTCTAAGAAATCTGTTTCATTTTGCATGCCAGCAATATCGATTTTGATTTCCTCAAATCGGACTGCACAAGTGTCGATAAATCGCAAATCACAATGACCATTATGAGATACGGATACAAGATAACATCCTTTAGGTCCATGTTCTTTACGATGCAATCCTTGCGAATTACCCGCATAAACTACGAGAGGTTCCTCGCTAAGAACTTGAGATTTATGAATATGACCCAATGCCCAATAATCCATGGCAGCCTCTGTTAAATCAGTTAGGTTACAAGGTCCTGTTACATTATGATTTTCAGAGCCTACACTAGAACCTACAGTACCATGCATGACAGCAAGGGAAAACTCATCCCGTTCAAAAGCTCTGTATTGACGAGCATAGTTGTCGCTTTCATTACCATGACCACAACTAATGCCATATACGCCACCAATTTCTATATTATTAACGATGAGCGGGAAACGCTGTACCTGTTCGCTAGAAAATATATGGACATTATCTGGCATCTGCAGTTGCGCTTTCCAGCTTTCAGCAGGATCATGATTACCTTGTACCATATAGACATCAATACGATGTTCAGCCAAGCGATACATGGCGCGCACAAAACGGACTTGAGCCTCTAAATTATGGTCTTCGCTATTATAAATATCCCCAGCTATTACGACAGCATGCACATGTTCTGTAATAGCAGTATCAATAATTTTATCTAAGGCTACATAGGTTGCTTCACTTACGGCGCGATCAACAGCATTGCTAATACCTGTAGCATATTGAAAGGGTGCCCCTAAATGCAGATCACCACAGTGTATAAATCGAAACGGCTGCATCTATATCCACTCCTCCATTAATATTTTTATTATAGTTATATATAGTAATTACAATATTTTATTATACTACAAAACCTTAAAGATAAGTTAAAAATAACTATCATTTAGCATCAAAAAGATATAGTTAAACTAAACTTTTCTTAACTATTAATAAGTATAAGTTATAAGATAAGCTCATATTCTTTCATCATAAGATATGAACCATAACATGTTATTATTTTTGTTAACCAATTCATGTATTAAGTTGACAATTTATACGTGAACGTTTACAATCAAATTGTCAATATATTATGTTTTTATTAAGTTAACAATTTACCGGAGGCTATTATGGCTTTGCCTATAGATCAACAACCATCCCAAGTGGGTACATACGAAAAAATTCTTACCATTGCAAACCGCATCATGAACGGCGGCGAAATTACAAAAGAAGAAGCAATCGAGCTGATTCATACTTCAGATGATGATACCATGATTCTACTCGCTATGGCTGATAAAATTCGCCAACATTTCAATGATAATTCTGTGGATGTATGTGCCATTGTTAATGCTCGGTCCGGCAAATGTCCTGAAAACTGTAAATTCTGTGCTCAATCCGCACACCACAACACAGGCGTTCAGGAGTATCCTTTCATGGATGAAGAAAGCATTCTCCAAGCAGCACGTAAAGCTAAAGAGGCTGGTGCAATTCGTTTTTCCATCGTAACAAGCGGTCGTAATACTAATAACCCTGATGAATTTGATCAAATCATCCATGTATTAGGCCGTATCAAAAATGAAATTGGTCTTGAAATCTGCTGTTCCCTTGGGTTGTTAACTTACGAACAAGCACTCAAATTAAAAGAAGTTGGCGTTACTCGATACCACTCCAATATCGAAACGGCACCTAGTCACTTCCCAGATATTTGTACTACACATTCCTACGAAGACAAAATGTTTACCATAGATAATGCACAAAAAGCAGGCATCCGTGTTTGCTCTGGCGGTATCCTTGGGCTCAACGAAACATTAGAACAACGCGTAGAAATGGCGTTCGAACTTAAACGTTTACATATTGACTCCGTGCCATTAAACATTTTGAATCCTGTTAAAGGGACTCCATTTGAAAGCAACGAAGCTTTACGTCCATTGGATATCTTACGTACCTTCGCCGTATTCCGTTTCATCTTGCCAAACGCATTGATACGGACTGCAGGTGGCCGCGAAGTAAATCTACGAGACTTACAAGCTTATGCTCTAAAAGGTGGCCTAAACGGTATCATGGTTGGTGGCTACTTAACTACTGGCGGTCGTTCACCTCAAGACGATCTCCAAATGATTCAAGACTTGGAGTTGACTCGCAATACAGCTCAAGTCTAAAAACCTCATATATACCATTCTCCACATCTAGAGGATGTAGTATATATAATATTCCCTAATGCTTTATAAATATTTTACACATAAAAAGAACCATCTAGTTTGCTGTACTAGATGGTTCTTTTATTTCCATAATAAAATATAAATGGCTTGACCATTTGTGTTCCCTGCAATGGGCTCAGGATTCTCATTAAATTCTACATTCTCATACGGCGTCCCGTCTGACATGTACGCATCTACCTTCAATGTTTCCATGGTTCGATTATATCTACTGATATAAACTTTATATCGCAATTCGTCGCCACCCAGTTCATTAACTCGCAGCCACAAAAGCGCATCGTAATCACTCTTCTGTACACTGTCATTGTCAATAAATAATTGGTTTCCTGATGCATCTGGTCCAACATAGTACCAGTCCGTTGCGTTAGTAGTCCCCCCTATACTGAGTAGCCACAAAAGTGTTAATATGGTGAATATTTTACTCATATGACTGCCCCTCTCATGCTATCGAGCTGTAATATTTTATAAAAGCTTAATGTGGATAAACCTTTATAAAATATACAACTTCTCCTTTATATAATACCAAAATTGTCCCATATTTATCAACAATAATTAAAATTAATTACCATGTTTTTTACAAATATAAGAATTTTAAAGAAATTTATTAAATTTCTTCATTTTTAACTCATTTACCATTCCTATAATAATAATGTCAAATGATAGATAGAGGTAACAATTCCCTGGTTGCCGTACGTGTATTTATCTCCCGACAAGTAATACTAACCCCAAACCTACTACTTGTTTAAATA
>ERZ772974.1372-NODE-1372-length-15990-cov-9.097019_pt1 | contig 15990 bp, 9 predicted proteins | sample MGYA00580671_ERZ772974 | MGnify/ENA primary metagenome ERZ772974 (study PRJEB29015, sample SAMEA2738065) | human oral metagenome | biome: human oral; feature: human-associated habitat; material: saliva | place: China | collected 2218 ... | reverse complement strand
CGGTAACTGATTCCCAACATCGTCCGCTTGAAGAGATTGTTGCCGAGAAGTCTATCAAGAGGATCGGTAACTGATTCCCAACGATTGGAAGCTGGGCACCGTCAAGACCAGAAGTCTATCAAGAGGATCGGTAACTGATTCCCAACTGACCGGGAAAGATAAAACCGTTAAACCGAAGTCTATCAAGAGGATCGGTAACTGATTCCCAACCGAGATCCTCGGCTGCTTCATCACCAAGGAAGTCTATCAAGAGGATCGGTAACTGATTCCCAACGAGTAGTTCCTTAATGCCCGCGCCGAAACGAAGTCTATCAAGAGGATCGGTAACTGATTCCCAACCCTCCGGGCGTTTCCAGCATCGAACGATGAAGTCTATCAAGAGGATCGGTAACTGATTCCCAACCTCTCCGGTGGTCTTAGTGACGAAGCAGGAAGTCTATCAAGAGGATCGGTAACTGATTCCCAACAGTCGCGTCAGCGACCTCTGGCGCTGTCGAAGTCTATCAAGAGGATCGGTAACTGATTCCCAACTCCTGACGACTGTCCCATCAATCATCGGGAAGTCTATCAAGAGGATCGGTAACTGATTCCCAACCGATGAGGTCAGTTGTTGTTAGGTCTGGGAAGTCTATCAAGAGGATCGGTAACTGATTCCCAACTATGGACGGCAATAGCATCATCGATATCGAAGTCTATCAAGAGGATCGGTAACTGATTCCCAACAATGGATCGAGGCCCAGGAATTCTCTATGAAGTCTATCAAGAGGATCGGTAACTGATTCCCAACCCGGTGCGGGCGCGGTGGTGGTTCCGAGGAAGTCTATCAAGAGGATCGGTAACTGATTCCCAACAGCCGTTCACCGTATAGTGAACGTCCTCGAAGTCTATCAAGAGGATCGGTAACTGATTCCCAACCTCCTGGATGCACACCAAAAGTACGAGGGAAGTCTATCAAGAGGATCGGTAACTGATTCCCAACAAAGCCGAAAAGCTGCGCCATACAAAAGGAAGTCTATCAAGAGGATCGGTAACTGATTCCCAACTGAGCGAGTCGATAGGTTCTGGGCTTTTGAAGTCTATCAAGAGGATCGGTAACTGATTCCCAACCCCGTGCAAGAATTGAACTTGCCTGAAAGAAGTCTATCAAGAGGATCGGTAACTGATTCCCAACAGTCGAAGTAACCCTAGACGACGGGGTAGAAGTCTATCAAGAGGATCGGTAACTGATTCCCAACTTCGTGGGGTATCATTGCGTCCGTGCGGGAAGTCTATCAAGAGGATCGGTAACTGATTCCCAACTCCGCGAATACGCGGCCTCGGCGCAAAGGAAGTCTATCAAGAGGATCGGTAACTGATTCCCAACCGAGTAGAGCAATGATGCCCTCGTTATCGAAGTCTATCAAGAGGATCGGTAACTGATTCCCAACCGAGTGACTGTGTGTAGCCTACCGCGGGGAAGTCTATCAAGAGGATCGGTAACTGATTCCCAACGGTCTCGATCAACATTGATGCACGCGACGAAGTCTATCAAGAGGATCGGTAACTGATTCCCAACCATTCGACGACAACCCTTTGGGTCATGTGAAGTCTATCAAGAGGATCGGTAACTGATTCCCAACCGGTGCCTCGCTGTCGCGTGCCAGCGTGGAAGTCTATCAAGAGGATCGGTAACTGATTCCCAACAAGGAAAGTGTGTCATTGCGCCTGTCAAGAAGTCTATCAAGAGGATCGGTAACTGATTCCCAACCGGCAGCAACGCATGGAGTGGCGTTTTTGAAGTCTATCAAGAGGATCGGTAACTGATTCCCAACCGCCGCCGAGATACTAGCCGCGCTGCGGAAGTCTATCAAGAGGATCGGTAACTGATTCCCAACCCTTGAGGTTATCTGGGAGATGTGTTCCGAAGTCTATCAAGAGGATCGGTAACTGATTCCCAACTAGAATGCGTTCAGCTCCACTTTAACGTGAAGTCTATCAAGAGGATCGGTAACTGATTCCCAACCGCGTCGGGCCACATGCGGAGTCTGTCTGAAGTCTATCAAGAGGATCGGTAACTGATTCCCAACTAGCAGAGTCAAGGAAGATGCCCATTTTGAAGTCTATCAAGAGGATCGGTAACTGATTCCCAACCGGCCGCTAGCGCCGGGCGAAGTGACGTGAAGTCTATCAAGAGGATCGGTAACTGATTCCCAACGTGCGGTCATGATTCATTGTCCTTGCTAGAAGTCTATCAAGAGGATCGGTAACTGATTCCCAACCTCGCAGGTACGATCCGCCCCGCCGGATGAAGTCTATCAAGAGGATCGGTAACTGATTCCCAACGGACGGCGCACCGGACGCGAACGGCGAAGAAGTCTATCAAGAGGATCGGTAACTGATTCCCAACCCAACTCTACCGAGGACTGGCCCGCGATGAAGTCTATCAAGAGGATCGGTAACTGATTCCCAACATAGGAGGGGAAATGAAAGTAACCTTTAGAAGTCTATCAAGAGGATCGGTAACTGATTCCCAACCGTGGATAGCTTCTTCGTTTGGAGTGAAGAAGTCTATCAAGAGGATCGGTAACTGATTCCCAACCGCTGTAGCGGACAGCGCGTTCAATTACGAAGTCTATCAAGAGGATCGGTAACTGATTCCCAACGAACGCTGTCAAGACTCAGGAAGCAAAGGAAGTCTATCAAGAGGATCGGTAACTGATTCCCAACCGACCGGAACTCTGCCCCCTACCGGCAAGAAGTCTATCAAGAGGATCGGTAACTGATTCCCAACCAAGCCCGCCGAGGCCACCGGCCGCGGTGAAGTCTATCAAGAGGATCGGTAACTGATTCCCAACCTATTGGTGTTCATCAACCTGGACGGTGGAAGTCTATCAAGAGGATCGGTAACTGATTCCCAACAGGGTAAGTTTTCCAAGCGCGCCGCGCGGAAGTCTATCAAGAGGATCGGTAACTGATTCCCAACCGCAAAAGGCCGCGCACACGCTTTCAGCGAAGTCTATCAAGAGGATCGGTAACTGATTCCCAACGAAAGAAGCAGAAGTCGTTAAGTTCCTCGAAGTCTATCAAGAGGATCGGTAACTGATTCCCAACGACTCAAAGAGCATCCGCGGGAATCCCGGAAGTCTATCAAGAGGATCGGTAACTGATTCCCAACAAAAGAGACCGATACATTAGCGGGCCAAGAAGTCTATCAAGAGGATCGGTAACTGATTCCCAACGGCCTTCCTTCATGGGGATGTGAGCTTCGAAGTCTATCAAGAGGATCGGTAACTGATTCCCAACCCGGATTACACGATCCGGTGTGAGAAGGGAAGTCTATCAAGAGGATCGGTAACTGATTCCCAACCATTCTCCCCGCCCGAAGCCTTAGGCCAGAAGTCTATCAAGAGGATCGGTAACTGATTCCCAACTCAATCTCCCTAACTGAGATATCCAGTAGAAGTCTATCAAGAGGATCGGTAACTGATTCCCAACCCCTCACAAAGCAGCTCGCAGTGTACGGGAAGTCTATCAAGAGGATCGGTAACTGATTCCCAACGCATGGCTTTAACGGCACTCGACGCGTCGAAGTCTATCAAGAGGATCGGTAACTGATTCCCAACGTGCCGGGGCCAAGGGACTGAGCGACGGGAAGTCTATCAAGAGGATCGGTAACTGATTCCCAACGCGACGAATAGAACGCACCAACGACCTTGAAGTCTATCAAGAGGATCGGTAACTGATTCCCAACGCAAGGCTCAGAATCCCTCACCTATAAAGAAGTCTATCAAGAGGATCGGTAACTGATTCCCAACCAAACGACATCGCTTAGCGTGCGCTCCAGAAGTCTATCAAGAGGATCGGTAACTGATTCCCAACTCGAGGTGAGAGTGCCGAGCGCGCCTGTGAAGTCTATCAAGAGGATCGGTAACTGATTCCCAACTAATACACGTCGATGTACGAAGACAGCGGAAGTCTATCAAGAGGATCGGTAACTGATTCCCAACGACTCAAAGAGCATCCGCGGGAATCCCGGAAGTCTATCAAGAGGATCGGTAACTGATTCCCAACAAAAGAGACCGATACATTAGCGGGCCAAGAAGTCTATCAAGAGGATCGGTAACTGATTCCCAACCGGCTGTGCAGGCATCGCTCATGCTGCGGAAGTCTATCAAGAGGATCGGTAACTGATTCCCAACCGGGATCTATCACTGACACGTCTATTAGGAAGTCTATCAAGAGGATCGGTAACTGATTCCCAACCGCAGATGTGCAGGCCCAAGGCGGAGTGGAAGTCTATCAAGAGGATCGGTAACTGATTCCCAACCGTGGACGCAAACAGCATTGTCGATATCGAAGTCTATCAAGAGGATCGGTAACTGATTCCCAACCGGCCGGTCGAATCACTCAAATTTGCCAGAAGTCTATCAAGAGGATCGGTAACTGATTCCCAACTCGCCTTGGCGATAGCTCGGTATGGGTAGAAGTCTATCAAGAGGATCGGTAACTGATTCCCAACCCGCTATGCGACAGCTCTCACTCGTCGTGAAGTCTATCAAGAGGATCGGTAACTGATTCCCAACCTTCTCGTCGGCTCGCGGGGGATACGACGAAGTCTATCAAGAGCGGTGCGCTTTAATTCAGAAGATAGTCAGTTGCTCAGGAGCACCCTCGTTCTTCTGTTTCTTAGCCTGTTCAAAATGAAGTCCAGTTGCCCACTGACGATCCGTAATCCCGATAACTCGCACTTGACCTCCCTCTGGGAGATGAGACTGAATCTGTCGAAGAGTCGCATGGTTCTGCCCACCGCTTGGCCAGTATTTTGCATAAACACTGAACTGGACCATTGTGAATCCCCAATCCAGCAACGCCTGTCTAAATCGCGTTGCTTCCCGCCTCTGCGCTTTTGTTTCAACCGGAAGATCAAACATGACCAGACACCACATGGGACTATCCACCATCTCAACCACTCAGATCAGTGGATGCGGGTCCCTGCCATGAGGGAACTTTTAGACGCTCTTCTTCTCCTTCAACATAACGCCCGTATTGCTGCGCAAGATCTTGAGCAACTGCCGAAATGCCATAACCATCCGCATCGAACTTCTGTGAAGCCGCAGCAACCAATACCCGCTTCACATCACTATCTGAAGGAGATGCAGTTGGAGACAATTGCAGAGCAACTTCATCAATCGCCGGGCGGAAAGGTTCGATGAGGTCATCTGCAAGCGCGAAGGCGTTACCCCTTCCACGATGAAAGACACCTAACGCCGGAGCTAATCCAGCGGATAGTACCGCCCGAATCACGTGACCACGCAACACGGCATATCCATAATCAAGACACGCATTCGAACCAATGAGCTGACCAGCACCGGGCTGTCGCCCCTCACCCAGAACACGCGACCAGTAAAAACGTGCTGCACGGGCCTCAATATTGTCGGGGTCACCTGAGCGAACCTGGTCCGCGAGTGCAAAAAGCTCGCTACTCCCTGAACGACCAAGATTCTGAAGAACGTTTGCCTGTCCCTCAATCTTTGCTCTAATGATGCGTGCCCACGCATTTTTCTTTCGAGGAAGAGTCATGTCTGCCTGAGCCCGATGACGAGCCGCTACCCGCCCATGATCCGACCAGGAATAACAACCACCTTCAGGAATCCCCCTCCAATCACAGAAGAGAACCGCAACATCTGCATCCGCAAGCCGGTGCAGAACAGCGGCGCTGAGATCGACCTTCATCCCGATGAGAACAACTGCGAGCTCTGCAACGGGAAGAGTAACTGGCTCCTTGCCCTCAGGACATACCTCTATCCCACCTCGTGTGGAATGAAGCGTCCCCTCAAATTCGCAGAGGTCAATCACGCGCCACTGTTCCGCCATGGTTCTACCTCAGCAGGTGAGTAACTGGAAGTGAATCCTTAGTGCTGAATCGCACTTCACCAAGGGAATTTCGCCGAACAACCCAAACATCACCCGATGACAAAAGCGTATTAATTGCCGGAAGCCAACCGGGAGTATCTGCAATTTTAACTAGTGCTTCTGATGCCTCTTCCGAGAACCCCTCACGAGATAGGAGGAATGGTTTCAATCGCATCGTATGCCCATTCATAAATCCACACACCCGCCAGCTTGTCAGCTGCGGATATTCAGCAAGAACCTCTCCGATGAACCCGCCAGAGTATTTGCTCGGATCAATCTGCAGCTCATCGCCTTCAACCAGCCAGCCGATTTGAGTGGCGGTTCCGTCAGCTAGTGCCTTCCGAATCTTCGGCTCAGCAGTACGCATGGAAATCGTCGATGGCTTCAGTGGCGTGGTGAAGGCATCTTCGTGAGTCATCTTCACCAGGTCCGTCGCGAAAACACGCACCATAGCGTACGTTGTTTTCTTCCCATCGATCCGGTAAACCCGCGCGTGGTGGATCGAGCTTCCAATCTCCACATAGCCACCACGAACCTTCAAACAGGCGGACGGCGAATTGAAGAAGTTCAACTGCTCGTCTGCGGTGATCTTCCGACCGTGAATATAGATTTCCCGCGACGGATCTTCAGGTAGCCCCTCCTTCGGATCAAAGTCAGGAAGCCTGGTCAATGCAGTCCATAGCGCAGGTGTTTCCGCGCGATCGATCATTGCGACAGACAGGGCTTCGCCAAGCTTCGCATGGATGAACTTACGAACCGTATCGTCGTGAACCTTACTTGAACCAACGCGCAGACGAACATTCTCATGGAAAGGAATGGCATTCTTCGCGAGCTCAATATTGAAGAGTTCGACCGCGCGAAGCATTCCTTCACGCCACTGCTCAAAACGTTCGCTGGCTTGACCGGGCTTCCCGTAGAAGTTCTTCCAAGTTTCTTCTTGGCCGGTGATGCGCTGGGATTCCCGCATATTGACGCGCAATGCCAAGGTCTGCGAAACAGACTGGTTCATCATCGCAATGACCAAGGCATCCATCGCATGGTGCCTGCGATCAAAACGCGTCTTTCCCTTTCCACCAATCAAGTTGACGCGATTTTCAAATCCCGAGGCCTTGCGCGCTTCCGCAGTCAGCTGACCGCGATAAATACCAATGTTCGGAACCGACTCTGCTTTGAGCTTCCGGTAGAAGCCATCAATACGCGTTCGGAGCTCAATCGCCATCCATGCAACGGATTCCATGGAACGTCCGTCGAACTCTTCATCCGGCTTACGCGACTTCAGGCGGGAAATCACTTCCTTACGGAAATGAGCATATTGCTTCGGACTCATAGCCGGATCGCGTTCCCACGCACGGACTCGCTCGATTGCACCCTCTAAAGAAACACCCGCGTGCGCCTGACCCGAGGTCGCCCACACAGCGAAGGGCACTGCACCCTTTTGATGGTTACAGGTACGGCAGACAGCGGCAAGATTCGAACGCTCATTCGAAGATCCTGAATTTGCACGAGGAACAATATGATCCATTTCGGCGGTTTCAAAGCCAATCGTGGTTCCACAGTACAAGCACATCGAATTCTGACGTTGAATTGCTTGGTGCTTCACCAGAGCAGAACGGCGCGCCTTACCTGAAATTCCCAGTTGCTGGATCATCTCATCCATATTTTTCTGGTTGAGATCCTGCCGCCTCTGGCTCTCACGCAATAGCTCTCTAGCAACCTTCTCCGAACCTAAGCCGTCACGCGTGTGCTCAATGTTGATGACGACCGGTTCACCCCAGCGATCTGTAGCCATATTGAGCCAACGCGCAACCTGCTTGAGAACACGATCAACTGCGGGGTTTCCAACCGGAGCCTCAATTGGCTCGGGTTCTGGTCGCCAATCATCGTCGACATTAAAGAGCTGCTTTCGAGCAGTGTGAAGGTCCACGCCCTCAGTCAGCATCCGCTCCGTGAGCTTGCGCAAGCTATCCAAGGAATAGGCTGCTCGTCCTTGAGGAAGCTGAATTTTTTCAAGCTCTGTCTGTTCGTCTTCGGTCGCTTGTTCAAGGAGCTCTGCAACTTCATCATCGATATCGTTATCATCCATCGAACCTCCCGAATTCGACAGTGCATCGACCATGAATCCGCGTCGCTCACTGTCTGCGGACTTCCACCAGTCCTTGAGCCACTTCACCTTTGAAGCCATGATCTTTTCGGTGGTGACATCTGTTGGCGGAAAACGCAAAGCGGGCTCTCCATCAACTGAGGGACGCGCGGTTCCACGCAAGTCAGCGCGCTCGATACCCAAGTTATCCGCCAGATCGGCCCAAGTCACCTGCTGTTTCAGCCCCGCACCGAGAAGGAAATCTGTCAACCCGCTCAGTTCTTCGGGAGTCAGACAACGTTCCGCTCCTGCCTCACGAACACGCAGATTCGTCAGCACTGAAACAATCCGGAAGAGCTGGAAATCAGGATGCGCTTTCTCTGCACGGATGTATTTGCCCTGACCCGGGAGTTGATCGTGACCGACGAGTCCCGCAGCACTCCCCCTGGGTGATTTTGCGAAGAAAACTTTGCGGACCAAGAGCTTAAACACATCATGGTCCAGCCGCTGCACTTCGCAGATCTTTCGGATTTCAGCGGCATTGTCGTATTGGTGAAGCTTGCCCTGGAGAATACCATCGTCTCCACGGATACCGTTGCTTTCCCTGTACTTCGGATCGCTCATGTATGCGCTGATCAATTGGCCCGGCGTTGTATCTTCAGGAAACTCCTGCCCCAGAGCCTCACCGACGCGTTCATTCAGACCGCGAAGGAATTCGCTGGGCTCCATCGGAGTCAGGAGCGAATCAACCTTGATATAGGGATTCCTCCACCCACGATGACGAGCCATGTGCCTGATCGCAATCGAAAGTGCTTCCAAGCGCTCAGATTCGTCCTCAATGTAGTGATCGACAAGCTCCGCGCGGGTATGCCACGGCTCGTAGGGATCCTCAAAATCCTCAAGATTCGGCAATGGCCAGCGCAGTTCTTCAGACAGCACACGGTCGAGCTCCGCAAGACGGCGCCTATTCTGAGCGGTTCTGCGCTGAGTCCGCCGTGCGACGCCCGCAGTGAGCTTACGGCTCTTCGCGGCCTTATTCTCATTCGGGTCAACGCCGGCGTCGTGAATGAACACCATGGAGTTCAGCAGGCGCAGTGGCTGATCCTTGTCATCAACCTCAACCGCGCAAAAACCAATTGATTTCAAGCCGACGTCAATGCCGACACGGTAGCGAAGATCATCATTAATCTCTGTCATGGGGAAATCATGCCACAGACAACAAGCATTTTTGTACAGTTTCCGCAGCTATTTTTCAGCGATTTTAAAGCTGTGTGAACCGTGTCAACCATGCGCACCAGGGTAAAAAAATACCGGCCCGAAGGCCGGTGGAGCAATCAGTGCCGCTAACCTGTCGGCACCTTATTGAGAATCAGTTGGTACAACCATAAGCCCTGATCATCACTTCACGCAAGCACCTTTTCGAACAACATCATTTCTCGCTCTGCCCCCGCCCCATCTCCTGGTTTAGCTCGCTCACCTACGGCCTTAGAACAGTCATAGGCCAGGAATCTGTGAGCTAAACCAGGAAAGAGGGAGCTAAAGCCCTTACTTGCGTCCGCCTCGCGCGGCGTACTTCTCGACGTGACGCTCAAGCGCCGCGCGAACGAGGCCCGCGAATAGCGGGTGAGCCTTCGTCGGACGCGACTTGAACTCGGGGTGCGCCTGAGTTGCTACATAGTAGGGGTGCATGGAGCGATCCAGCTCGACAAACTCGACCAGGTTCCCATCGGGGGAAGTACCCGAGATGTGCAGGCCAACCGATTCCAGCTGATCGCGGTAGTCGTTGTTGACCTCGAAACGGTGACGGTGGCGCTCCGAAACCTGGGTCTTGCCATAGGCCTCGGCAACAATAGAACCTTCCTGAAGGACCGCGGGGTAGGCGCCCAGTCGCATGGTCCCACCCAGATCACCATCGCCCTCAACAATGTCGACCTGGGAGTCCATCGTGTGAACGACCGGATCGGGAGTCTCGGGATCCATCTCGGTCGACGAGGCCCCCGTCAACCCCAGCAGATCACGCGCGGCCTCGATGACCATGCATTGCAAGCCCAAGCACAGGCCAAGGGTCGGGATCTTATGCTCGCGCGCCCACCGTAGCGCACCCAACTTGCCTTCAATGCCTCGGATGCCGAAACCACCGGGGACGATGATCGCGTCCACGCCTTCGAGTGCCTTCTGCGCTCCCTCGGGAGTCTCGCAGGTGTCAGAGGCAACCCAACGCAGGTCTACGCGCGCATTATTCGCAAAGCCACCGTGCTTCACGGCCTCGGAAACCGAAAGGTAAGCGTCGTGCAGGTTGATGTATTTTCCAACCAGCGCAACCTCGACGCGATACTTCGGGGACTCGACGCGCTCAAGCAGCTCGTTCCACTCGCTCCAGTCCACATCACGGAAAGCCAAGCCCAGTCGCTGAACCAGGAATGCGTCCAAGCCCTCGCGGTGCAGTGTCGGGGGGACCTCATAAATTGAGGCTGCATCCTTACATTCGATGACAGCATCACGGTCGACGTCGCACATGAGCGCAACCTTGCCCTTGATTCCCTCGGGAAGCGGGCGGTCCGTACGCAGCACTAGGGCATCGGGCTGGATACCGATCGAACGCAGGGTCGCAACCGAGTGCTGGGTCGGCTTGGTCTTGAGTTCACCAGCCGCAGGCAGGAAGGGAATCAGCGCGACGTGAACGAATGCGACATTGTCGCGACCCAGGTCGGCGCGCACCTGACGCGCGGCCTCCAAGAAGGGCTGGGACTCGATATCGCCAACCGTGCCACCGATTTCGGTGATGATGACATCGGGGGCGTTTCCCTCGGCGTCGGGGATGGCCTGCGCGCGCATGACGCGCTTGATCTCATCCGTGATGTGGGGAATGACCTGGACGGTGTCGCCCAGGTATTCGCCGCGGCGTTCCTTTGCAATAACAGTGGAGTACACCTGACCGGTCGTCGCATTCGCCGCGCCGGAGAGGTTCACGTCCAAGAAGCGCTCGTAGTGGCCGATATCCAGGTCGGTTTCCGCGCCGTCTTCCGTGACGAAAACCTCACCGTGTTGGAAGGGATTCATCGTCCCGGGATCGACATTGATGTAGGGATCGAGCTTTTGCATGGCAACGCTCAGACCGCGTGAACGCAGCAGGCGCCCCAGCGACGAGGCCGTCAAACCCTTACCTAAAGAAGAAACCACACCTCCGGTGACAAAGATGTGGCGAGTGATGTTTTCCTGTGCGTCTTGTCGACGTCCATAGCTGTTTACCATGGAATCTCAGTTTACAACCACCCGTTTTCTGTTGCTACCTTGAGCGCTTCGGCGCGCGTGTGCGCGTGGGTCTTATCCATCGCCGAGCTCACGTAGTTGCGTACCGTCCCCGCCGACAGCATGAGTTCCGAGGCCACGTCCTCCACGGTCCCGCCACTTTCGAAAGCGCGCAGTACCTCAACTTCGCGGGCGCTGAGCGGGCTTTGGCCTTTCGTGAGCGCATCGACCGCGAGTGCGGGGTCGACGACGCGAAGTCCCTGTGAGGTTCGACGAATTGCATCGAGCAGTTGAGCAGCGGGGGCGTCCTTGACAACGAAACCCAATGCTCCTGCATCGAGTGCGCGCTGGACGTAGCCGGGGCGCCCGAAGGTTGTCACCATGAGTACGCGCGCGGCCGATCCTCGTTCTTTCAGTGCAGTGGCAGTACTGATCCCATCCATGACGGGCATTTCCACGTCCATGATCACGACCAGCGGGACCTCGCTGCCCGGATGTGCGCTCGTGTGGGCTTCGACTGCAGCCAAGGCCTCGTGCCCATTACCCGCCTGAGCGACAACTTCCATGTCGTCCTCGAGGTCAATGAGCGCACTCAAGGCACCACGGATCAGGGCCTGGTCGTCGACCACAATCACGTGAATCATGCGGTGTCCTTCGGAGCGCGAGTACTTGACCCGTCAATCGTACACGCAGCTCAGAGCGCCTCGCCCTTGAACGCCAGCCGCAGCTCCCAGGTGCTGCCTTCACTCCCCCAGGTCACATCCCCTTCCGAGGCCGCGCGCTCACGTAGTCCTTCAAGTCCCGTTCCCCCACCTCGCGAGGCCACAGAGTACTTCTGCGAGTAACCGTCGTTTCGCACGAGGACTTCAGCGGGAGTCAGGCGCACGTGGATGCTCTTGGGGTGGGCGTGGGTAATGGCGTTGGCCGTTCCCTCACGGATGATGTGAGCGGCAAGGGAAGCTCGAGGGCCGGGTGGGATGTCGCCTCGAATATCGGCGGTGAACTCAATCCCCGCTTGCTCGCAAAGTTCGCGCGCCGAATTCACTTCTTCTTCCGGGGACAAACTGCGCGAGGCCGCAATGATCCCCCGCAGGTCCTCTTTCGCCTGGCGGGACAACTCCAGGGTCTGCGCAATCTGTTCACCGGCCTCGTCAATCTTTCCAACGGAAAGCAGGCGCTGGGCAAGTTCGTTCTTCATGGTGATGACGGTCAGCGAGTGCCCGAGGATATCGTGTAGTTCTCCGGCGAAACGCAGGCGTTCGCGCTCGCGGACCAGACTGATTGCTTGGCGTTGGCGTTGTTCCTCTGAGTGGCGGTTGTCGAAACTGCGACGCACGGCCAGGGTTAAGCCCAAAACCATGAGCAGGGCGATGATGGCGTAGCTCAAGGCCAGTGCGTCAATGCTGCCAATGGGCAGCAAGATGGCGATCACTTCCCAGCCGACGAGCGCCACCAGGCCTGGGACCACATATTTCCTGGGGGCTTGAAGGTTCCAGCCCGCAATTGAGTAGGTGATGAAAAGGGCCGAGGTCACTCGCGATGCGCCGGCTGCGACCAGGACTAGTCCCAGCGAAACCACCAAAGCCAGCAAGATCCCGTGCGAGATCCACATCTTCTTCTTGATGTGTGCTCCCCATTCGGGGGTTGGGTTCACGACGTAGATCGCGATATCGGCGACTGCGACCGCAAGAGTGAGGACCAGGATCAGTACCGTCATGCCGAAAGATTCGACACTCGGAACCATCACCAGTGGAAATGCCAAGAAAGCCAGGTAGGGAAGTGCCCACAACACTGCGGACAAGCGCGGGTGACGCTGCGTCCACGATGCTTTGGCTGTGGTGGTATCCATGCTCTTCCCTCTCCCGGTTATTTCCTGGAATTCTTCGTGTGGCAAGTTCATGCTGTCAGCGATCAGTGTCCCTGTGCTGCGCCCAAACTGCAAGCACGACAAAGGGAATGAACCAGGCCGCTGCAGAAATTACCCAGGTCCACTTGAAGGAATCGAAGCCGTACAGGGGCAGTTGCGAGAGGTAGAAGATCCCGTAGAAAGGGCTTCCCGGGGCGATGGTTTTGAAGAAACTCCCCATGGAGTCAATCGGAATGAACATTCCGGCAAGGAAAGCGCCCAAGACGACAACGCCGTTGATCACTGCGAAGGAAGTATCCGAGCGCAGGAGGAATCCCAGTGCCAGACCCAGCGTCGCTGACATCATGGCCGCAGCCAGGACAATCAGGGCGCTTTGGATCCAGGCTGCGGGAGTCATGCGCGCTCCAGTCGCATACCCCACGCCGTAGGTGATAGCAATGACGACGGCGCTCATGGAGATTGCTGCGACGAGACGGGAGAAGATGAAGGCTCCGGAGCTCACGGGAGTAAGCGCGAAGAGGCGAGATGTTCCGGACGTGCGCTCCAGGGCGACGACCGTTGCAGCTGATGCCCCGGCGATCATCACGCCGTAGAGGGTCATGGAGACCAGGACAGTTGCACCGACATTGGCGTTGACCGCCCACTCTTTCGAGTATTCCTGTCCGGCACCGAACATCATGTAGAGGAAGATCGGCAGAATCAGTGCAAAACCAAACATGGCCGGGTTTGCCACCAGTTTGAGGAAGGCCTTCCATGTGAGCATCCCGATTCCTTCCCATGAGCTAACTGCAGTGCGCGTGCTCCAGGGGTTGGTTTCTGCGTGAGTGTGCGTTGTCATTTTGAATCCTTATATACGTAAAAAGCTGTGGGGAAATGTGCGCGAGGCTCGTCGGATACCGCGGCTAGTCGGGCACCGACGTACTGCCCGCTTCCTTACTGAGTGAGCTCCGAGAAGACGTCCTCGAGGCTGGAGAAGACGACCTCGAACTCGCGAGCATTCTCAAGGCCAATGACGAAGCGCGCTGCCTCATCGGAGAAGGTCGTGCGGAATTCTACGCGCGCCCACTGTTCATCGGCACCGCCCTCCCCCGCGGAACTTTCGTTATTGGATTGGCGGGTCTTGGCCTCGGCAATTTCGCTGAGCTCCCACGTCGTTCCCAATTCTTCGGCGCGAGCAGCCAAGGAGGCGCGAACTTCGGCCAGGCGCGCGCGGGGAACAGAGAAGGCAACGCGCGTTGTCGAGTGGGCGCGGCGGATTTCTTCGGTGGGGGCGTCGGCGGTGATCTCGCCGGCGTTGACGATGATGGTGCGCTCGGCGTAGTCCTGCGCCTCGGCCAGGTAGTGGGTGGCGAAGAGGATCGTCTTGCCTTTCGAGGCCTGGGCGCTCATGAGCTCCCAGAACTCCTTACGCATGGTGGCGTCCATACCGGCGGTCGGCTCGTCGAGGATGATGAGTTCGGGGTCGGGCAGGAGGGCAAGTGCGAGGCGGACGCGCTGCTGCTCGCCGCCGGAGAGCTTGCGAATCTTGCGCGCGAGGAGGTGTCGGAGGTAGGTCTCGTCAACGATGGGGTCGATGGTTTCTTCGCGCTTGTAGACGCGGGCGAAGAGCTTGAGGAGTTCTGCGACGGTGTAGTCATTGGGCAGTGCGCCGGTTTGCAGCACGACTCCCACGAGGCGGCGGCGAATTGCTTCCTTTGCGCTCATGCCGAAAACTTCGACCGTGCCGCCATTGGCCTCTTGCAGGCCCAAGATAATGTCGATCGTCGTGCTTTTTCCTGCGCCATTGCGGCCCAAGAATGCGACGATTTCGCCGGAATCGACGCGCATGTTGATTCCTTTGAGGGCCTGAACCTGCCCGTAGGTTTTAACGAGGCCTTCGGCGAAGATCGCCGGTGTGGTGGAGTGATCCGTGTTTGTGTTCATGCCTCTAGTCAACCGTCGAGGCGCAAAGGGCAACAGTGGCGTTTGAACGAAGTTTCACATGACACTTGTCATGAGATCTTTATGAGGCTTCTTCTACTATTAAGGGGTGAGTTCTTGCGATTCCCATTTAATTACTCTCCCCGTCCGCCGTTTTTCACACTTCTATCCTCAAGTTCGCGCGCTACTCACCGAGGCTTTCCCCTCTTCTGAACTCGTGCCTGAATGGGTGCTCAACACCTTCGCACTGCGACGCTCCATTGATTTTCTGGCTTACTTTGATCCCGCTCAAGAATCGAGTTTTTGCGGGATTACCCTCACAATTCACTCTGAAGATCTACTCTTTGTCATCTTCCTGGCAACGGACCGTTCCGCACGTTCCAAGGGGTATGGTTCGCGCATCCTGTCCCAACTCAAGGAGCACTACCCCGAACACGCGATTGCCCTGGAAATTGAACCGATGCTTCGCGATGCCGAGAATTTTCACCAGCGTGAGAGGCGACTGGCTTTCTATCAGCGCAATGGCTTCGACGAGACCGGGTTGTTTACGAATTATGAGGGCGAGAACTACGAGATCTTGCTCTACCTACCCGCGCAGCTTCCCGACGAAGGTGCGACAGCGCAGCGCTACAAGGATTTAGGCGTACTGTGTGGAGCCCTTGAGGAGCTCCTTTCGTCTTTGACCATGCCGGTCTTCATCCCCACCATCCACGTCGGCATGAGGGAATAAGTCGAGGCCGATGCCGCGGCTACGCGAGAGGGTCTGGTAGGTCGCGGTGGTCGTTGGGAATCAGCACCGTCGGGTCAGACACAGACCCATCAGAAGGACGAGCACCACTCTCATAACTAAACTCCGTATTCTCCTCGCGAAGAATAACCGTCACAATCCCCCCATTCTTCTCATCCTTCCACGCAAGATAGTGGCCAACCCCAGGTACCGGACTGGCATAGTCATACACCAACACAAAACCCAGCGGATTCA
>ERZ772974.1369-NODE-1369-length-16001-cov-13.533551_pt1 | contig 16001 bp, 20 predicted proteins | sample MGYA00580671_ERZ772974 | MGnify/ENA primary metagenome ERZ772974 (study PRJEB29015, sample SAMEA2738065) | human oral metagenome | biome: human oral; feature: human-associated habitat; material: saliva | place: China | collected 2218 ... | reverse complement strand
TAGATGAGTATGTAGGACATAACTTAGAAAATGTAGATAAGTTAAAAACAGCAGGTGGTTCAGTAGGAGTATCAACTTCTGGAATAACAAGTATAAGAAAGAACCAAAAAAAGAATAGACAAATAAAAATAGAGGTTAAAAATGTCCTTTTAATAAAAAGTTTAGAAAAAAGGGAAAATATAGATAAAAAATTTACAGAAAAAAGTTCACAGTCTTGATGATAATTCGGAGTTGGAAAAATATAATATAAAGGGAGTTGTTCATGATAAAAAATTACAATTTTAAAGTTTTACTTATGCTAGTTATATTTTTGATTTATTTTTTCTCTACTATCTTAGCTAATTATTTTCAACATTATGAATATATTTTTTCTGATATAAATAATACTAAGAAATATCAACTGTTTAGTAGTAGAGCAAGTTTTTATGCTTATATTGATTTAGAAGACGATATGTATACAGAAGGAGAACCCTATGATTTTAGAATAAAAGAAGTATACGAAGATAAAAATTATTTTATAGGTTACGATTTTGAGAAGAATTATGAAACTAACGAAATAGAAAAAAGATATTATATAGTTGTTGATAAAAATAAAGCCACTATGGAAATCTATAATGAACAAGATTTTAAAGTAAAATACAAAAATATTGATGATAGCAAATTTACAAATATTTATACTTTTTTAAAAAGAAAGGGAACTAAAATAGGTATGTATAGATAAATAATACAAAAGGAGTATCAATGAAATTTAAAATAGCTAAAATTTCTGAAATTACTATAATTTCCATAATAATAGTTTTAGTTTTTAATTTTTTTATTATTTTTACGGGAATAAGGTATATAGAATATGTTCATCTTGTTATTTTTCTGCTTTATAATTTATATTTTATAGGAATTACAGGAAAAAAATATCATAAAAATAGTTATAGTAAACTAAAAGAAATTGTAAAAACTAAAATAAACTTTTTTGTAGTAATTAATATTTTAATATTTTTCTATATTTTTAAGGAGCCATATTTCTTTTTATCCAAATATAAAATACTAATTTTATTAGGAAGTATAATTTTAGGTTATTCCTCTTTAATATTTTTACAAAAAATAAAGATAAAATTATCATTAAATTTTTTTAAAGAAATAATAAAAATATTTTTAATTTCAGGTATAATTTATTATTTTCCAATAGTATGTACTGATATTTTTTGGTTATTTGTTGAATATTATTGAAAAAAATTATGAACTACACTTATAGCTTTATTAAAGCTTTGAGTGTAGTTTTTTATCTTGATAAAATTTATTTCAAATGTTAGAATTTACAATATATTAAATTTTAAGAATAGGATTAGAAAAATGAAGAAAATAAATTTCACACTCACAACAAAAATTACAATTTTATTATTAACAATATTCTTTTTAACAAAGGTAGCTACATATGAAAATACTATATTTATCTTAAATCAATATACTGGAATAGTAAGAGAAACTCCAACATTTGATAGAGATGAAGCTCTTCTTGTATTAAAAAGTTATGATATGGAAGATAGTTTGTATGTAAAAGAATTATTAAAAGTTAATAATACTTGGATAGGAAATACCTATAATTATAAAGAAGCATATGAAAAAAATTACTTATTTAAGTGGGAAGAAGATGATCAGTTTTATAATAATCCAAACTTTGATGAAGAAGAAAGAGAAAAAGAGTACAACAAAAATACTGGTTATTTTATTATAGAAAATAATACAAGAACTTATGGACTTTCAAAAGAAGAGGTTGAGAAAAAATTAAATATCTCATCTTTAAAATTAAAAAGTGCAGAAATATATATGAAAAAATATGGTGGGAAAGGGATTTTAAAAAAATTTTATCGTGATTTTTTCATTGCTCTTTATAAAGATAAAAATTATGATGAAGATGATTTTATGAAGGATGATGAAAAAACAGCACCAGAAGTTAGAAAATTAATTATATCAAGAAATATTATAATTGCATATTTAGTGATTGTTTTAATTACATATTTGTATTTTATTTTAAAAAAAAATATAAATGGTATTTTAGAGAACATAAAAATTATGAATAGAAAAATAAAAGTGCTATTTATTTTCGACTTTATAGTTATAATTTCTTATCTTCTTCTTATCCCAAAACTATACAATAGTATAAAAATACTTGAATTTACATTTTGGTGGATTGTAGTTAAAAATTTCTTATTATATTATTATCTAAAAAAAGATAAATTAAAAATTTTACTAGGATTACATTTTCTATTATTTACTATCTTAGTTGCTATTAAAATAAAATTTAATATAAAGCTATTGGATAGTTTGTATTATATTATTTACTTTATTTCTTTATTTAATTTTACAATTTTATTATTTTATAAAAAAGAAAAGATTGGAAATATATTAATGTTAAGTTCTTCATATATAGTGCAACAATTTATATATTTTTTTATAATTTCAAGATTATTCTTAATTTTAAGTTGATAAATATCTACTGATAACAGAAAATTTACTAAGAATTAAATGTAGCAACTTAAATGAATAGTGATGTAAAACTTGTAGAAGCCAATAATAATTTCTATTTCTCAATTAAAAATGAATAGCAATGGAACTACATAGGGATGATACAAGATATAAAAATTTTATTGAAACAAATATTATAAGATAGAGGTGATGTCAATGAGAAAAAAATATTTGTTTTATCTATATTGATAAATTTTCTTTTTTACCATGTGTGTAAGATATACTGATAGAAATAGTTACAATATTCAGAATCAAAAAAGGGAAAATAGAGAAAAGGAAATTATTTTTAAAGAATATCCAGAAATTAGAAGCATTGATTTACTTTATGAAGCTAGTATCTTATTTGAATTATATGAAATTAAAGATAATTTAAATTTAGAAAAAATTGAATTGTTTTATAAAAATAGGAATATAGGAAAAATAGAAATAAATAAAAAAATAATTGATTTAGAAGATTTTGGAACTAAAGAATTTTATGAAAATGGAAGAAAAATTTAAAAAAAAGAATTTTCTATTGAGAAAGATTTACTAGAAATTTTAGGAAAAAACAATGAAAAATATAATATTGGTTATTTAGAAGATGGTTTTATATTAATAATATACCTTAAAGATCTAGACAAAGATAAAACCTTTATAATAAAAAAGGAATTTTCAGTATCTTTTGAAAAAAAAGGATATGATCTTTTCATACCTTCAGTATGAAATAAATTTATTTGATATTTACCAAGAATTTAAAAAATTTATAATTATCTAGTACAATTAAAAAATAGATAGCTCCTAATACAACAGTTTACCCTTTACAATAAAATTAAATAGTTAAATCAAGGAGAAAAAATGAAATTTAAATTATGGTATTATAAATCTACAGATAATAAATTTTATAAAGAAGGCGAAATTGTACGTGCTTGTAGCTCTATAAATAATACAAATAATGAAGGACTTATAGTTTGTTACATAAGTGATATTAGTAATTTTGAAAGCTATTTGGATAGTATTTGTGAGAGATTAGAAAAGAAAGAAGCTTCAGCAATGGATGGTCAAGTTTGGGGAGGAGATTTTATAGAAGATAGAGTATATATTTATTGGCTATTTGATCCAGATAATGAAGAAGGGAAGGCAGAAATATCAAGAAAAGGTATGTTAAAATTGATGAAAAAATGGATAGAATTTAGAAAGAAAAAAATTCCAGAAAATTATGAAGAATATGAAGAAATAATAGAAGTAGATTAAGAATGATGAAAAAGCTATGTAGATTGAAAAATATTTATATAGCTTTTTCTAAAATGGGTTACAAGTTTCTATAATGTAATAGGTTCAAGAGTTAGGTAGACAGTTTATTAATGAAGAAGATGTAAAAGAAGCATTAAGAGATGTAGTAAAGGGCTATGGAAAAGATACCTTAGAAGGAAGACAAGATAAGATAAGAAAGTAGCAGAAGATAAGTCAAATGATGAAGAAGGCTTAGAAAGTTTAGGAAGACCAGCAAATGAATATGTAAAGAAAAAGTTTGGAGAAGATAATAACAGTAAGATAAAGCTAACAACAGATGGAATAGATTTAAGTAATGCTGATGTTGGAGAAAAAGTTGGAGATGTTATAACCTCTGGAGATAGAGAAGATAGAAGTAATTATGTAAAAAGGAAATACTTTACATCAAAAAGAAGAGCTAAAATAGCTGATGGCTTTAGAGATACTTTTATTGGAGGAGTTACAATAGTAGCTGGAACTATTGCTGAGGGATTAACATATTACTATACAGGAGGAATAGGATATTTCTTGGTTAAAGGAACAACAACATCTGCATATGTAGTTGGGGGTAATAGAGCACTAGCAGGACTAGCAAAAATAGGAAATGGAATTTATGGAAGTGAAGTAAGAGAAGATACTTTAAATCCAATAAGAGATATGATAAGTCCAAAATATCAAGATTATTATGATGGATATGAGTTTGCAACAATGTATGTTGTAGGAGAGGCAGCAGCATTTGCTAATGATCTTAATCAAGGAAGTCAAATAAATACTTCTTTTAGAGGACAAAAAACACCAATTTCTTCTACTAGAAGTTTAACAGATGGAAAAAACTATAATGTTATAAAAGAAATATCTCAAGGTAAAGTATTAATAAATGATGGAACACCTGGTGGGACAACAATGGCTTATCAAAATATAACTACTTATCCTGATGGTAGTATGAGTATTTTACAAAAAAATTTAACAACTGGAGAAATATCATTTCAGGGAATAAATTCATCAGGTCAACGGGTTTTTGAAACATCTTTAACACCTCACGAAGCAAATACTTTAATAGGAGCAAATTCAAGCTCTAAAATGTTAGTAGGAAATGGAGCAGTAAGTCAAAGTGTTATATCTAGAGTTTCATATCAGACAGGAAACAATTCTCTAGTATTATATGATAAAACACCTGTACCAGTAGCAACTAACGGAACTTTAGTACCACCATTAACAACAAATAGAGCACTAGCAACTGTACCATTGTTAACAAATGGAGCAAATCAAGTAAGTCAAGTACAAAATAATAGGTTAGCATTGGAAAACACATTAATTTGGAATAAAATAACACCAGTTTATCCAGATATTTCTCCAACTTTTATTCCAAGAGCTTTTATTATAGAAAGTAATGGGAAGAAATTTTTTGTAACTCCTAATGCTACAAAACATATAGCAGAAGACTTTATAAAAAAACATTACTTAGCAGATGGTTCAGATATAAATTATGCTTTAAAAAACCAAATATTATTAAAAGGATTTGGGGCAGCTTTAGATCAAATTACTAATTCTGAAATACAATATGGGAAAAAATATTATACAGATAATTGGGAAATTATGATAAATAAAAGATCGACTGATAAATACCCAGCTATTTATCATGGAATAATAAGAGAAGGTGTTAAAAAATGATTAGACTAAGAATTTCACAAATTCAAAAAGAGTTTAAATCAGATATAAGAGTGTTAATTGATCCATATACAGCTCTTTGGATAGAAATCTCTGATAATTCAAAAATAGAACCATTTTGGATAAATGATCAAAAAAATGAAGGAATATTGATAGTATCAAGGAACTTTAATACTAATAAAATATCTGAAATTATATTAATTGCTGCAAAAAATATAGAATATTGTCCTGAAATAAATGATATAAAGTTTAATAATCAAAATATTAAAATATTGGAAGGAAATCCTATTGTAAAAATAAAGAATAGGTATTTTCAAAAAGAGCTTCTATATAATAACTTTAAAATATATTATTCAAAAGACAGTATAAAAATTCAATTTTTAGATATAGTAAATAATTATGACAGTATTTTAAAAAAAATTATAAAAATGGATGATATATACTTTGAAACAAATAAAAATGGAGTCTTATTAAGTATAATATTAAGGAATTTACCCCCAAAAGTTATAAGAAATATGTTAGAAGTATTGGATAAGACCAAAATAGAAAAATTTTTGAAATTAAATAAAGAGGAAACTAAAAGCAACTATACTATAATAGATAATCCTTATCCTGCTCCATCAAAGTAATAAATAAATAGATTAATAAATTTAAAATCTATAATAGAAAAAATTAGCAAATTATGAATTAATCTAACGGAATTATTTTAAGAGTTATATAAGTTTGAACTGCAAAAGGGAGCAATATTAGTGTTATACCTACAGTTTCATATCAGACAGAAAACAATTCTCTAGTATTATATGATAAAACAAAATTTTTACCTGTACCAGTAGTAACTAAAAAATAAAAAATTTTAAGGAGAGTATTACAAAATGAGAACTTACGAAGAAGATAAAAGAGATTTAATTTATTTAATTAATAAATATTGTATAGATGATTTAAAAGAAGAGCTTTTAGATATAGTTAAGAATAAATTTGCACCAAAATATATATTTAGTAAGTTTTCTTCTAATTCAAAAATGACAAAAGAGGATGCTGATTTGTATTCAATAATTATACATGAATATATATAATTTAGAGTAGAGCAGTGGATACCAGAAAAATTCAAAATTTTATGAATTATGCCAGAACACTCGTGACTCTAGCACTCGTAGGGTGTCAGTCGTGAGAGGTTCAGATAAGGTATAATAGGATGGTGGTTAAGCCTAATGCTAAAATTAAGATAACAGAATATGGAGCAGATAAATTAATATTGGATACAATATATCATATTGAATTTCCAGAAGGTATACCTAAATATAAAGGACCAGTGGGTTATCAAGGAGGACCATTTCTTGGAGGATTAAATCAAGAACAATATTTTATTCCAAATTCAAAAAGTTTTGGTAAAGTAATAAAAAGTTATCCTGTTAAATAATAAATGAAAGGAGTTAAATAATTATGATATGGGAAGAATTAAAAAGCAGAAAAAATTTTGTAGAAGAAGATTTTATAGAACTTAGAGACTCAGTAGAAGAAATCATAAAAATTTTTGAAAAATATAAGGATATGAGAAAGAACTCAAAAGGATATATAGAAGAGATGAAAAGATTTTTAGGAGAAATCAATATAACATTAAAAGAAAAAAAATTAACAGATAAAGAATTAATAAATTTAGTTGAATTAAGAAGAACTTATTTTAATTTTCATGATAATAGTCTTTCAGAATATGGAGTTTATGATAAAGATGATTTAGAAAAAACAAATAAAGCTAATAGAGAAATAACAGTAGTAATAGAAAGATTAAAAAAAATTCTTTATAAAATTACAGAAAAAATAGATTATCATATATCTTAGTATAAGAAATAATTAATTTAAGAAAAGCTATATAGATGGAACATATTTATAGGTTATTTGTCAAATAGTGTTGATAAACTATGAACTGACCTAATTAAGAGAATTTTTGAGAATTAAAAACTTAAAAATTCTCTTTTTTATTGAAAAAAATAAAAAAAGTTCTTGACAATTGAATAGGTATTCAATTATAATATATACAGTTGAATAGATAATCAATTGTTAATATAAAAGAGGTGAAACTATGAAAGCAATAAAATCAGTAAAACCTGTAAACTCTTGCGATTGCGATAGTGTAAATAAAGAAATTGTTGAAAAAGTAAAAAAAGAATTCCCTAATGATGAAATTCTTGGAGATTTATCAGACTTCTTTAAAGTTATAGGAGATGGTACAAGAATAAGAATCTTATGGGCATTAGATGTAAGTGAGATGTGTGTTTGTGATATAGCCAATGTTTTAAATATGACAAAATCTGCTGTATCTCATCAATTAAGAGCTTTGAGAGAAGCAGACTTAGTAAAGTTTAGAAAATCTGGAAAAGAAGTTCTTTACTCTTTAGCAGATAATCACGTAAAAGAAATTTTTGAACAAGGTTTAGTACATATACAAGAAGAAAAAGGAGAGGATTAATATGAAAAAAGTTTTTAAATTAGAAGGATTGAATTGTGCTCATTGTGCATCTAAGATTGAAGAAAAAGTTGGAAAATTAGAAGGAGTTAAATCTGTTATGGTAAACTTCATGACAACTAAAATGACTCTTGAAAGTGAAAATATGGAAGAAATTGTTGAAAAAGTAAAGAAATTAGTGAATGAAGTTGAACCTGATGTAAATATGGTAAAAGCATAGTCAAATTTTAATAGAATGGTCGGTGTATTATGAAAAAAAAGAAGGAAATAATTATTGCTATTTCTGCTATACTGTTTACTTTAACTCTATTTATAAGAATGCCTCAAGCACTACAACTTATTTTAATACTTGTAGCCTATGTTTTAGTGGGAAAAGATACAGTCTTACTTGCTGTTAAAAACATAGAAAGAGGAGATTTTTTAGATGAAAATTTTTTAATGACAGTGGCAACTTTAGGAGCTATTTTAATAGGAGAATATCCAGAAGCAGTTGCAGTTATGCTTTTGTATGAAATAGGGGAGTTGTTTCAAGGTTATGCAATTAATAAATCAAGAAAGTCTATTGCTGCTATGATGGATATAAAACCTGAATATGCAAATGTTATCAGAGATAACAAAACTCAAAGAGTTGATCCTGATGAAGTAGAACTTGGAGAAATTATTGAAATAAGACCTGGTGAAAGAGTTCCACTAGATGCAACTATAATAAAAGGTGAAACAAGCCTTGATACTTCAGCATTGACAGGAGAATCAGTTCCTGTTGAGGCAAGAGAAGGAGCAAATATTTTAAGTGGTTGTATCAATATAAATGGCTTAATCACAGCAAAAGTAACAAAAGAATACTTTGATTCCACAGTTAACAAAGTTTTAGATTTAGTTGAAAATGCAGCAGCTAAAAAATCTAAATCAGAAAGATTAATCACAAGATTTGCAAAAGTATATACACCTATTGTTATTGGCTTAGCTATATTATTAGCTTTACTTCCACCTATTATAAGTGGAGAATATAATTTTAGATTGTGGGTATTTAGAGCCCTATCATTTTTAGTTGTTTCTTGCCCTTGTGCCTTTGTAATTTCTGTACCACTTAGCTTTTTCAGTGGAATTGGTGCAGCTTCAAAAGCAGGAGTATTAATAAAGGGAGGAAACTATTTAGAAGCTTTAGCTAAGGTTGATACAGTTGTTTTTGATAAGACAGGAACTCTAACTAAAGGAGTTTTCAATGTTCAAAAAGTTGTAGTCCACAATAAAAATATAGATGAAAATGAATTTATGTTTTATGTTGCTAGTGCTGAATCAGGCTCAAACCACCCTATATCAAAGTCTATACAAAAATACTATAATAAAGAGATTGATAACTCATCTATAAATAGTATTAAAGAAATTTCTGGTAAGGGTATAGAAGCTATTATAAATAATAAAAAAGTTCTTGTTGGAAATGAAAAATTAGTAAATCTTCCAAAGGATATTTCTGTAACTGATGTAGGAACTATACTTTATGTTGAGATTGATAATGTATTTTCAGGTTATATAGTAATTTCTGATGAAATAAAAGAAGATGCTAAAAGAGCTATAAAAGAATTGAAAAATATAGGAATTAAAAAGAATATAATGCTTACAGGTGACTTAGAAAAGGTAGCTAAAAAAGTTGGAGAAGACTTAGAATTAGATGAAACTTATTCTAATCTTTTACCTCAAGATAAAGTAAGTAAATTCGAAGAAATAATAAAAAATAAAACATCAAAAGGCTCTGTAATTTTCGTTGGTGATGGTATAAATGATGCACCTGTTCTTGCTAGAGCAGATGTGGGTATTGCTATGGGTGCTATGGGCTCTGATGCTGCAATAGAAGCTGCTGATGTAGTTATTATGACAGATGAACCTAGTAAGATAGTAACAGCTATAAAAAGCTCTAAAAAGACTATGAAGATAGCAATGCAAAATATGGCTCTTGCTTTTGGAATTAAAGTTCTAGCTCTTATTTTAAGTGCCTTAGGAATAGCTGATATGTGGATGGCAGTTTTTGCTGATACAGGAGTTACTATACTTGCAGTTTTAAATTCATTTAGAGCCTTAAAAGTTGAAAAATAATTCAAAAAAAACTTGATTTTTTTTTAAAATTAAGTTATTATAGTACAACTAAAAATTTAAGGAGTATTTTGAAATGATAAACACAGAAAAAATTTGGATGAATGGAAAATTAGTAGGACATGATGATGCTAATATACATATTTTATCTCATGTAGTTCACTATGGAAGCTCAGTATTTGAAGGAATAAGAATTTATAAGACAGAAAATGGACCAGCAATCTTTAGATTGAGAGAACATGTTAAAAGACTTTTTGACTCTGCAAAAATATATAGAATGGAAATTCCTTATACAGTAGAAGAAATTGAACAAGCTATAATTGAAACTGTAAAAGCTAATAAGTTGGAACAAGGATATATCCGTCCAATAGCTTATCGTGGTTATTTTGAATTAGGTGTTACTCCATCAAGATGTCCAGTAGAGGTTGCAATAGCTGCTTGGGCTTGGGGAGCATATCTAGGAGAAGAAGCACTTAACAAAGGAATAAGAGTACAAGTTTCTAGCTGGAGAAGACCTGCTCTTAATACTTTACCTTCTCTTGCAAAAGCTGGAGGAAACTATTTAAGTTCTCAACTTATTAGATTAGAAGCACTTAATAATGGATATGAAGAAGGAATAGCTCTTGATTATTTAGGAAATGTAAGTGAAGGAAGTGGAGAAAATCTATTTGTTGTTTTAAATGGTAAAATAATAACTCCAACTTTAGCTTCTTCTGCACTTGGAGGAATAACAAAAGATACAGTTATTCAACTAGCAAAAAAATTAGGTTATGAAGTTGTAGAACAAGCTATACCAAGAGAACTTTTATATATCTGTGATGAATTATTCTTAACAGGTACAGCTGCTGAAGTTACTCCTGTTTACTCTGTTGATGATATAGTAGTTGGAAATGGAGATAAAACTATAACTAAAGCACTACAAAAAGAATTCTTCGACCTTGCTCATGGAAGACATGAACTATCTGAAAAATTCTTAGCATATGTAAAATAAAAAATAAGGGCGTAATGCCCTTATTTTATTTATAGTCTTGCTTCTAAAAATTCTTTACTTTTTCCAACAATTTCTTTAGGACCTTTATTTACAATTCTATCAACTATATCAGTGTCATCTACTTCTGTAAATGTAAGCCCTTCATTTTTTATAAAATATATTTTTCTACTTACATCATAGATATTAGAAACTTCACACTCATATCTTCCATCTTTTTCTTCTGTTTCTTCGAAATCTATATTTTCAACATAGTCATATATTTGTTTTATTGTTTCAAAATATCCTTCAATAGTTACAGCTTTTACTTGAAAGCTAGATAAATCATTTTTTGAAGTTAAATATCCCAATTCTATAAATAGCATATAGTTATAGCCTTTTTCTTGAGCTTCTGAAAATTTCTTTAACATTTCATCACTTTCCTATAAGTTAATAGCTTTTTTCAATTCTTCAATCTTATTTAGTCTTTCCCAAGGAGTATCTATATCAGTTCTTCCTATATGTCCAAAAGCAGCTAAATCTTGATATTTGAATTTACCCTCTCTTAATTCAAGAGCTTTTTCTATTCCTCTTGGAGATAAGTCAAATACTTTTGATATTGCTTCAGAAATTTTATCTTCATCAACTTTTGCAGTTCCAAAAGTATCAACTTTTATAGAAACAGGTTTATCAACTCCTATTGCATAAGATAATTGGATTTCACATTTATCAGCAAAACCTGCTGCAACAACGTTTTTAGCAACCCATCTAGCAGCATAAGCAGCTGATCTGTCAACTTTTGAAGGGTCTTTACCAGAGAAAGCTCCTCCACCATGTCTAAAGTATCCACCATAAGTATCAACTATAATTTTTCTTCCAGTAAGTCCTGTATCTCCATGAGGTCCTCCGACAACAAATCTTCCTGTTGGATTGATATAGTATTTGATATTTTCAGTATTTAATTTATATTTTTCTAAAACAGGGTTAACAACTTTTTCTATAACAGTTTTTTCTATCTCAGCATGAGAAACTTCTTCATTATGTTGAACTGAAACAACGATAGAATCAACATGGTCAATATTTCCATTTTCATCATAAGCTAAAGTAACTTGTGATTTTTGGTCAGGTCTTGCCCATGCAATTTCTCCAGCTTTCATCATTTTAGTAAGTCTTACTAAGATTTCTCTTGATAGTACAAGTGCTAAAGGCATAAGTTCTTCAGTTTCTTTAACAGCTCCACCAAACATTATTCCTTGGTCTCCAGCTCCACCTACGTCAACTCCCATAGCAATATCAGGTGATTGAGAGTGTATACAACTTAAAGTTCCACAGTCAGAGTCAAATCCCATACCTGGTCTATAACCAATTTCATTAATTTTCTTTCTAACAATTTCTTGAACATCGATATATGTTGTAGTAGTTATTTCTCCTCCAACTACAACTAAACCTGTAGTACAAAATACTTCACAGGCAACTCTTGAGTTAGGGTCATCTGCTAAACAAGCATCTAAAATAGCGTCTGATATTTGATCTGAAACTTTGTCTGGGTGTCCAGGTGATACAAATTCAGATGTAAAATATGTAAATTTTTTCATTCATTCCTCCTTAAAAATTAAAACAAACAATAATACAATAAAAAAACTCTATCCAATCCAGATAGAGAAATGTTATTTTAATAATCATTCTCCATCTATCAGGAATTAGCACCACACACAATGTGCAGGTTGCTGAGATCTCAACGGGCCTGTCCCTCAATCTCTCTTGATGGCTTTTACTTAAAGAATTCTAACATTTTTTATTAAATTTGTCAATAAATTATAATATTTTTTTATTTCCTTTTTTCAAAAAGAAAATTGAAATAGCAATTAAAATAAAACTTATTACATGAGGTGCTCTAAAATTAAAGAACATCAAGTCTTCAACTCTAAAGAAACTTATTATTATTCTATTTATTGAATAGATTATGATATACCACCACCACATATAACCAGGTGCTTTATTTTCTTTCTTTCTTAGAATAAACCAAATTATGAAAAAACCTATAAGGTTTAGAACCATTTCATAAAGCATAGCAGGGTGTAATGCTAAATTAGGAAATTCACTTCCTGCTGGTGAGCTTTCTGGGAATACAACTCCCCAAGGAACAAGCTCCTTATATTTTGATTTTTCTATTAAATCTAAATTTTGATAATATGAATACCATTCATAGAATTTAGGTTTTAAATTAAATATTACAGAAAATGGTGTGAAAGTTGGAACTCCATGAACTTCTCCATTCATAAAATTACCTATTCTACCAATTGCTTGCCCTAGTATAAATGGTCCTGCTGCAAAATCTCCCAATGTCAGTGGATTAACCTTTTTAATCTTTGCATAGATAAAAGTTCCAATTATTCCACCGATTATTCCTCCATGTATGGCCATTCCACCATGCCAAACAGCAGGAATTTCAAGAGGATTTCTTAAATAATAAGGAAGATTGAAAAGTACATAGTAAAGTCTTCCTCCTATTAAACCTGAAATAATAGCAACAAAAGCATAATTCTCAACTAATTCAACATCAAAATTTCTTTCTTTTGCTATTTTCTTACCAAGAGTTATACCAACGTAAAATGCTATTGCATACATAAGTCCATAGTAATGAAGCTCTATAGGACCTAATTTTAAAAATACTGGATTCATCTAAAATCTCCTTAATCTATTAGATACTTAACCACATTTGAACTATAGAGAAAGTTATTATTCCTTCTATAAAAAACAAAGTGAATTCTTTATGATTTTTTAATAAATAATTTATAGCTTTTGAGAAAGCAACCAGTCCTATTCCAACCCCTACTGCTAAAGTAATTAAAGGTAATAATATTGAAAAAGATTTCTCTTTTAAAGAACTTGCTAAAGAAGAAATTAAATATACAACATTATAATATTCTCCTAGCATCATAAGCAATAGTGAACCAGAAATTCCTGGTATTATCATAGCACCTGCAGCAATGATTCCACAGATGAACAATTTTAGTCGGTAAGCCCTTGTAAAACAAACTCCTTTAGCTATTTGTATAGTCACTGCTCCTGTAGTTTTATCTCCATATTTTAAACCTAAAAGAATAAAAATTATCATAAGAGCTGCTCCACAGCAAAAAGCTAAGATATTTTTTTTCTTTTTATAATCTAGCCCCTTTACTATGTAAGGAATAGACGGCAATATAAGTAAAGTAAATACAGAGACTGTTATCTTAGGGTAATTCGTTATAGAATATTTAATAATATTGGCAAAGAGGAAAATTCCTGTCGCTGCTCCTACTAATACTATAAGTAAATACCAAAAATAAGAAAGCTTAGTCTTTCTATCAACCAAAAAGAAATTTCCTATCTTTTCAGTAATAGGATCATAGACATTTAACATAACTGCTAAAGTTCCTCCTGATACTCCAGGGATTATATTAGCAATACCAATAATTATTGATTTTAAAAAAAGTAATATCATTATCTAGTTTTCTTCTCCTTTAAAAATTCTTTTTACTCTCAGAGGTGATATAGCTATTAAAAGTTCAAGCATACTGAAACCTGTCTTTGTTTTAATTTCATTAGGTCTATGATATAAATGTACTTCATCTCCAACATTGACTCTATCATCAACTTCGATAAAAGTATTATCCATAGTAACTTGTGAAATAACATATTCTTTCTTCTTTATAAGACAAGTAGTTTTATTGTTAGCTTTTGAAAAACCATCACCATAACCTATTTTTATTTTTGCAATTTTTTTAGTTCCTGGGTCTATTGAAGATAGCTCTTGATAGGCAACATAGTCTAGTTCATTTACATATCTTACAGAATCAACATAACCAATAAGCCCTGTAAAAACTGGTTTCATATCTAAATCATAGAATCCTGCTTCTTGAAGACCATAAGTTAACATTCCTGTTCTTATATGTGTAACTATATCCACATCATAATTATAAATTCCTGCTGCATTTTGAAGATGTATCATCTCAAAATTATTTCTACCTAGCATATTAACTAAGTCTGTGAATTTTTTGATAACTTCTAAACCATCAGTATATGATGCTGAAAATAGATGTGAAAAAATACTTAAAAACTTCAAACTATTGTATTTAATTAAATTTTTAAGTTCATCAACTTCTTCATATTTTATTCCATTTCTACCAAAACCAAAATCAATTTTCAATGATAATCTATCTATTGATATATTGTTAGCTAAAGCATTTTTTAAGTCTTTAATGCTATTAAGAGTTGGACAAATTTGTGGATATTTTTCAAGAAGAGAGTAATCATCTATTAATGATTCAAAAATTAATATTTTAAAATCATCTATAGAAAGAGTCTTAAAATATTCACATATACTTACAGCCTCTGAATATCTAGCTACTGCCCAAACTTTTACATCATAATCATAAAGTGCCTTTGCAATCAAAAGTATATCATGACCATAGGCATTAGCCTTTAAAACAGGTAATAATTCCTTTTGCTTGTATTCTCTTAAATATTCAATATTGTGATATAATGCCTTTTTATCTAGTGAAACAAAAAAAGAAGTATTCATAACAAAAGCCTCCCATAACTAATATTCTGTATTTTATAATTATAACATAAAAAATTGACTAAGTCTTTAAATTTTACTTATTTATAAAATAAAGTTGATTTTTTTAATAAGAATAAGATATAATTTAAAATATCAAATAAAATGGAGGTAAAAAAATGCCAAAAGTATACGGATCTATGCTTTGTCCTGATTGTGTTGAAGCAAAAGAATATTTTGAAAAAGTTAATTACAAATATGAGTTTGTAAATATTACTGAAAGTATGAAAAATTTAAAAGAATTTTTAGCTTTAAGAGAAAATAGAAAGGAATTTGATGATGCAAAGAAATTTGGATATGTTGGAATTCCTGCTATATTAACTGATGATAATAAAATTATCCTTGGTGATGAAGTTCTTCAAGTAAAATAAAAGTAAAAAGTAAAAAAATGGGTTGTTGTAAAATAATAAAAAGTAAAAAATAGTTCGTTACTGAGTAAATTTCTTAAC
>ERZ772974.1367-NODE-1367-length-16009-cov-6.146797_pt1 | contig 16009 bp, 10 predicted proteins | sample MGYA00580671_ERZ772974 | MGnify/ENA primary metagenome ERZ772974 (study PRJEB29015, sample SAMEA2738065) | human oral metagenome | biome: human oral; feature: human-associated habitat; material: saliva | place: China | collected 2218 ... | reverse complement strand
TGGGAATCGTATAAGTTTCCAACATTTTTCGATAATCATCGGCATAGGCCTGTGCCTCGGGATAAACTTTAACCATGGCATTAATACAAATGCTTTTTATTCCGTAATAAACGTCATCCTCATGACGTACTTCTTCCGGCAACAACTCAAATATGGACCGATACATCTGTTCAGCCTTATCCAGGGTATCATCATCCGCTTCTGTTCCCACCGGATACTGGTACGGAAACCCCGGATTATCTAAAATGCTCTGAAAAAAATCATCCAGAGCAGCCAAAAATTCTGTCTTACTAAGCACTGCATCCTCTTTTGGAAATTCATCATCCTCAATGGAGATCTTATAGCAGTCATCATCCATTCGAACAATATGAACATGAAAAGTTGTCCTATCGTCCCACATCCAATAAATATTATTATCTCTCAAAAGAACGTTCTTACCGCCTTCCGTATAATCCCGAATGGCCAGATACGTTTCCATCAGGTTAATAGTAGGGTCGCTGATATCCTGATCAAACATTCGCTCAAATGTCTTTCCGTTTATGGTAACATCAACAAACATCCATCCGGCGTCGAGCCACTTAACTTTCATGGCAAATTTTTTCTGAGATAATTGAGAACCCGGCCCCTTTGACATCTGTATCCTCCTACATGAATAAAGTACAACTTTGTACTATCTTCCACTCCAATAACCCGACATATTAATTACAACAAGTCGACAACTCTATACAATCAGGATATTCATCAAACCACATACATTCTCCATGTCCGATTTCGAAACTCCCGAACGGTCCGGCTCCGGGGGCATATCTAACCCCGTAGACTTCCTGAAATTCATAAGGGGCATTGGCACAGTTGAAACCGGTTCGATCAAAATGCCGATCTCCATCCTTTAAGATACGAATTCGCTCGACTCGATTATGCCGCATGACCAGCTCCAAACCCATGCGATTGTACTTCCACAAACACTCTCCGGGGATTCCTCTCCATATCCGATTAATGTCAGGCTTCCCGTATTTAGCCAGTACCTCTTTAGCCGGCATGTCAATACCGATACCGCCGACCGTTTCATAATACTGAGCTGTCTTTGTTCTAAGAAGCATCGTTCCCTTAGAGTCATCTAGATTATCTCCGTTCAAAATAATATTCGAGTGATAATCAAGCTTTCCTACATGGGTACAAATAAGGACCAAATCTTTATATCCTTCATTTTCGATAATCCGAAGCGTACAACTAAAATCACCACTGCCCCCGGCAGGATGATATGCTCCCACAACGGGACAACCATTCACCGTATTCCCTTCAAAATCCAGTGCTACATTCCCGTTCTCGTCATACCATTGCCCTTGTAACTTCGACACAATAGAAGCCGTCTGCGTGTCAATGTTGGCAAATGCGGTGGTAATACAAAGGAAGGCGAGTATGATAGATATCCAAACACAAGCAAATTTTGATTTTCTCACGCTGTTGCCTCCTAGCTAGTTTTTTATTTAGGATTACATATCAACAAATGCCTTGCTGTTCGCTTCAATTATCGCTGTCTTATCACATTTTATGTCTACTAGTAATACCTTAAAGTTCCCATGATGATCTGGAATTAAAATAAATTAGTCCTAAATCATGCAAGTCTTTTATACCATTATTTTAGAATCATATTAAATTTTAGAAACTGAGCTTTATTAAATCAAGAAAATTCACAAAACGTATAATATTGAAAGAGAGGGAGAGGTGACAGTGGTTTTATATATTAAGCATCATTCATAATACTTAATATTTTATAATATTGTTTGTATGTCTCTCCATCCAATAAACAATATTTTATATTTTCCAATCTATTGATATTCACTTCATTATAAAGTGTATAAGTATCTTCCGAAAATCCTATCGCTGAAACTATCAACTGATTAAATTGCTTTCCTGAATCCATTATATACTGTACCAAAGCATGCTTTTTCTCTTGATCCATTTCAGCATTATTGGGGCTGTCAAAAACCATTGGAAATTTCGTTCCATTTGGATTGTATTTGTCTTTCATTTCATTTAGGGCCATATACCAGATTACAGTTGATAATGGCTTGTTGCTTCCACTTGCACAAAAATTTTTAGATAGTTTTTCATAATTCACAACTTCTAATTCATTCAAATTAAATTTAATTTTTAATCTATCAATTAATATATAATATAATTCATCCACCTCCTTTTTCCTTTTATTTACAGCTTTCAGTTCTTTTTTTACGATTTCTAGCTCTTCTTCAAGATTATTAATAATTCGATTATCTTCTAGTAAGTCACTATTTATATCATCTACCAGTTTATTTAGGCCTCTGAACTGAATGTAGTCTTTAACCTCTTTCTGATTTTTATGGATTCTTTCATTATGATTTTTTAGCTTTAATGTTAATTCCGAATACTGGCCTTCATACTTTATTATTTCATCTTTAATTTGGGTATTCTCAGTTTTTATACTATCCTTAAAACCAATAACATTATCAATCTGATTATATCTTTTACTTCTTAGTGTAATTGTACTATTTAAAACTGTATGGCATTCAGGACATTCCTTTGATTTTAACATTAAGCTAATTTCTTTTTCTTTTTTACCTTCAAACTTAGAAATTTGGTTTAAAGTAATGCGTCTTTCTTCAAATTCACCCCTTAATTCAACGAGCTTATTTCTAATTCTATTCATTTCATTCATTAATGCAGAATACTTTTTGGTTTCAATTTTAAGCTCATTTTCCAAAGCTTTAACTGTTTCAGGGCATGAAAAATCATCCAACAAATACATTGTTTTATCCTTCATTTTTTCCAATGCATCTACTTCTTCTTTTTTAACTTTAATTTCTTTTCCTAATTTTTCTTTTTGTTTCTCAGTCTCAAAATAACTATTGTCAAATATCCCTAAATGTGAATATATGACCTTGAGCTTAAAATCGCTAAACTGTGCTAACTTTTTAAATGAACTGAATTTTGTTCCTTCATAATGATCTTGATCCAAAAAATTCAAAAGAAAACTATAGACAGGTGGTGCTATCTCAAGTTGATCGGTATTTTTATTGGGTAAATAAATAGTAAAATCAACCAAATTTCCTAAAAATTTTGCCAGTTCACTCCTATGAATGGTTGTGAAAATTAATTTCATTTTGATATTAAATATTTTAAATAATCGTTGAGATCTATAGACGTAATATTCTGTATTGCCCGTCGAAAAGTTTAAGATATAAACCTTGTCATTTTCATTCCATTTCTCATCGAAATGTGAATCTGCCCCCAATGAATGATATAAGCTTCTTAATAAAACTGATTTACCTCTATCTGTTCCATCAATATCACTGGATGTAATGACGTTTATTCCTTTCTTAAATTCCATCACATATGCTTCTTTCGATTTTATATCAAATATATAGATTTTATTAAATATTACATTCACTATACTTCACCTCCAGAAGCATATATAAAATAAATCAATAGATATTGAACGATCTTCATTTCTACAGTAAATTCTATTCCAAAATTTTCATCAAACAATTTTGAAACATTTTCTAAATAATCATCAATATTATCTAACGAATCTTCATGCTCTTTAATATAATTAAATATTTTTATTTTAATCATATTTAAGTTCTCATTTTGTGGTAAATTCAATAAATTCCCCATTGCAATATTATATTTTCGTTTCAGTTTTAAGGGTTGAGTATTTATATAATTTTGAGTTTCTAAAATTCCTTTCTTAGACTCCTTTTTATGTGCTTCAAGCATTCTATCAAATTCTAACCTAGTTATGCCCTTGAAATTTACAACATCTTCATAACCAGCTAAATCCAATTCGTATGATGCTTTTTCTTTGACAGTCTCTGAAACTAATCTATATAAAGCATTGGGATTTTGCGGTTCTTCCCCCTTTATCTCAACGAATGACTTTATCAATTTGCCACGAATTGCATCTTCTGGATTAAGAAAGTCCATATTATCGAAAATATAAAAAACATTATCTAAATTTATAGAATTTAGGCCTAATTCTGAACAAAGATTTTTTTTCACATCATCAACAATACTTTCTTCTAATTCTCCAAAGCACTGTTTATAAAGATTTATCTCTTGATTCTTTATTTTTAATTGTTTGTTACAAACAATAGCTAATTTTATATTTTGTCCTGGGGAGTAAAGTGCATATAATTTTCCCAAAATAGAATTCTGTTTTCGACTATCTTTTTTACATAAATTTTTCTCATTGTAACTACCGCCACTACCACTCTTTTTTGTCTTAATTTGATAGAAACAAAATTCATCTCCTCTGTGCAATTCGATATCACACTTAAAATCAAATACAACAGTATAATCCTCATCTGCTTTATGAACATCTATTATTTTGTTAATTCCCCAAAGAAGTTCTAATCTGAAACGATTTTTCGAAATGCTACCCGACAAATCTTTGGGTAACCTCATATAATAGTCTTCTTTATTCACTATCATCCCTCCTCTCTACTATTATATGCCCATATAAATAAACCATATACATTTTAAAATAATCCCCAAATACGAACAAAATATTGACCGAACTATAATACACGCGGTTTCTATTTTTATTCTCCCCGGTAGACATCAAGTCAGCTTTACTCCGTCTGGATATAAACTCATCTCCTAGTCCACTATCTACAGTTATATTCTCCGTCAGACCTCTATACCATATAGCCATTACTTCTTTTATAACTAGGGCTTTCCCAGCGGATAAGGCATCCACTAAGTTCACCACCTCCAAACCTACAAGTTGCATAGTATTTTTCCGATTTCGAATAATCTCAGTCCATTTCTCTTTAGCAAATCTAAGCGATTTCTTATCCAAATCGTCTTTATCTACTAGGGTTCAAACTTCATGCCAAATTCCAGATCATCCTACATATGGTGCCACCCATTTTTGTGCGTCTTTTTCTATACCATAATCACAAACGCCTTCTTTCCATCCTATTCCATGAAAACAGGCGAGGGAGTAAAGCGTTATAATGTTTTTTCTAACGTCTAGAGCTAAATTAGAAATTTAAACAACTTATCTCTACTACTGTCAACCGCCTCTTCAAAAGACATTCTAGTCTCAGTGTTATAAGATATGGTTGTCCTTCCTAGTCGTCCCAATATTACATATACTAACCTCTGCTCCCCACTAGTTATGTAGCGCTTACTTCCCATTCGTTATACTGTTGCAACAATATATATAAATATTATATACCTTATAACGTTAATTACGGTCTATCTATATGCATAAGGTCGTATTGATTGCCAGTCCATGATATATTAGAATACTTAAAAGACTTAGATAGAGGTGACCTCTATCTAAGTCCTTTTTTTATACTAATTACATTTATTTATTTTCTTGTACCACCAAAATACTGTTCTACCAGCTCCTCAAGGGTTCCCTCTTTCGCCGCCTCTGCAGCATCGGCTTGAACAAAATGTGCCGAACTAATATCAGTAAGTTCTCGTTTAAGTTCTTCGTCAAAGCCGAGAATATAGTTAGTAGCAATCAAATAAATAATAGGAGTCGGGGCCATCCCATAAACTTGGTTTTTAAAGATATGGCGTATACGCGCTCTCTCATCAGGAAACTTTTGTTTTAGCCCTTGGCTTCGAAAAAGGCGTTTGACCACTTCAGCAATATAGAGTCCTGACTTCATATATAAGTCTGCATATGTAAAATCAGGATTATCAAAACATCCAGGATTCTCTTCCTCTAATTTATCGACCATTAACTCTACGACATGTCGCGGCGTAAAAATCTGATTTGTTTTTTGAGGAGGTATGTAGTCAAAAATATCTTCTGCCTGATTTTCCTTAAAGTAATTGGCTAGGCTTTCTTTTTTCTTCAAAAACTCTTGGATTGAATCATTAAAAACGACTTCATCAAATAGATGACCGGCGAATATTTTTTCCTCCCCAGTCTCAGGATCCACATAAGTCCCACCATCTCGTAAAAGTCTAAAGTCGGCTTCTGTGATTCCCGTTACTTCATGAAAGACATCATCATCTGTATAGTCGTCTAGATTGGACAGGGTTAGATGCTTATCTCCGTAAGCCATAACAAAGCTGGGTATCGTACGAGAAAAGCCTCTTAAGTGATCGCGAATTTCATCACTATATTCTTTTGCCTTTTTCTGATCTTTAGCCATCTCTAAATTTTCAATTACTTCTTTAGGCTTATTATCAATAATATTTTTAGTAGCTGCCCGGATGCCTTCATTAAAGTTATCCAAGGCTGCTTGCAACCCACTTTTATATTCTTCATCTGCTTCTTTAACTTGTTCTTGGGTTTCCGCCACTGCCAACTTCTTTTCACGCTCTATTTTCGCTATCTTAGTCTTTTCTTCATACTCTTCCATAATAGGATGCAAGCTATTTTTTACATCTGACTCAATATTTTTCTCGAATTTCTTTTGTTGCCCTTTAGTAATTTCATATTCTTTGGCCACAACCGGAACGATATGTTCTGTTATAGTGTCTTTTATATCTTCTTTAAGTCTATTGAACTTTTTCTTAATGTCTTCCCTCGGCACCCCATCTCCCAGTTTATTAAGATTGCTAATAGCGCTTTCTACATCCTCATTAATGGTCCCATAAATTTTTTCACCAAAAATATCATGCGCTGTCCCAATAATACGTTCTGCAGGGACTTCTACGTCGCCGCCTTGTCCAATCTGAATATTAGGTGGTTCAGATAGTTCCTTCTTCTTATTTGATTCTTCTTGGGCCGGAGTAAGTTTATTAATAATGGATTGTACAAACTGTGGCGCACCAAAAACATTCGAAATATTGGTAAACAGAAAATTCGACATAAATCCACGGCGAACGACTTCTGTACATTTAAGTCGACGAGGGATGGTTAAAACTCTAGTGGCATCTAGTTCCACCATGGTTCCCTGCTCATCCTCCCCTAGTACAGGAAAGAAATTAAGTAACCGTTTAATATTTTCCTGACGTTTTTCACTAGTCCCTTTCCCATCAAGAGTATCATTCATCAAATCATTAGCAAACTTATCATAAATTACTAATGTACGTGTCGGATCAAAATCAAAGACATAGGCAGTCTCTTTTTCATACCGCTTTCCATCCGCACTCGTAAAGCTACACGGATTTTGGGCTCGAAATGCGGCTTGCATATATGCAGAAGGGCTAGAAAGATTACACAGCATTAATACCGCACACCACTCAGGAATAGTAACCCCAACAGTCAACTGACCTACAGTAAGAGTAATCGTCTTAGGATATTTACTAATTGCACTCTTTACCTTCTCATAAGCCTTAAGCAGTTGAGTGTCTTCACCATCATCACCAGCATGATTTCCCCGCATATCACCCGCAGCTACTACAATATGGTATTCTTTAAAAACCGGATCTTCTCTTAACAGCTTCTCTAAGGCTTTTGCTGCTGCTACTCGATTCATGTACCACATTGTATGTGATAATTCACCTCGTAATTTTTCTGTCGAAAAAGGGTACTTTTCTTGTGTAGACAAGGCATGTAAAAACTTCTTTATTTCTTCTTCATGAATAAACTTTCCAACATCATTTGTGCTAAAAAATTCATTTAAATCAAATGCATACGCATTAGTATCATCATCAGACAAATCAATCCCTTGTTCTATTTTTCCTGTAATCATAGGTGATACTTGGTATGTAAACATAGCCAACTGAGGTAATCTTGCATAGGGATTTTGATTTTCACTAGACCATTCTTCTTTTGCCTGCTGTTCATCTGCATATGTCCAATTATAGATTTGTCTATCTGAGAACTTTCCACTTGCTAACTGTTTAAACGGAGTCCCCGATAAGTATAGTGTATGAAAATGATGAATCCTATCAAAAACTTTCTCCGTTTTTCTCGTATCAACGCCTTCTTGGGACTCATCAACAACTAACAAATCGAACTGAACTTTTGTAAGCCATTCTAATTTATCAATGTCCCCACCAAAGTAAACGGATCCTTTAAGATTTTGTAGTGATTCAAAACAAAGGAAAGGCACATCTTGTTCAGCAGCCGCTTGACGTTGACAATAATCAAGATATTCCATTCGCGTATAAACGCCATCTTTCCCCTCTAATGCAGCGGTATCGGATACAAAGAGCATATGAGGGTCTCTCCAAGCTATAAATTTCTGAAAATCTTCAGCCCAAGAGTTAGCTATAGCAGGGCGATTGGTAACTACTAAGACATGCTTAGCATCCATAAAACGAATTAAATCATAAGTTGACAAAGTCTTTCCAAAACGAGGTTTACAATTCCATAAAAATTCATTACCACCACTAGAAAAATAGTCTGCTGCCATTTTCACAGCTTCTTGCTGTTCTTTGCGAAGGATATATTCACTGCCCGTATCAGACAAGGCGGTTCTCCTAGATGCAAACTCATTAAAGTATTGATTAGATACAGGTCCTGTAACCTCAAACCATTCCGTTCCTTTTTCACGATTAATCTTCTTCTTCATCAAAAAGTTATGAAAGTCTGTATCGTGAAAATACTCGCCACTACCATCCTTATACATCGCATTATCACACCAAGCCAATTCCGTATAGATATTGGCAGTATGTGTCTGTTGTTTTATACGGTCTTTAACGGTCTGCCTATCGGTATATCCAATTTTAGTCCATCCTTTATGATATGTTACACCCGGCGTATTATAGGCATAAATCATAGGAACAATCTGTCTAAAGGGATGAATTCGTTCTTGTACCTTCATTTATTCCATCTCCTTTACATGGGTTTCAATAAACTCAATTTCTTTGTCATCAAGACCATATTTTTTGTACAATTGCCGATCAATACCCTCAACAGATTGATTCCAATCAATGTCCGATTCATCAGAAAAGTCCTGTATCGGAATATATTTCCACACCGGTTTATTTCCATTCTGGGTAACTTTGAGCACTCCTAAAAGCGCCCGCAAAAATTTAGTTTGGATATATTTTTTTAATGATTTTGCTTCTTCCTCAGTCTCAAAGTCTCCAATACTAATAAAAGTTTCTGTTGCCCCAACAGATCTCTCGCCTATGATTATTGAGCTAATAGCTTCCCCAAACTCACCACTGCCAGTTGCCTGTGCTATATATACTTTATAAGAATCGAAATTTTGGGGGAAGTTTAGGTATTCTCTACGAATATACTTATATACTCGAGAGGATTTTTCTCTTCCAAGAATTCGCACATAGTTCTGTGAATCCCTAGGCTGATGCTCATAGAAAACTTCAGGTAGTCTTTTAAATATATTAGAAGACAAATCATATGCATGCCCTTTACTCAGCTTTTTTTTGGCATTAGGATAATCTTTATGAAGCTTTTCCGTAAACCGATAAGCAGTTCTCGAAAAAACAATACTATCCAAACCTCTAAAACCTCTTTTCTCACAAACTTTTTTAAGGATAGTAGACAATTCTGAGTAGGGGGTGAATATACCTATACGGCCAAAAATTTTTTTACTATCACGATAGCTTATCGCTATCCCGCCCTTTATATCTGTATGATCAAACACATTAACACTATTGGGTTGATAATATAATATCTTAAAATGCTCATCGTTTAGCATTTTATGGTTCCATTCTTTCGGAGTTGAGCCCGCATTAAATAAAAACCGAGCCGGGTGAATTAATTCAACTCTATCCCCTATATAATAGGCTGCATCTAAAAAAAGATTGTATATTGGCGGTGCGTAATTTCTCATTTCACCATTACTTTCATCTTGATACGGAGGATTCCCTATAATAAAATCAAATTTCATGCCCCTCTTACCTCCCTGATTAACAGCATTAAAATCAATGCTATTTTTTTCTCTCCAATTATGAATTTTAACGAATGGATACCTTTTCTCATCATTAGCCCTAATATCTTCATCATCACCAAATAAATTATCCATTAGTATGACATCACTTTTATGGCAAGGAATACGATATGTTAATCCATCCATCTGCATTACATTCCACACGATTACATTTATAATTTTCAGATACTCCGCCCGTGTGGGTTTTCTACGAACATAGGCATATAAATATTCTTCAAATGTAATTAATAAATTAACTCGAGCTATCAATAAACTGTCACCTTGATATTCATAAGCATAAGTGGCTTGAAATGCTCGAATAGCCCAGTCTACCCATTCCTTTTCATCTTGTGCGAACTTTCCCGCAACCTTCAATTTACGATCCAAAATCCCTTGTCTCATTTCTATTGGCAATACCTCGCCTGTTGCTACCTCATATCGTTGTACAAGAAAGGGAGCTTCCCCGCAAGTTATCTCTAATCGTTTTGAATCAATATACTGTTTCCAATGGGACGTTGGAATTCTTTCAACGTCCCAAAATTCACATTTTAATTCGCTCGATTCACTTATCCCATGCAACCACGCTTCATCTAAATAGTTATTCATTAGATTACAAACCCGTAACGGAGTAAACACCTCTGCATGCCGTTTTGTCCGTTCTGCTTGTTGCTCTAAATGACGCCTCGCTCTATTCTTAATAATTCCTGAATAATCTCCCGTAATCAGCGTCGTCCGTATCTCTCTTCCAGATGCAAATTGTTCTCCATTTTCTACATATGCATCCGTAGCCCAAATAATATTTCCTTTTGTTGTCTTATCAATCAACAACTCTTTCAATAGCCTCAGGGAGTGAAATCGCAAAAGCTCCTCTTGAATACCTACTAACACGAATTACCTCCCTTTCTGTTACTAACTTTCATTACAAATCCTTACCAACTAAATTATAAATTATATTACTTCTATCATATATAAACGATTTTATTTCTACTGTTAATATATCACACAATAGCTACATATTATAAATTCCCCATTCACTACGGCCCAATAAGCACGAAATACAGTGCCTCGGGGTAGTCACGTCTCATATCTTTCAGTTGTGCCGAGAAGCGTTTAAAGTAGTCGGCAAAGACTTGTACGTTTTCTACGAAAAAGGGTTTATATTCTTCGTTACTGAGAACTAAGTCTTTTAAGCCTTTTGGATTTCTGTAAAGCCAATCAATATCGAAGGTGACGTCGCCCACCTTGCCCCGAAGTCCACCGTAATAGCGAGGATCCGTGAAGGTACAGGCCGGAGTTTTCAGCATAGTAGCCGTAAATTCGTCCAAGCGTTCAATGAGTATGTCCAGTACGGAAATGTCCTGAGAGTTCCAGCCGTAGTGTTCAAAGCGTCCGTCTCCGTATTCAAGACCGCCGCTCTGGCTTTCGTAGTCACAGACCCATTGTTCAACCAAGCTTTCCGACAAAGGGCCGTCAATACCGCAAAAAGCATCCCAACAAGGATAGCGTTCTTCTTTGTGCCAGTCGTCCGTAAGGCTTATACAGTAAAGGCTCACATCTCCGTCTCTTTCATCATAAAAGGACAGGCTTTCAAATTCCGGTGTGACACGATACTTTTCGCCCTTCCATGTAAGGTATGTATTTTCTTTATAGCCGTCCGAATATTGCATATATGAGCCCCCACACAATATAACTATCCTTATGTTTCATCCGAGACTTTATTTAAAAGCTCCTTATTGTGACAATACGTATAAATATTATATACCTTATGTAGATATTTTTATTCATTGTATGACTATAAGGTCTTTTCTATTTATTAATCATCCTATAAACGCATAGCTCTACTGTCTGAAAATATAACTAGCTGTCTCATGGATTAATATTTTGAATAGTCCTGTTCTTTTTATTGTTGTTAGAAATAATTCAGTGAGTTTAAGGATAAAGTAACTTATAATGAATAGGGTCGGTATCTGCCGGCCGGATTGGTTCATTAGAGTAAGGGGGGAACCTATGGCTATTACAGGTTTATTTATCGGATTTTTAGTCGGTATTATTTTGCAACGTGGACAGTTTTGTATTTCCGGTCAGTTGGGATACATTGTCCGCACCCGTTCAGCAGCTGCCGTAGCGCCGATTGCCGTGGCCGTAGCCATTCAAATGGTGGGCTTTTATATATTGGCACAGACGGGCTCTATTACTATCCCAACCTCACCTATACCGCTTATGGCAACTTTGGTGGGTGCTTTGTTGTTCGGCATCGGCATGGGAATCGCCGGTTGCTGTTTGACAGGCCAACTCTTCCGTGCCGGTCAGGGATTAATTTCGGCCTGGACGACATTGCTTGTTTTTTCCGTGACGACGATCGCCACTCAAACAGGAGTCTTTAAGTATTGGATAACGGACATGTTGAAAACAACGGGAACCATGTCTACGATACCCACGACTTTGGGTATCTCTCCGCTTTGGCTTATCGGCCTCTTTATGATTTTCACCATTTATGCCGTTTATAAATGGACGAAGTCCTACGAGAAGGATCCCGATTATTGGACCGGTGTGCCTGCCGGTATAGCCTTGGGGATTGTCGGCGTAGCTGCCTGGTACTTCAGTGCTGATGCCGGCCGAGACTTTGGTCTCAGTTTTACCATTCCTATCGGCAATCTATTCCAGTATATCCAACTGGATCAACAGCGGTATCTTAACTGGGGTTCTTATCTGGTTCTAGGGGTTCTTATGGGCTCCTTTGCCGCCTCTGTTGTTAAAAGGCAGTGGCGTAACGACACAATGGCTCCCCGCAAGTTCTGGGAAAGCGTCATCGGCGGCTTTCTCATGGGTATCGGTGCCGCCCTTACAGGCGGTTGCACTATGGCCAATGTCGTCGTCGGGACGGCTTATTTTTCCTGGCAGAGTTGGATTGCATCGTTTATCATGGCTTTCGGTTTATGGATTGTTTTAAAATTGCGGAAAGCCTAATTCAGACTATGAGGTGATGTAATGAAAAAATTTATCTTAGCCATGTGTTTGACCCTCTCTATAGCCCTTTTGGCAGGCTGTGGCGCCTTAAGCGGCAATAAAGTGGAGACATTGAACATGGAAGGTTTTAAATCGGCCATGAGTGACGGCAATACGGTCATTGTCGATACACGCGGTGACAGCGTTTACAATGGCTTTAAAAGTCCTAATGCCGCCCGCGGCGGACACGTACCCAAGGCGGTTCAGTTTACGGCTGAATGGCTCGACGGGATTCACCCCGATAAATTTGAATCCTTCGCAGCCGACAAAGGCTTAGCCAAAGATAAGACTATCGTTTTCTACGATGTAGATCCCGACCGCACGGACAGGGTCAGCAAAGACTTCGCATCCCGTGGCTATAAAGTAAAAGTTTTCAACGACTTTGTAGACTATACAAAAGATAGCTCCAATCCGCTCGAGTCTTTCCCCAACTATAAGCTCCTCGTCAATGCATCTTGGGTAAAAGATGTTCTTGACGGTAAGAACCCTGAAACGTATACGGGGGCTCCCGTCAAGGTATTCCATGTTTCATGGGGAGATATTGACAAGGCTAAGGGCTACAAACAACATGTCCCCGGAGCCTTTCATTTCAATACGGACTGGATTGAAAACGGTCCTGTTTGGAACTTGTCCGACCCGTCCGTCATTTTAGCCAACTTGTTAAAACAAGGTATTACAAAGGATACGTTGGTCGTTCTGTATTCTGAAAATCCCTTGGCAGCCTTCCGCGTTATGTGGGCTCTGCGTTGGGCCGGTGTAGAAGATGTTCGCATTATGAACGGCGGCATGAATGCTTGGACCAACAATGAATACCCCATTGACTCGAATGTCAATACGCCGCAACCGGCAACGGATTTCGGCACGTCACTTCCGGCTCATCCCGAACTGGACATCGAAACGGCACAAGAAGCCTATGCGGCTCAGCACCAAGGTACAAAGCTCATCTCCGTACGTTCTTGGGATGAATATCTCGGTAAGGTCAGCGGCTATGACTATATTCCCAAAGCCGGTGAACCGGACGGTGCTATTTGGGGCTTCGGCGGTACCGACTCGGGGAACTTGGCGGACTACTACGACCCGGACGGCTCTCTGCGTAATCCCTATGAAATCTTTGCACTTTGGGACGGCCAAGGCATTCATGAAGGAGACTCGCTTGCATTCTACTGCGGTACCGGCTGGCGTGCAGGCATTCCTTGGTTCCTCACCCAATTAGCAGGTTGGAAAAATGTTAAGGTATATGACGGCGGTTGGAATGATTGGCAAATGGATCCGTCCTTACCGACACTCCATATCGACCCGAACACCCAAAAGCCGGATGCAAAAAACGACTTCGGCATTACTCCGAAAACCGGTACTTCTTGCAAGAGCTAAGACGTAAGGTTGACTTGGTAATGTGTGAGGGAGGAGTACAAATGTATCTCCTCCCTTCTTTCGGTTTTCATAGATTTCTTATCTGTATCACTAGTATCTTAACCCGGAGTTCTATTACTTTTACATGAGGTGAGTTTATGAAAAAATCTGTTTTAGCATTATCCGTCTGTCTTTGTACCTCTCTTTTGTATGGCACGGTTTCCTATGCCGCCTCATCCGACGTACAATCTCTCGATATGTCGGCTTTTAAAGCTGCTACAACGGCTAAGAACACAGTCATCGTAGATACACGAGACGACAGTGTATACAACGGTTTTAAGGAAAAGGGAGCTGACCGCGGCGGACACGTACCCAAAGCCGTTCAATTTACAACTGAATGGCTTGACAAGATTCAAGCCGATAAGTTCGAATCTTTTGCTGCCGATAAGGGACTTACAAAAGATAAAACCCTGGTTTTTTATGATATAGACCCGGTCCGTACAGAAAGAGTAGCGGCCGCCTTCGCGTCTCGCGGCTATAAGGTAAATGTCTTCAATCAGTTTGTCGACTATACGAAGGATAAATCCAACAGACTGGAATCCTTTCCGGAATATCAGCTACTCGTATCACCGACATGGGTCAAAGACGTCTTGGACGGTAAGCGTGCTGAAACGTATAAAGGTGGGCCCGTCAAAGTCTTCCATGTGGCCTGGGGCGATATAGCACAGGCTGACGGCTACAAGGTACATGTACCCGGAGCTTTTCATTTTAACACGGATTGGATTGAAAACGGTCCTATTTGGAACTTGTCCGATCCGTCCGTCATTTTAGCCAACTTGTTGAAACAAGGAATTACGAAAGATACAACGGTTATTTTATATGCCGAACATCCCATGCCGGCCTTTCGTGTTCTCTGGGCCCTGTATTGGGCCGGTGTCGAAGACATTCGTATTATGAACGGCGGTATGGAGGCCTGGTGCCGCCATAAGTATCCTATTGAAACAAAGGTGAATACACCGCAACCTGTCTCGACTTTCGGTACGACGATTCCGTCCCATCCCGAAGTAGATATTGCTACGGCACGGGAAGCCTACGAAGCACAAAAACACGGAACAAAACTCGTTTCTATTCGTTCTTGGGATGAATACGTCGGCAATGTTAGCGGTTATGACTATATTCCTAGAGCCGGTGAGCCTGCTGGTGCAATCTGGGGTTTCGGCGGTACGGATCCGAATAACTCGGCAGCATTCTACGACCCGGACGGAACCTTACGCAATCCCTATGAAATTTTCAATCTCTGGAAAGGTCAGGGCCTTCACAAGGGCGATTCCCTCGCCTTCTACTGTGGTACCGGTTGGGGTGCCGCTATTCCCTGGCTGATAACGAAGATGGCAGGCTGGCCGAATACAAAGGTATTCGACGGCGGCTGGAACGATTGGCAAATGGATATGACCTTGCCGGTACTGCATGTCGCTCCCGGTACAAAGCGACCGGATATGAAGAATGACTACGGTGCTACACAAAGTTCGGGAACTTCCTGCAAGTTTTAATTACATATAAGTACGCAAAAGACCGTAAGCTTAAAGCTTACGGTCTTTTCTATATCTCCTTACGCTCCCTCATATACGAGGTTAATAATAGTCAGCGTCGTTTCGCATGATTTGACAAGGGACGGAATGGGCAGAAATTCATAGGGTGAGTGGAAGTTCATGCCGCCTGTAAAGTAGTTGGGCGTCAATATCCCCTTGGTGGAGATGAAGGATCCGTCCGTACCGCCGCGCATGGCAATGGTTTTGGGCGTAATGTTCAGTTCTTTCATGGCTTCGTAAATGTAGTCGATGGCCTTGCCGTTTTCA
>ERZ772974.1359-NODE-1359-length-16054-cov-5.159572_pt1 | contig 16054 bp, 9 predicted proteins | sample MGYA00580671_ERZ772974 | MGnify/ENA primary metagenome ERZ772974 (study PRJEB29015, sample SAMEA2738065) | human oral metagenome | biome: human oral; feature: human-associated habitat; material: saliva | place: China | collected 2218 ... | reverse complement strand
CATAATCAAATAATGTTTTTACAAGATTATATTGTGCCTGAAACTGCTTTTTAGCGCTTTCAAAAGCATCTTGAGCACTAGGCATACGCATAATAGAGGACATATCAGAGGATAATGCATCTAATACTGGCATAAATGTGTTTATATTAGACTTCTTACCAAGTCTCGCAGAAATTAGGCCCCATTGTTCATTACTCTCCGCTAAACGATCCGCTAAAAAGGTAAAATATACCTCATTAGATTTAACAAATTGATACTTCTTATCCTTAACAAAATAAGATAAATCAACCTGTTGATTAGAGGAATCTGGATGAAATAATGTAGACCCATTAGTCCCCTCTTCCACAGAGGAAATATTTGGCAATTCTAATGTAATATTTTCAACGGCCTTATTATTTGATGAAAGCACTAGCATGCCATATAATGCAATATCACTAGGTATATCATAGTAAAAAGATGTCCCATCCCGGCCCATAACTTTCTTAAAGATATCGTTTACATTATTACTTTCACAAAACTTAGCAGCACGTTCAACAATATTGCTAGCAATTATATCTTTTAATAATGTTGTTTTTCCTGTACCTGGAGGTCCATTAACAGAAAAGATATCCTTAGGGTTCGCCTTAGCAATATTAACAGCAATTTGCTGCATAAATGACAAATTAAACTCAGACGGCCATCTACCATATGGTAACACCTTCGGATTATACCATTTACGCATCTTCTCAGTATCTTTCAACAAATCATAGTGCTCAATATCCTGATTAAGACTATTGATATAAGACAATACCTTGTTATTATCCTTTAATGTATCGATGTGCTGTAAGACCAACTGTAAATCATCAAGGAAAAAGCTAGATTTTAAATCATTTACAGGCATTGTATCAGCTTTAACAAGCTGAATCTCCTCGGCCGTAAAGCCACAATAGCCATAAACATCACCGGCACGGAACATGGTAACGCCCATAGGCTCCAAGATATGCTTTTGTATATACACATTGATCACATATACAGCCTCATCAAGGGATATCTTTTCTTCAGGAAGATTAAAACCATCCTCGATTTTTTTAACAACTTCATCCCAGCCATCTAACTTAATATCTTTAAATTCCACATCAGGCTGAAACATCATTTGATGAATCACCCAAATAAACGGAGCAATTTGTAGACTACCCTCTTTATAGTATCCCTCTGCATCAACAATAAATGATGCACTATACACATTCCCTAGATATGGTTTTTCAGGATATTCAATTTCTAATTTATCAATGAAAGCTTCTAGTACTTCAGTTCCTTTGACTACACTTAAAAGAACAGCATGTTCATCATCTAAAACATAGACCTTTTCATCCTTAAAATATTTAATCTCATCAATAATAGCGTAATTATAAGGATCATTTGGTAACGGTACTACATACGTAGAAACACGTGAATTTGTTCTTTTCCAATAAGGTTTTATTACAGACTGTTGATAAATAGTAGTTCTATCATTTTCAGTAGTAAATAAGAGCTCTTTAATATACTTCTTAGAAATTGCTTTATACTTAGGGACCTCTTTCGGTTGCAAACATTCAAGTGAATACCAATAATTTATAATTTGTTTTGCAGAATCTTTCATCTATATCTACCCTCTCATTAGACTAATGAAAGTATTATACAGGTAAAATAAAAAGATTTCATGAAAGGCAAATAAAAAAGGTTCCCATTAGTCAATAATATGTCTACTAGGAACCTAAAAGCTATTTATTTTTCATATTTCGAATCTACGGTTTTAGAGTTCACTAAAGGAAGATAAAAATTCTCCATAAACTTAAGGATAACACTCATAAAAAGAGTTAATATAGGATTAAAAAATATTTCTTAAATATAAATTCAGAAGAATAAGAATTCCTACAATATCATTCAAAACTATCTTTTAAAATTTGAAAATAACTCCTAAAAGTTACGTTATAGAATTATAACATTACCATTTTACTTAGCTCCAATTCAATTCGTGACATTTAATCTTGGAGGAGCTATCAAAATATGCTTGATAAATCTTAAAATCTACTCTAAACTTATCTCGATTATTTTTAACTTCTCGAATTAAGGTCACTTTATCTTTTTCATTCATATTAACACCTAATATTACTCCTTTTAATATATCTTTAGAATAATATATTTTTCTTTTTTCTGTACTATCATATCTATACTGATGATCTAAAATTAAGGCTCTTACCTCACATTCACTTTTCCAATCAATAGTCTTCTGAGTAAAAATTGATTTACATAAGCTTGCATAATGAATCGGCCACTGTCTATCATAACGTTTATCATAAAGAAAGCACTTATTATCTTCATGAGTATACCAAAAATCCAACCATTTATCGCTGTATCTAATTAATAAAAAGAAATTAATTGGAATCATAGTTTCCTTATACTCAACATCATATAATCCTTCAACCTCATTACATCCAATACGTAAATCTTCGCCTATCCCCTCATCAAATATTAAACATATTCCTTTATGATTATCAGCATAATGCCCCCACATTGCTGAATTATCAAAAACTTTTGAAAAACATGACATATATGCTTTAGGTTTTATAATATCCATTAATCGATCAATATACATTGATGGAAACTCTAAATAAAATAACATCAATCTAGGCTCATCAATCTCCATAGTTTCATTTTTCTCAATTTTATTTTTCAATCTATTAAAAGCCAAATCAATTCTAAAAGGCTCTGGTAATCTTAAGATCCTTTCTTTATCAAGATTATCTGACGGTTCAAATATATCAACCAAATCCAAATTTCCTAATTTAGGATTCGGTAACATTCCACATGCTGCAAATTCATCCATAATAGTTTCTAAAATATAGGGATGAACTATTTCTAGATAATACAATAATGTATTTTTATCTACTTTCCATTTTATAAGAATAGATAATACTTTTTTAACTATATCCATCTCTAATATAGTATTATAAACATTATTATAAAGCGATCTATAAAAATCAGAATATAATATACTATCATTTATATCTATATCCAGATAGTCTGATGTTATCTTATAATTACCTTTACTAAATGATGCCTGCAAATATAAATCAGCTAAGCATAAAATATAGTGTTTAAACAAATTATGCCATAAAATACTATCTCCATCCCAAAAAACATTTAGAAACCCTTCCATCGGGTCATTTAGATTTTCTAATTCACTAAAATAGAAATACCTATCACGTAACTCCTTACGGTTTAATATTTGTTTAATTGTTCTATATCTATATACTTCAGACATTTTTTCTCCTTTCAATTTACTTGGGAACAGCGTAAGTTAGATGATATTGTGAAAATAAAAACTGGTGGAGGAACTCCTAAAACGACTAATCCTGAATATTGGAGTGGTGACATACCTTGGATACAGTCATCTGATTTAGTTGAAGGTGATATTGTACATGTTAATATAAATAAATATATTAATGATAGAGCGTTAAAAAATTCAGCAGCTAAATTAATCTCTCGTGATTCAATTGCTTTAGTTACGAGAGTGGGAGTTGGTAAAGTTGCAGTAATAAATCAAGATTTTACTACTAGTCAAGATTTTCTGTCTTTGAGTAATTTTGATGGAAATGATATTAAATTTTTTGCATATCAACTATATCGATTAATGCAAGAAAATGCTAAAATTCTTCAAGGAACATCAATAAAGGGTATTACCAAAACTGACTTAATTGAACAAAGTATAGTTATACCTAGTTCAATCCAAGAACAAAACTTGATTGCCAATGTTTTATCAAAAATAGATAGTATTATTACCCTTCATCAGCATAAGCTTAAAAAACTCAATTTAGCTAAAAAAGCATTATTACAAAAATTATTTCCAAGAAATGGAAGTCAATTTCCAGTGGTTAGATTTAAAGGGTTCACTGATGCTTGGGAACAGCGTAAGTTGGGAGATTTAGCTGAAATTGTACGTGGTGCATCTCCAAGACCAATCAGTGATCCAAAATGGTTTGATAATAATTCAGATGTAGGTTGGTTAAGAATTGCAGATGTTACAGCCCAGGATGGTCGAATTCGATATTTAGAACAAAAAATATCTGAATTAGGTCAAGAGAAAACTCGTGTTGTTAAAATTCCACATTTATTATTGAGTATTGCAGCAACAGTGGGAAAACCTGTAATCAACTACGTTCCAACAGGCGTTCATGATGGTTTCTTAATTTTTCTAAATCCTAAATTTAATATTTTATATACTTTCTGGTGGTTAGAAATGTTCCGAGAAAAATGGAATAAGTATGGTCAACCAGGTAGCCAAGTGAATTTAAATTCTGACTTAGTAAAGAATCAAGTTATTAATATACCAAATGAAAAAGAACAAGAAAAAATTAGTTCATTTTTAGAGTCTCTTGATAAAATTATTACCCTTCATCAGCGTAAGTTAGAAAAATTACAAGAAGTAAAAAAAGGCTTGCTTCAAAAAATGTTTGTATAGAATTACAGGGATAATTATATGGGGAAATTAAATAATACAAAAGAAGCTCAGCTCGAACAAAATCTAATTGATTTACTTTGTGCACAACATGGACAATGGACTTTTCGTTCGGATTTAAAAACAGAAGAAGATTTATGGAATAATTTACGTAATATTATTGAGATTCGAAATAAAAGTGAACTTAATGATAATATGTTAACTGATAGTGAGTTTGAGCGAATTCAATCAGAAATATTGGCAAATACAAAAACGCCTTTTGAAGCCGCAAAATGGCTGCGTGGTGAAAAGGGAAAGTGTTCAGTTGTTCTGGAAAGAGATAATGGTTTAGGGCGTATAGAGTTAATTATTTATTCTAATATTGAAAAAAATGGTGGTTTTTCTTCTTATGAAATAGTACATCAAATTGCAAAAAATAAATCTAACTTAGAAGAACGAAGTCGTCGATTTGATATTACTTTATTGATAAGTGGTCTGCCGATTATTCAAATAGAATTAAAGACCGCCATAGCAAAGGATGGGGTTAAGCAAGCCTATTATCAAATAGAAAAATATATTGATGAAGGGACTTTCTCAAATACTATATTCCAAACGTTACAGCTATATGTTATGTCTAATGAACAAACTACTCGATATATGGCTGCAGCTCCAAAAGGTGAGTTACAAGAGAAATTTATGTTTGGTTGGCGCACTCGAGATAACACAAGGGTTGAGAATATTAATGAGTTTGCAAAACAGGTTTTAAATATTCCTAGAGCCCATGAATTAGTATCTGAATATATGATTCTTAGTGAAGAAGCAAGCAGTAAGATATTAATGGTTTTACATCCATACCAAATTCATGCTATAGAAGCAATTTTTGAGGCTGCAAGTAAACATCAATCTGGTTATATTTGGCATGCAACTGGTTCAGGTAAGACTATAACTAGTTTTGTATCTACAAAACTACTTGCCCAAAAGAGTGGGATAGATAGAACTATTATGCTGTTAGATAGAAAAGATTTAGATAATCAAACGACATCAGAGTTTACTAAATTTGCCTCTGCTTACTCAACAGGTGTAAATACTAACAAAAATACACTTATAGTCGGCACGGGGAATACCGAGGAGCTTTCAAATGCTCTTAAACAGGATTCAAGTTCTAATGTAGTAATTGTGACTACACGCCAAAAACTAAATAAGGCTGTTGAATACTTGCAAGAAAAAGAACCAGGAAGACTTGCTAACCTTCGAGGAAAACATATTGTATTTATTGTTGATGAATGTCATAGAGCTATTAGTGCTCAAAATATGGATGATATTAAAAAAGTATTTCCAAAATCGACATGGTTTGGATTTACAGGTACACCTATTTTTGAGGAGAATAAAAAGAGTTCTGATGGTCAATATGCCCGCACTACACATGATCAATATGGAGAAGTTTTACATCGATATACTATAAAAAATGCGCTTGAAGATGGATCTGTATTGGGATTTCAGGTAGAACATGAATCTACTATACATCAGGATGAACTGGCGAATGTAGTGTATCGAGCAATGCGTTCGGAAGAAAAAAATATCAATTATACCGATGAGGAGCTAGTGTCTACTATTGAATCTATGAAGGATATTGATAAAGAGCAATATTTACAGAGTACACATTATGAGTCAGATGACCATATTCAATCTGTAATTCGCAAAATTTTAAGCCCTAACAATGCATATAGTAAATTTGTATTCAAAGATGGTAAGCCAACAATGTCTGCTATTTTGACAACTAGTTCCATTGATATGGCGAAGCGTTATTATAAGGCAATTAAGAAATTTACAGCCGATAAGAACTGGTTAGAAACACAGTTTCCCAATAATCCTTTGCGCCAGGGTGCGGTTATGAATGATCCAGATTTTCCACGTGTGGCAATTACATACTCTTTAGAGGAAAATACAAAGGATTCAGCATTAAAAGAAACTGAAATGGCTGAGATTATTGATGAGTATAATCAGATGTTTGGGACCTCTTGGTCTATTGAAAGTATTAATCGTTATAATGGTGACATTAACAATAGGCTAGCGCGTAAAAAGGGTGAGTTTAAAGAGTTTGGTAAACATTTAGATTTAGTTATTGTTGTAGATCGATTATTAACAGGATTTGATGCTCCTAGATGTCAAACCTTGTTTGTAGATCGGAACTTACAATATGCTGGACTCATACAAGCATTTTCTAGAACTAATCGAACATATAAAGGAAAAGATAAAGGTTTGATTACAACCTTTAGAAAACCTGCGACGATGAAGGAACATGTATATGCAGCAACTCGGTTGTATTCTCAAACGAATAATAATAGTAGTTTGATCTACCCAACATATGAAGAATCTAAAAAGAAGTTTAATGCTGCATATACAGCTTTAGTAAAATTAGAGGCTATAAATCCAAATAATCCTATTACTGAATATGCTCCCGTTTCAGATCGAATTAACTTTGTGAAGTGCTTCCAGGATTTAAATAAAGCTTATCGTGCTATTGCCTCATATGATGACTTTAACATAGAACTTGATAATGACAAACATGGTGCCTTTTCTAAAAAGATTGCAATTATAGAAGACAATATTGGCTTATATAATACGATAAAAGCATCCTTAAAACCTGATGATAAGAATGAACCTGGTATTGAATTAATTGATTTCTTTGATTCTAGTACAGTACAGACATATACTGTTGATAAAAGCTATATAGATGCTTTATTAAGTGAATATGAGGCGAACAGTCAAGATACTCGTGCAAAAATTGAAGATGCTTTAACAAAGTTGAATAAGAGTGAATCAGTCCGTACTATTTATAAACATATTCTTGATGATATTGATACACAGGTGATAGATAAAGATAGTAATCTATTGAAAATAAAAAGAGAATATTTTACTAAAGCTTATGACTCTATTGTTGAATCCTTTGCATCAACATGGTGTGTTGATCCGGATGAACTTATGGTTTCTGTAAATCAATCTACACTAGGTGAAGATATATACAATAAAAATAGAATAGTAGGCAGTGCTAACTATCCTGTATATGTACAACAACACCCCGATTCTGATCCATTTTCATACCCTCAACACATGATAGAAGCATGGGAAGTATGTTTGTTTGATGAAGTTATACCGTTAAGAGATGAATTGAAGTAGCAACATAAAATCTTATAGTATATTTGTTAATAAAAGAATATCCGAAGTTTTGTCCGTATATGGTCAGAAACGTTTAGATTTGGTCGTATTAGACATTATATGGTGTTTAATACGGCTTTTTATTTTCTTGGGAACAGTGTAAGTTAGGGGATTTATATAAACGTGTAAATGAACGTAATGATGGAACTTTAGGGCGGGATAAATGGATTTCTGTTGCAAAGATGTATTTTCAGGATCCCGATAAAGTACAATCAAATAATTTAGATACACGTACCTATGTGATGAAAAAAGGAGATATAGCTTTTGAGGGGCATCCAAATAATGAATTTAAATTTGGTCGATTTGTATTAAATGATATAGGTACTGGTATCATTTCAGAGCTATTTCCCATTTATAGGCCTATTACCGAATATGATTTAGATTTTTGGAAATATGCGATTCAACTTGAACGAGTGATGGCTCCTATATTTGCAAAATCTATTACATCATCAGGAAATTCATCAAATAAATTAGATCATAATCATTTCTTAAATCAGGAACTTTTAGTTCCTAATATTGAGGAACAGAAGAAAATAGGAACCCTATTAAGCCTATTGAGTAAAAATATTACCCTTCATCAGCAAGAGCCATTTCTATGTGGGAACAGCGTAAATGGTGGGGTGGAATTATGTTGACAATAGAGGAAAAATCCGAACTATTTTATATTTATTACGAAAAGTGGATACGAATTTATAAAGAAGGGGCTATTCGTAATGTAACAATGCGAAAATATGAGATAACTCTATTATGGTTAAAAAAATTAGTTCCTGAACTTAAGCTTTCACAATTAAACAGAATATCGTATCAACAATTATTAAATGATTATGCAGAGTTTCATGAACGACAAACTACAATGGACTTTCATCATCAAATTAAAGCAGCTATATTGGATGCAGTAGATGAAGGATTTATTGATAGGGATCCGACGCGGAAAGCTATTATAAAAGGTCGGTCACCGAGAATAAAGAAAATCAAATATCTAAATCAGTTTGAATTACATACCTTGTTAGTTAACTTGAAGTTGACATCCGAGATTAACTGGGATTGGTTGATATTGATAATAGCAAAAACTGGGATGCGATTTTCAGAAGCTTTAGCATTAACGCCAAAGGATTTTGATTTTTCACATCAATCATTGATTGTGGATAAAACGTGGGATTATAAAGGAAATGGTGGATTCCTGCCAACGAAGAATCGCTCATCAGTGAGAAAAATACAGCTTGATTGGCAAACAATCATAAAGTTCTCAGAACTAATTAAAGGCTTACCTGAAGATAAGCCGATATTTGTGAAGGGACGTGTGTTTAATTCAACAATTAATGGTGTATTAGAACGATATTGTAAAAAGTTAGGCATACCAGTTATCTCAATCCATGGATTACGACATACACATGCTTCGTTATTACTTTTTGCAGGTGTATCGATTGCCAGTGTTGCAAGAAGACTTGGACATGCAAGTATGACGACGACACAAAAAACATATATTCATATTATTCAAGAAATGGAAAACAGAGATATTGATCTAGTGATGCGGTCTATGGCTGGCTTAGCATAAGATTTATTTTATAGAAATGGCTTTTACTGATGAAGAGTAATAATACTATCTATTTTTGATAATACATTGGAAATCAGGTGTTGTTCTTGGCCCGAGCTAGGTATCGATATACTTTGCTCAATTAATTCAGTTTTTGTAATCCCTTTTATTGATGTTCCTTGAAGTACTTTGGCATTTTCTTGCATTAATCGATATAGTTGATATGCAAGAAATTTAATATCACTTCTATCAAAATCACTTAAAGACAAAAAATCTTGACTAGTAGTAAAATCTTGATTTATTACTGCAACTTTACCAACACCCACTCTCGTAACTAAAGCAATTGAATCACGAGAGATCAATTTAGCTGCTGAATTCTTTAACGCATTATTGTTAATAAATTTATTTATATTAACATGTGCAATATCACCTTCAACTAAATCTGATGACTGTATCCAAGGTATATTACCACTCCAATATTCAGGATTAGCTGTTTTAGGAGTTCCTCCACCAGTTTTAATTTTGGCAATATCATCTAGCTTACGCTGTTCCCAAGTATCATTAATAATTAGTATTAATTGCGGGTGTTGTACGGTTTTAAAATGATGATAGTAGAAGGAGTTTATATGGACTTAAAAGTATTAGATAATAATATTACTGGAATATTTATATCGGTTATTACATTATTATTTTCTATGTATAAATTTTCAAAACAAGATGATATTAATAAAAAATATGAAGATATAAAGTATATTAATGAGCAATCTTTAAAGAATTATTCGATATATATTGAAAATAAACATCAACGCCTCATAGAAGTAAATGATAGCTTAATAAATGCATTGGGATACGTTAATGATATTACATGCGACTTACAAGAAAAAATAGATTATTCAAAATATAGTGTATGCCAACTAGAAAAATATGTATCTAGATTTAATCTAAATGATGATGAAAAACATTCTTTACTATCTTTAATCCATAATGATAGAGATGCTGCTATTAAGAGAATGTATTATTGGGAAGATAAAATTAGGTGTGTTAAAGCGAAGGAAATGGTATCAAAATTTAGACAAAGTATATTAAATGTAAGATTATATATATCTGAAGAACATTTCTTCATAATTGATTCTTATGCAATTAATTTGTTTGACCTAATAGATTTAGCAGAAGAAAGTAATTTACAAATTACTCATCATTATCAAGTTGGTAATCAGTATGCAAAATTGCATAGAGAAAAGAGTTTTCTTAGTAAAAAGGTTAATAGTGATATTAAAACAATCATCAATATCATGAAGGCTGAATTATTTTTGATAAATACGATAGATCGCAAATGATACTTTATTATATTTCAATATTTAAAGATAAGATATCTATAGTTCATATGGTTTTTCTGAAATATTGAGATTTTAAATAATAATGTACACTAAATCCAGTATGTGTTTTTAGTATCGTATTAAATTATACAATTTAAGTTTATGATTAATAGAGATAACTATAAGACGGTTCTATCCCTGTAGTTGTCTCTATTTTATATGAATTTAAACTTCATGTTGTTTTCATTTTTAAAGGTTGAAGAGTATAATATAAATATCATTATATGTTGTTTTCCTGAAAGGGGATTTATTATGGGTGTTAGTTATACAGGGGAATTATTTGGTAGAAAGAATATATTAGATTCTTTATCAAACCGTCTTGAGATTGCCTTAAAAGGGAAGGGTTGCATTGATTTATTACATGGGGATGCTGGAATTGGTAAAAGTGCAATAATAAATAAGTTTGCTATCTTGCATCCAGAGGTACAAACCTTGTATGTACAATGTTCCGCTTTGACTGATGCAGATGATTTGTATAAGCCTTGTTCTGATCTTTTAAATAGTATAGAATCGATTAAATGGCAAGAACAATCTAAAGTGAAAAAGTTCTTTGGCACTTTTAATATGGAGAAAGTTTTTGATTTAGGTGGTAAGATTCTGGGATTTATTCCGGGGTTGGAATTACCAAGTGCGATTATTGATTTAGCTATCTCTGCTTATGCAGGGGATACAAACCCAGAAGTTTTAGCCGAGACCTATAAAAATGATAAAGTTAAGCTCTATTCAGATATCATATTGGGCCTTAGTATTGAGAAACCATTAGTTGTAGTTTTTGATGATCTTCATTGGGCTGATCGAGGAACTATCAATGTATTTAAACATATCTTTCAAATTATGTTGGAGTCTCGACAAGGATTAAATGATAAAAAATTTAATTTGTTATTAATTGGTTCATTACGAGGTTCAGAAGCTAAAGCTGATTCACTTCATAATGGTATTAATGAAATGTTTAGCTTTATGGATCGTTACAATTTTGGCCGAACTCAAAAGTTGATGATTCAACATGAGGTTCAAGAACTAGATGCTGCATCAGTTCAAGCACTTATTACTTATAATTTTGATAATGATGAGAAGCTTTCTGATGAATTAAAGCGTTGGTTATGTGAGTCTAGTAATGGTAATCCGTTGTTACTGTCCAATCTTATAGATGTATTACGTGAGAATAGTGCAGTTGAAAGCACATGCAATGGATGGGTTGATTTTAATGAAGTTAGTTATATATCTGATGGTCCTGTATTAAAAGGTAGAATGCTACGTCTTGAAAAGCAAGGAGCTTTTAGAAGTAAGTCTGTAGTTGCTCTTGAGGCATTACGTAATCTAACGGATACAGAATTAAAGATTCTATATGTAGCCTCTATTTTTAAAGAATATTTTACTATTGAAAGCTTAGCTTATGTTTGTAAAATTATTGAATCAGATTTATACTGGCCAATTAATAGGTTAATCAAAATGGGCTTTATTGTTGAACAAGGTGAAGTAGATAATGGATTAGAAGTCCAAAATCGCTACCAAATTAAATCTAAGTCCCTAATTGAAGCCCTTCGAAACGATATGTCTGTTCATCAAATCACTTATTATGAGGATTCTTTAGGTGAGTATTATTCTTCAAAAATAAAATCTGTTGACTATATGGAAGAGGCTGTTGATAGCTTAGACTTATCCGATCTGGTTGCTAAACCAGTTATTTCAGATAAGTATAGTAAAATCAATAAGGTAAGAGATTTTTATCATAAAATGGCTTCTTATCATTATATGAAAGGTAAAAATTCACTAAAGGCGATAGAACATGGTTTGTTTGGTATAGAACGACTAGTAGAGCGATATAAAGAAACTAAAGAACAAACACCGTCACCTTTAGAATTGGATGGATTATATAAGACGATTGAGTCTCAGATTTCTCTATATGATACTCTTTTTGATAAGGTTATTGATGAATTAATTTTAGTAAAACATAACGATAATGAATTAATTCAACATCTCAAAATACGTGCACTAAAAAGTTATGCAGAGTTTTATGCATGTTTTGGTCAATACACTAAGGCAGGAGAATATTTAAATATAGCTCTTATGTTGACTAAGTTTACAAAATCTGAAATTGATGATGCTGAATTAATGATATCTGTTGTAGAAATCAATCTAAGTTGTGGTAATTATACTAAAGCAATCAAAATTGTAGGTAGATTAATAGATTATCTTGAATCTAAAGGTAGCTCTTGGACTTTTAAAGAACGAGATACTATTATAGAAAAAGTGTTAGAGGTAATTAGTCAAAACTCTATACTTCAAGCTAAATATATAAATAAACTTTTAGAAATCGCGGAAAAACAGAATTCAGACTATATAAAAGAAATTAGTTTTGCAAAATTACGTTTTTATTTTGAGCATAATCATATAGATAAAGCTAAAACTTTGTTAGAAGCTATTAAGGTGAAGTACTCTAATATTATTTGGGGCTACTATTTAGATGATATTATTGATGTTATTTATGATATTGATAACCCTATTTTAGATGATCAAGTAGCTAATTTGTTTTGTGATGGTTATGATGCACAGTACAATTATAAATATAAGTTAGACTATAATTGGACCATTAATGCATGCGCACTTATATTACCTATCCTATTAAATGAAATGGAATTGTTAGATGGAGCAGATGCTTCATTAACTGTTTGGAATATACTCCGATTAGAGATGTGGTTAAAACAGCTTGCTGATTTAGATGAAACCATTGATGTCAGTGAGTATGTAGTTGATGAATACGATGAGTCAGTTTTTAAGGAACGTTTACTTTTTGTTAAATCGTTTGCAACTAAAGTGGTTAAGGATAATGAAAATAAATTTGATATAGCCGTAATATATACTTGGTTGCGAGAATCTATAAGTACAGGAATTTATATTGATGATAGAGATGATATTTTATTCCACATATTAAAAATATGGCCAGAGTGTGTACCTGCAGATGACGTATGCTGGTTATTTAATCTAATGATGGAATCAGATATGGCATCAAATGATACTCAGGACTATTATGAGAATATTAATGTTTGGAGTGTGTTCTATGATCAAAAGCCATCAGACGATTTAGCTCAATTAATAGTAAATTCAATTGAGTCTCAAATTAAAAAAATGGGAAATATATTGACTACAGCTAAACTGATTAGTGAAACTTTGTTATTTGAGGATGACTTCAAGAATCTAATTGATAGTGAATTTTATGCTAAATTAGCTGTTGAAATATATATTAACTACGGTGAATATGATCAAGCTAGAGATGTTGCTGAATATTTGAAGTTGACAGATCAAGTTGTAATAAATAATTTAGAAGTTGATGATATTAGTAGTTCAAAAGTTATTCAAGATTCTAAATTGTTTATATATGATGGTGAGGATGCATTTTCTAAATATATTACATCTCAAAAATTGCTTAATCGAGCAGATTATGTATGCTGTAACCCTGATGAATTTGATGATTTAGAGGAACTACGTCTATATGTAAAGGCTTATAAATTAATGCAATATAATGAATATGCAGTAACAAAACTAGATGATGTTTGTGATGATATCGCATTTGAATTAGATTGTATTGATAATTTAGATATGAAATCTTTAATAGAGATTTTTGGAAGTGAGTATATGCAAGAAAGTGCAGAGGCTACAAAATTATTCTTACAACTTAGATATAGATATGAAGCTTTAGAAATCAATAAGTCAGTAGGCGATATTAAACGAATTGTAGAATGCTTAGTTAATATGATTCAACATATAGAAGATGCAATTGATGATGAAGATTTATCATTAAATATATCTGATATTAATAGATATTTAAGTTTTACAACTTTTACTGTAGATACGTTGCTAAAGGAACTATCTACACTCTTAATTGAGAATTCTATGTTTGATAGTGCCTTGGATATTTTCTTTGATTTTGATTCTTTAAATGGGTTAGAATTTGCTGATTCTTATATGATTCCAACTATCGTAGAAACTGTAAAAGAAATTCTAAAAGATATAGATGATACTATATTAAGTACATATGTTGATAGTTTGTTAGCCGTTAAAAATTCATTTTAATTATTTCTTGTAACATAATTATAGCCAAAGATTTTAAAGGTCTTTGTAGAGGTTATTATGAATAATATATTTTCTTTTGCTACAGGCGAGCTATCCCAAGATGCTTTTATATGCTGGTGTTTAAATTAGATTAATGAACCCGATTCTGTAACTACACATAGATATCGTCAGCTAGGCTTAGATCTACTATCTAAATTAATAGAAAATCCATCCAACAATGATGTACTTTCAAGGATAGATATTAAATCAATAGATAAAGTAATCTTGGTACAGCAAGTTTTAAATATTGATGTGCTAGCAATTATTCCTCAATATAAGTTAGCTATTATCATAGAAGATAAAACAAATACTAGTGAACATGATAATCAAATTAGTTTTTATAGAGGCTCACTTAAGACCGTTTTTGATAATAAGAATCCTTGGAATGCTTATAATAAATTGAAAAATGCTTTTAAATTAGCGAATCTTAATATAGAGTACGCTGATATTGCAAATTATCATATTCATACAGTCTATTTTAAGACAGGGTACTACTTTGATTATGATTGGCAGGTAGCCCATAGTGATTCAGTAGATAACTATTTAACTGGTCCTATGTTTTATGATATCTTAAAGCATTATCATGACTGTGAAAGTGATATTTTAAGAGGCTATTGTGAGCACTTAAAAAATCAACTAGATTGGTATCAAGCCGTGTCTAAGATTGATGGAAAATATAATGATGAAGAATGTTATTATATTAAGTGGGAACGTATTACGCAGCATGGCTTTTTACAGGTTCTATTTGATAATGAAAGGTTGGATGGAGATTGGTTATGGAAAGATATGAGTACATATCCTAATCAATATAGTACTGGTACAAATCAGGGAGGCAGTCCGTGGACTAATCGTCGTTTTTGGAGTCGACCAGAATCAGATGCTATATGGTTTAGTCCTCCAACTAGCTTTAAGCCTTGGATGTTCTGGCGCGTAGATCATGATTCAAAAGGTTTATATCTATCACTGCGATATTATAATAATGACTCGAGTGAAGCTGGGAAGGCATTACGTAAAAAGGTATATGCTAAGCTTAATACTATGATTGATGAAACCATTTCGAATGAATTGGAGACATTAAATCGTGCTTATAATCAATGTGTCACTAGACCTCAACATGGCAACTATTATGAAAATACTTTAATTCATATTGGTATTGAGCCAGTGTTAGTTTCTTGGGATGAAAATAAAGGACAACCGTTTATAAATTTTGTACGAGATATTGATTGTAAGCTAAGAAAAAATATTGAAGCTTATGATTGGGAAAATTTTTAAGTTATAACAATAAAACAGGTAAAGAAATCCTTCGGTTTCTTTCCCTGTTTAGATATGATATAATTTATATCAAAGTGAGGCATAAATGGT
>ERZ772974.1356-NODE-1356-length-16067-cov-6.881964_pt1 | contig 16067 bp, 2 predicted proteins | sample MGYA00580671_ERZ772974 | MGnify/ENA primary metagenome ERZ772974 (study PRJEB29015, sample SAMEA2738065) | human oral metagenome | biome: human oral; feature: human-associated habitat; material: saliva | place: China | collected 2218 ... | reverse complement strand
AGGGCTACTTACACCTATAATCAGCCTGATCAATACAATAAGTAAATAAGTCAAATGAGAGACTGGGACTTGCTCCTGGTCTCTTTTTTGGCTATATAAGCCCAGCCGTTAAGGGAGCCAAGCTATTTAGGATGATTCAGAGACTTATTATATGTAATAAAACACAAGGCTCCATAGGGTTGGAAGCAATAAAGTATAAATTGTCTAGTCATAAGCTAGACGACAAGCGTCGCGCATTGTTTAGAAATTTAGTGCATTATATGATAAGTATGGCTTAGAGCAGACAAACATACTGTAACAGCTAAGTGACAGGTGGATAAAAGATACGAACGATTCTTAAGCTAAAAAGCGTGAACGTAAAGGCTAAAATGTGGAGCTGTCTTGAAAAAAAGATGAATAAGGTAGGATTTTTCGATTATATATTTCAATATTGTAACACAAGTGTGGCAAAAGCGAATTTTCATGAAAGGATGCAAAGAATAATCATTATAAATATAAAGAAAAAACAAGAAGACGAGGGCGGCTGAATTTAGAGAATTTTTATGGTAACGGGATCAAAGTGAGCAAAAACGTAAGAAAATCGTAAAAAATCTGTGATTTAGACAACTTAGAATGTATACAATCCTTGCCCTGTGTGGTAAAATAGGGGATAGCTAATAATGCAAATCTATGCTTAAAAGAGCTCAAAAAATTATTTTTTTGAAATTACGGATCTTGCTCCGGCCAAATCCGACACAAGCATTTGAGCATTGGATAGGGATTCATTGGCAGTAGCGTAGCGGCAATGCCGTGTAGGGGGACCTAAGCTGCGTAATAATAAGTAGACCATGCTGAGCATGGCGAGCACTGAAACAATAATAGGGGGGCGAGTTATCGTTTAGGTTAGCGCAAGCTAAGCAATCTGTTTATTATGATCAAGACCGTTTGAAACGTGGTTCGGCGTTCGCGGTTCAAATGGGCGGCAAGCGTCGCCAGGCATTATAGCCGGGAGATACTTGTCAAAGTTCTCTATTCAATAGAAGGAAATACAATTTTACAAGTCAGGAGAGATACACAATGACCCAAGAATTGAAGAAAAAGTTATTGAATGTCGTAGCCTTATCGGGCTTAGTCGCGGCATCATTCCCAGTTAGCGAAGTTCTTCAGCACCAAGCAACTCCAGCAGTTTACGCGCAAGAAGATCAATCAGCGCCGGACGACGAAGAATTGCCAGATGCAGTAGACCTCGCAGCAATCAAGGCAGCAGAACAAGCCATCAAGGATATCAAGGATGCCTATAATGGTGCAATTGCAGATGGTTCAGATGAAGAGGAAGCCAAGGCAGATGCGCTGTTTGCTAAAAAAGAAGCTCAAAAGAAACTCAACCCAATCATCAACAAGACCATTAAGAACAAGAAAGAGCTCCAACGCCTCACTGAATTGTATAACAAGGAAGTAGCCAAGCTCTTAGGGGAGACTCCATTACCTGAGCCATTCCCACAACAAGGCCCTAAGGTTGAAGTAAGAGAAGAAACTGAGACCATGGATATTGACTTTGGCTATGAAGTAGTCCAAGATGCAAACTTAGACAAAGGCCAAAAAGAGATTGTAACGCCAGGTAAGAAAGGTACCTTAACCATCACTTACACCGTGGAATACCGTGATGGTGTTCGTCAAGCTAATACTCGTAAAGAGAAGAGCCGTCAACGTACCGTTGAACCTGTTAACCAAGTTGAACGTGAAGGTACACGAGACGTTGTAACAACAGAAAACGTCAAAGAAGTGGAAGATATTCCATTCGAGAAGAAAACCGAAGAGACGGATCAACTCGACAAAGGAAAGACCCAACTCAAAACGCCAGGTAAGAAAGGTGTCCTCACTAAAACATATCGCTACAAAGTGATTAACGGTTTGCGTGACGAGGCAACTAAAGAATTAGTAAGCTCCGAAGTAACAGTTGAGCCTGTGGCAGAAGTTACCTTAGTTGGGACTCGCCCAGTTGTAACGACCCAAGAAATCTCAGAAGAGTCCGAGATTCCATACGGCACTCAAACTCAACAAAACGCTAACTTAGCCAAAGGTGTTAAAAACACCCTTCGTCCAGGGGTCAAAGGTAAGAAGAAAGTAACCTACACCATCACCCTCACTGACGGTATACAAACTGACAAACAAGTGAAGAACACAGAAATCCTTACTCCAGCAGTTGATGAAATCATCGAAGTAGGGACTAAGGAAGAGCCTGTAGTACCAGACCGTACTCGTCATGAGAATGTCCGCACTGAAACAGTGGCCTTCGATATCGTTAACAAAGATAGCGATCAGTTAGACTTAGGTCAAACTCAAATTGAGACCGAAGGGACACCAGGGGTTCGTACTATCACTGAAGAATGGTATGCAGACAAAGACGGCGTTGAAATCCCAGGTACACGCAAAGTGATTGGCAATGCTGTTACCACTCAACCTGTGGCGCGCGTTGTCTTGCATGGCGTGAAACCAGTAAAACGTACTCGCACTGAAACTAAGGAAGTAGACTTCAAGACCGTTAGAAAAGAAGATCCAACTCTAGCTAAGGGCGAAACTAAGACTGAAACTCAAGGTGTCAAAGGTCAAGAAACCATCACCTATGAATACCTAGAAGGTAAGGACGGCTTAGTAGCTGGCTCTGAAAAAGAAGTGAAACGCGAAACCACCGTTCAACCAGTAGATGAAGTAATCTTAGTCGGGACTAAAGAAGAAGCATCAAGCGAATCAAGTTCTGAATCTTCATCATCAAGCTCCGAAGCATCAAGCGAGTCAAGCTCTGAGTCTTCATCATCAAGTTCAGCAGCATCAAGCGAATCAAGTTCTGAATCTTCATCATCAAGTTCAGCAGCATCAAGTGAATCAAGCTCTGAGTCTTCATCATCAAGTTCAGCAGCATCAAGCGAATCAAGCTCTGAGTCTTCATCATCAAGCTCAGCGGCATCAAGCGAGTCAAGCTCTGAGTCTTCATCATCAAGTTCAGCAGCATCAAGTGAATCAAGCTCTGAATCTTCATCTGCATCAAATACTGCTTCATCAACAGCATCAAGCTCTGAGTCTTCATCATCAAGTTCAGTAGCTCCAAATGAATCAGAATCATCATCAAGCTCATCAAGCAATGACCCAGGTCAAAATGGTAAGAAACCTGGCAAGAAAGACGAAGGTAAGAAATTACCTAAGACAGGCGAATCTCAAAATGTTACCTTCCTCATGGGAATCATGATGATGTTTGCCTCCGCAGTGGTAGCTTTATTCCGCCGCAAACAAAATTAATGTAGCTTCATTAGAATGACGTAGCGATGTTAATTTTGGCTCGTGACCATTAATTAGTGAAAAGTCCTTGTTAATTGTGACAAGGGCCCCACTAATTTAGATAACATCGTGACGATGTTCTAATATTTAGAAAGAGGGGATATAAATAATGAAGCACAAAGAAAATCTTAGAAAGGGTTTCTCGATACTGTTCGTGTTAATGATGGTCTTATCGGTGTTCCAAGGCCTCATTCAACCAGGGCATGTAGTACATGCGCAGAACAATAACAACGTTCGAGAAATTCAGTCAGGAGATAGTCAGACTACCATTCGTCAGGATGGGTGTGACCTCTTCATCAACAAAACACAAGATACCGAATGGTCCGTACCACGGAAGCCAATTGACTTGGTTATCCTGCAGGATACATCTGGTTCCTTCAAGAACACCATTGGTGGTGTCCAAAACGCCTTGCGCGAATTGACCACACCAGTGCCATCGACTCAATATGATCCAGATCATCCACGTTTGGTCTTCACTGACAACCCTAAGACCACTGACCGTGTCATGGTTGCGACCTTCCAAGGGTTAGATGGAAAGGTGACCTACGACCAGTGGGACACTAGCAGTGTCTATGACTCATGGCGTCGTGCCTATCCGGGTTATAACCCAGATAGTAACTTTACGGTTAATCCATCTTACGAAAAATACGAGGGAACTTCCTATCGGGTACGTAACACCAACTTAACCAACAACCCAAGCGAAATCCAAGATTTCATCAATAAGATGGTAACTGAAGGTGGTACACCAACAGTACCAGCCTTGGAAGACATCATGGCTCGTTATAGTTCACAAGTTCAAACCTCCCAAGGTGGGATGGAAAATGGTCGTAAGACAGTCTTCCTTTTAATTACTGACGGGGTAGCCAACGGGAAACGTCTTGCCAATGGTAAAGTTGCCATCGAGTATAGTGGTGCCCGCATGTATCAATTGATGCGTGACTGGAACTTAACTGAAGACTGGCTCTATATGGAAGCCAGCCAAAACATCTTGGCTCGTGCAGAAGAATTACAACGTGCCGGTGAACAACTTAAGGCAGCTGTTGGACCTGAAGGTTCTGTGGTTGTCGGTTTCTGGGAAGACGTAAAAGGCTTCACAGGGAACGGTCAATATGGACGTACTTATAAGGAAGGTTTTGGTCATACTAACGTTAACTTCGGTGACAACCGTTCAGTACAAGAGATCTTCTCTACCACCTTGCGTAGTATTGCCTCACCAGACAAAGTTGTTAACGGGAAGAATGCTACCTTCTATGTTAACGAACAAAATGATATCAATGTCTTCGCTAACAAGGTCCTTGAATCGGTAGGGGCTGCCTTAGTTAAGGAAGACGTAAAAGGTGACTTCACCATCACAGATGGCTACAAGGTTAAGAGTGTTTCCATTAACGGCAAGAAAATTGTAGAAACAGTTACTGATAAAGAGAAAGAGATCCGTGGTACAGTAACGCAAGACGGTAACAAGGTTAAAATCTCTGTTCCGGATGCTGCCTTCAACCCAGGTTCTAACAAATTCGACTATGAATTAGTGCGTACCGAAACTGCGCCACCAACCACTGAAGACGAAGAAGAAGAACCGGGTGACGACTACACGCCAAGTCAAGTTGAGCGTGAAGTTGGTCAATTGGTAGGTAAATTCTCTGTTGGGGAATACAGCACAACCCAAATTGGTTCTAAAGACAAACAAACAGTCAAAGTTAATGACATGTCCTACTGTTACCCATCACTTTCTAAGGCCATCACAGATGGCGATGCAAGTAATGACCAAGGTCAAATCGATGACCCAATCATTACAAACAAAAAGGCTTATGCGGCTAACTTAGGCACCGTTCACGAACCGTTTGAATATACGGTAACTTACCGTATGAACAACGCGCCGTTGAACTTCAAGAAAAACCCAATCTTGGTTGACCGTGTCAACTACCGTCTCTTAGTACAAGAAGCTTACGTAACTGATATGAATGGTAACCGTCTCAATGACTTTACGATTCGTCAGGTGCAAGAAGCCGACCAAGAAGGCAACATGGGAACCACCGTTATTGCGGACATTCCTAAGAAGCCAGGGATTAAGACTGAGAGCGTCAATGAAGGAGAATGGGGCGGCCACAAGTGGGCACGTTACCAACTCCACATCAAGGCACGCTTCAACGATGAATATCCATTTGATGTTAACCAGAAGGAATACATTAAAATCCTTCAAGAAAACGATGGTCTTGGGGTCTTGAACCAAGGTCAAATCATGTGGAACGGGGAATCCAACACCCCTGACTCTGAAGGTACCAACGTGCGTCGTTCCAACAGCGTCTTCGTTGTGCCTCCAACCGAAACTACCATTACTAAGAAAGTTCGTGGCGCTAGCCAAACGGTAGACCAAGGTGCTGAGCACTATGACTTACCATTGCGCGACGACGAATACTACTACGATGTTAAGGTGGCATGGCCAGGTCTTGCTGACAAGTTCTTAGTAGAAGATGAATTAGTACCTGAACTAGAAGTTGTTAAGAACGGTGCTAAATTATCAGGTCATGACATTGAAGTAATGGTTAACGGTAAACCAGTTAAAGCGCTCGAGAAGTTTATCTCAGTCAGCGGCAACAAGGTAAGCCTACAAATTCTTAAAGACGATATTACGCGAAGATTGAACAATACGATTAATCGTGCCAATGACGGTAATAAAGGTCCAGCCGAGATTCATCTCCAAATCAAGGCTAAGATTCGTCAAGATGCCAACCTTGATCGTTTCAAGGATGCTAACGGCGTAGTTAAGATTCCTAACGATGCTAGTGTAACGCTCGACAACAAGGCGCCTAAGAAGTCAGAAGTTGTAACGGTTACTCCGGACGAGCCAGCTGTCGCTAAGAAGATTAACGATACCTTAGACGACCTCTACATCCCATCATGGGAAGAAAACCACTACAACTACAACATCAAGACGACCTTGCCAGGTAACATCCGTGACTACGGTACTTACGTAATTAAGGATGTCCTTGATGAGCGTTTAGAACTCCAAGCGGGTCAACAACCTTCTATTAAAGGTGAATTTGCTAAGTACTTCGACGTGGCATACGATGAAGCAACTCGCACCATCACAGCTACTATGAAGTCTGATGCCTTTGGCCAAATCGCAGGTAAATCTGTTGTTGAATTAGTCATCCCAGCTAAGATTAAGGATGGCGAAACTTCAGCTAAGATTCCTAACACGGCAAAAGTGCTTTATAACAAGCAAAACGCTACGGGTGATCCAAAAGAAATCACCACTCCTCCTGTAACAGTAACACCACCACCATCAGGCCCAACCAAGAAGATTAATGGTAACCTCGATGACTTGGTGATTCCAAGTGCAGAAGAAAATGCCTACACTTACAACATCAAGGCTAAATTACCAGGTAACATTGAAAACTACACGCAATGGGGCTTCAAAGATACCTTAGATAACCGCCTTGAATTACAACCAGGCCAATCAGCTCATATTGAAGGGCCAAATGCTGACAAGTTCACCGTAACTTACGATGCAGCAACCAACACTGTAACTGCTGAAGTCAAGGCCGGCCAATTCGCTAGCTTGACAGCTGGTCAAGAAATCGAATTAGTCATCCCAGCTAAAGTAAAAGATGGCGTGACTGATAAGAAGATTCCTAACCAAGCAACTGTCTACTATAATAATCCTGCTGATGGCGGGGTGCCTCGTGAAACACCACCGACTCCACCGGTAACTGTAACACCACCTCCAACCACTCCAGATATTTCTAAGACAGTTAATGACGTAGAGCATTATCAATTAGCAACTCCAGAAGAAGCCTTCACCTACAAGATCGACACCAAGATTCCGTTCAACGCAACAGCCTTCAAGATCACCGACGAACTCAAAGACGTTCTCGAATTTGTAGGGACTGCAACTGCAACAGTTGACGGCCACCAAATCGCGGCTAGCCAAATCACTGTTTCTGGTAAGACTTTAACTGTAACCCTCAATGAACAAGAATTGAAAGACTACCAAGACAAACCAGTCCACGTAGAATTCCAAGCTAAGATTGTTGACGGTGCTAACTTAGAAGCTTACCGCTCTGCTGAAGATGGCACTGAAAAAGTTCCTAACACTGCTAAATTCCAAATCAACGATAACCCTAAACTTGAGAAAGAAACCAAGCCGGTTACCGTAACGCCACCACCATCAACTCCTTCTATTAAGAAGACAGTTAATGACAAGGCGGCAGACCAATTAGCAACTGCAACCACTCCATTTACCTATAAGATTGACACCACAGTTCCACGTAATGCTAAGGCATTCCGCGTATTGGATACTTTGGAACATGTCTTACAAGTAGACGGTTCAGTCACTGCTAACATCGATGGTACTGAAATTCCATCAAGCCAAATCACAATTGAAGATGTGGACGTAGACGGCAAGACTCGTCAGAAGATTACGGTTACCTTGACTGAAGAACAAGTATTGAAGAACGCTGAAAAACCAATTCACGTACAATTCAATGCTAAGATCAAGGACAATGCGGATCTCTCTGCTTACTCTTCAGCTGCTGACCCTACTGTTAAGGTTCCTAACAAGGCTTCCTTCCAAGTAGACAACAAGCCAGAAGTTGAATCTGATCCAGTCACTGTAACTCCTCCACCATCAACGCCAGCTATCACTAAGACGGTTAATGATGCAAGTCATTACCAATTACAAGCTGCCGGCGAAGAATTCACCTATAAGATTGATACAACCATCCCACAAAACGCAACAGCCTTCACTGTAACTGATGAACTCAAACCTGTTTTAGACTTCGGTTCTGGCGACGTGATTGCAACGGTAGATGGCGTACAAACTGCTGGTGAAATCACTAAGAACGGTCAAACCTTGACTGTCAAATTCACTCGTGACGAAGCTGTTAAAGCTGGCAAACCAGTTCACGTTGAATTTAAGGCAATCATCCGCGCTAACGCAGACTTAACAGACTATCGTACCGCAGATGACAACACTGAGAAAGTTCCTAACACCGCGAAGTACATCGTTAACGATGATCCGAACATCTTCAAGGAATCAGAACCAGTAACAGTAACGCCACCACCAACCACTCCACCAATCACTAAGACTGTCAATGGTGCAGAACATGCCCAACTCAATGACAAGGCTGAAGAATTCGAATATGTTGTTAAGACCAAGGTTCCACGCAACATCACTGAATTCAAGGTAACTGACCGTCTTGAACCAGTCTTAGAAGTTAAAGGCAATGTAACAGCAACCTTAGATGGCAAGGCAATCGCTGCTGACCAAATCAAGGTCGAAGCTGACGGCGACCGTCAAGTCGTAACTGTAGCCTTAACTCAAGAAGAAGTCTTGAAATCAGCTGAAAAAGAAGTAGTTGTAACCTTCAAAGCTGCTATCAAGGCAGATGCGGACTTGTCTAGCTACACGACCGCAGAAGACGGCACTGAACGCGTGCCTAACAAGGCATCTTATGGTGTCAACATTCCTAACGTTCCAGATGTTGATTCTAACACTGTAACAGTAACACCTCCGCCAACCAAGCCAGACTTGAAGAAGACTGTTAACGATGCAGAAAGCTATCAATTGAAGGCTGACGGCGAAGAATTCACCTACAAACTCGATACTGAAATGCCACGTAACATTACGGCTATGACAGTAACCGATACTTTAGTAGACGAATTAGACTTCGGTACAGGCGACGTAGTGGCTACAGTCGACGGCGTCCAAACCGCTGGTGAAATCACCAAGACAGGGCAAACCTTGAGCGTGAAATTCACTGCAGAAGAAGTCTTGAAGAACGCTGGTAAGGCAATCCATATCGAATTCAAGGCTAAGATCCGTGAGAACGCGAACTTAGACAAGTACATCGACAAGACAGACGGCCGCACCAAGGTTCCTAACGAAGGTTCTTACCATATTAATGACAACCCTGACTTGAAGGTGAAATCTAAACCTGTAACGGTGACACCACCACCTACAACGCCAGAAATCACTAAGACTGTAAATGATACGACTCACTATGACGTATTAACGCCAGAAGAGGAATTCACTTACAAGGTAGAAACTCTCGTTCCTACAAACGCAACTGAATTTGAAGTGACCGATACCATCGAGCCAGTTCTTCAATTCAGCAGCACTCCAGTGGAAGCAACTGTAGATGGCGAAGCGATCACTAACGTGACAACGGTTGACCGTCTCTTGACTGTGACCTTGTCTCGTGAACAAGTACAAGCTAAAGCTGGTAAGAAGGTAAGCATCACCTTCAAGGCTCGCTTCAAAGAAGGCGTAACCTTAGAAGAATTGAAGCCATACATTTCTCAAGCTGATGGCGTGACTCGCGTACCTAACAAGGCAGCTTACCGCATCGACCTCAGCGACCAACCTAACATGCGTAAGGAATCTGAGCCAGTAACGGTAACGCCACCACCAACCCGTCCTGACATCACTAAGAAGGTTAACGACGTTGAGGACTACACATTGAATGCAGAAAACGAAGTCTTCACTTACACTGTTGAAACTTCTGTTCCTGAAAATGCCACTGTCTTTAACATCACTGACCAATTAGATCCTGTCTTGCAATTCGAAGGCACACCATCTGCAACTGTAGACGGTACTGCTATCGACGCAAGCCAAATCACGATTCAAGACCAATTGTTGACTGTGAACTTGACTCCAGAACAAGCTGCGATGGCTAAGAAGCCAGTTAAACTCACCTTCCAAGCACGGATTCGTGACAATGCTGACTTACGTAACTACGTAGAGAATGGCGTCATCAAGGTACCTAACAAGGCAACCTACCACATCAACAACAAACCAGAATTCGACAAGGATTCTAACCGTGTAACGGTAACTCCACCGCCAACTGAAACAACCATTGAGAAGAAAGTTGACGGCGCTCACTACAAGAAACTAGATGCGGCTGACCAAGTCTTCAACTACACTGTTGACGTAACGGTTCCTAAGAACGCAACTGCCTTCTATGTAAGTGACACCCTCGTGCCTGAATTACAATTTGACGGCGAAGCAACAGCGACCTTGGATGGCAAGGACCTCAGCGCAGACCACATTGTCAAAGATGACACTGCTGGCAAAGTGACTGTGACCTTGACTGAAGAAGAAGCTCTCAACAATGCAGACAAAGTTCTCCACTTGAGCTTCAACGCCAAAGTTCGTCCAGGCTCAGATCTCTCTGGCTACATTGACAACAACGTCATCATGGTTCCTAACACTGCTAAATACAGTGTCAACCATCAACCAGAGAAAGACTCTAACACCGTACATATCACTCCACCACCTTCTCAACCAGACCTCGACAAGAAGGTTAACGGTAAGGTTGATGAGCAATTGGCAACGCCAGAAGCTGAATTCACCTACACCATTGACACAGTAGTACCTACAAACGCTGCTACCTTCACTATCACCGACGAACTCAAGGCTGAGTTGGAATTCGTGGGCGACGCAACAGCTGTTACTGCAACAGTTGGTGGCGAAGCAATCACTGATGTACAAATCAACGGTCAAGTACTGACTGTCAACTTGTCACAAGATCAAGCATCTAAGAAACCTGGCCAAGCTGTCCATGTTGAATTCAAAGCGAAGATCAGACAAGGGGCTAACCTCAGTGCCTACATCGTCAACGGTGAAATTAAGGTGCCTAACACGGCTCAATACTTGATTAACAACGAATTCAAGAAAGAGTCTAGCCCAGTAACCGTAACGCCTCCACCAAGCGAAGAAGAAATCAAGAAGACTGTTAACGATAAAGAAGCAGAAACTCTTGAAACTCAAGAATCACCATTTACTTATAAGATTCAAACTGTTGTTCCAGCTAACGCAACTGCCTTTGCAGTCAGCGATACCTTGGATCCAGTCCTCGAACTTGCGGGTGACGTAAGCACAGTTGAAGCTAAGTTAGGTGACGATGCAATCGATGCAAGTCAAGTGACATTTGACGCAGCAACCAGCACGCTTAAAGTGGAATTGACCGAAGCACAAGCCATCAATAACGCTAAGAAAGCTGTAACTGTAACCTTCCAAGCTAAGCTTAAGGCAGGTTTGACCCCAGCTCAATTAGCTCCATACATTGATGCAACTGATGGCGTAACTCGTGTGCCTAACAAGGCGCGTTACAGCGTCAACCATCGTCCAGATGTTGAATCTAACACTGTAACAGTTACCCCACCACCAAGCACACCAGATATCGAGAAGAAAGTTAACAACGACTTTAGCGCTAACTTAGCAACACGCGAAGAGTCCTTCACTTACACTCTCGAAACTCAGGTACCAAACAATGCCTACATGTTCGAAATTGGCGATACCCTCGAACCAGTATTGGAATTCGATGGCACTGCTACCGTTGAATTGGATGGTAAAGATGTAACTAGCGAAGCAAGTGTCGAAACAGTTGACGCTAAGAAGACTGTTGGTTCTGAAGAACAAGATACTAAACGCTTAGTAGTGAAATTAACCCAAGACCAAGTAACTAAGAACCCAGGCAAGAGCGTGAAAGTAACCTTCAAGGCTAAGATCAAAGCTGGTGCGAGCCTTGCTGCCTACATTACTAATGATGGCGTCAAGATTCCTAACAAGGCCAACTACATGATCAACAACAATCCTGACATTACCAAGGATTCCAATGAAGTACCAGTAACGCCACCACCAACCACCCCAGATATTTCTAAGAAAGTAAATGGCCAAGCACATGTAGACTTAGGTGCTCGTGACGAAGAATTTACTTACACCATTGAAACTACTGTTCCAGAGAACGCAACTGCCTTCGGTATTACTGATACCTTGGTAGACGCTCTAGAATTCGTAGGCGATGCTTCCTCTGTCACTGCAACAGTAGACGGCGAAACCATCACCAATGTGAAGATTGAAGGGCAAAAACTGTCTGTTGACTTAGACAAGCAACAAGTATTGAACAAGTTTGGCAAGGCAGTCAAGGTTGAATTCAAGGCTAAGATTAAAGCCGATGCAGACTTGACACCACACATTACTGCTGATGGCGTCAAAGTTCCTAACCAAGCAGGCTACGATATCAACAATGATCCAAAACTTCATAAAGATACCGAACCTGTAACGGTAACACCACCACCAACCACTCCGGACATCGAGAAGAAGGTTAACAACAAGCTTGAAGAACTCCTCGGCAAACGTGACGAAGTCTTCACTTACACCCTCGACACAACTGTACCGGATAACGCGATTGCCTTCACAGTAACCGATAAATTGGATGCTGCACTTGAATTTGCAGGTAATGCATCTAGCGTTAAGGCAACTGTTGATGGCCAAGCAATCACTGATGTGAAGATTGAAGGCGACCTCTTGACCGTCAACTTGACGCAAGAACAAGCAGTCAAACTCCACGGTAAACCAGTACACATTGAATTCACTGCTAAGATTAAGGCAGATGCTAACTTGAACGTGAGTCCTTACCTGACCGAAGATGGCGTCAAGGTACCGAACAAGGCTCAATACACAGTTAACAACAACCCTAACATCAGCAAAGAATCTAACGTTGTACCAGTAACACCACCACCAACCACGCCTGATATTGAGAAGAAGGTTAACGGCCAAGTCCACGCTGACCTAGCTAAGAGCGACGAAGTCTTCACCTACACAATCAATACCACTGTTCCAGAGAACGCTACTGTCTTCGGTATCACTGATACCTTAGTAGACGCCCTCGAATTCGTAGGCGACGCAAGCAGCGTCACTGCAACAGTAGACGGCGAAGCAATTACCGACGTGAAGATTGAAGGTCAAACCTTGAAAGTCAACTTGGCTAAGACTCAAGTTGTCAACAAGTTCGGTAAGGCTGTCACAGTAGAATTCAAGGCTAAGATTAAGGCCGATGCAGACTTGACACCACACATCACTGCTGATGGTGTCCGCGTACCTAACCGTGCGTCTTACGACATCGACAATAATCCTAAGATCCATAAGGATTCTGAACCTGTAACAGTAACACCACCACCAACCACTCCTGACATCGAGAAGAAGGTTAACAACGCCTACGAAGCAATGCTTGCTTCCCATGACGAAACCTTCACCTACACCATCGATACCACTGTACCAATGAACGCGACTGCATTCACGGTAACCGATACCTTGGTAGATGTACTCGAATTTGTAGATACGCCAACTGCAACGGTAGATGGCCAAGCTATTACCGATGTTCAAACTAGCGGTCAAACCTTAACTGTTAACTTGTCTAAGGAACAAGCAATTAACCTCCACGGCAAGCCAGTTAACGTAACCTTCAAGGCTAAGATTAAGGCGGGGGCTAACCTCAACCCTTACATCGTTGGCAATGCAGGTGAACCAGGCAACATTAAGATCCCTAACAAGGCTTCTTACATGATCAACAACGATCCAAACATCCGCAAGGATTCTAACGAAGTGCCTGTAACACCACCACCAACCACTCCTGATCTAGAGAAGAAAGTCAACGACGCAGATTCTGCTTACTTGACGGCTAAGGAAGAAGTCTTCACTTACTCCTTAGACACAGTTGTTCCAACTGCTGCTACTGCCTTCGCAGTCCTCGATAAGTTAGAACCAGTCCTTGAATTTGTTGACAAAGATCAAGTAGTTGCAACACTTAACGGTCAAGTCTTAGACAATAGCCACATCACGATCATGGGTCAAACCATCCGTGTTGCCTTGACTCAAGAAGAAGTGACCTCACATGCTGGTAAGCCAGTACACATTGAATTCAAAGCCAAGATTAAAGAAGATGCTGATTTGACACCTTACATGACTGGTCAAGAAGACCCTCGTGTACCGAACAAGGCTCAATACATCATCAACAACAATCCTGACTTAGTGAAGGATTCTAACGAAGTACCGGTTGTACCACCAACCAAGCCAGATGAACCAAACATCACTAAGGCTGTCAACGACCAAGACGCTTACCAATTGAAAGCTGTTAACGAAGAATTCACTTACACGATTACAACAGCTGTTCCTACGAACGCTCATGCCTTCAACGTAAGTGATACCCTCGAGCCAGTATTGGAATTCGTTGGTCAAGCAGAAGTATCTGCTAACTTCGCACCACTTGCAGACACTGATTACCAAGTTGTCCAAGATGGTCAATACCTCTTCGTTCAATTTAGTAAGGAATTCGTGAAGGCTAACGCCAACGCGCCAATCCAAATTAAGTTCAAAGCGAAGATCCGTGACGGTGCAGACCTCACTCCATATAACACGAGCGGCACTCCAAGTGTACCGAACAAGGCAAGCTACATGATCAACAACGATCCTAAGCTTCAAAAAGATTCCAACATCGTTCCGGTTACACCTCCAGGCCCTCCAACCACACCTCCAGGTCAGAAGGAAATTTACACCGAGTCAGGTTCAACTCCTGATGCGGATAACAGACTTGAACTGCAATCGGAAAACGAAGTCTTCCGTTATGAAGTCAAGGCTAAGCAAGATTTCATTCCTGCTAACTCCTTCCACAAACAAATGAAGATCACTGACGTACTTGAATCCGTATTAGGCGTTCAACGTGCAAGCGTCAAGATCGACAGCGAGAAGGTGGATATGGACCAAGCTCTCCCTGAACTCAAAGAACTCAAAGACAAGTTGGAAGACAACGAGAAGAAACTCAAGAAACTAAAAGGTGAAGATGCCGCATCTTCTAGCGAATCATCTTCAGCAGCCCCAATTGCTTCAGAGCCTACCGTTGATCCAGCACGTCAAGCTGAACGTGTAGCTAAATTAGAAGGTCAATTAGCTGCTGCCCAAGCAACAGCTCAAGAAAAGGCACAAACTCTTGCAACCTTGAACGAACAATTAGCCGCAACTCCTGAAGATCAAGCAGAAGTCCGTGCTAACTTGCAAGCTCAAGTAGAAGCAGCATCTGCTGCTCAAGCAGAAGCTAATGCAGCTGTTCAAGAATTGACCGCTCTACTCGAAGATGCTCGCTCAGCCGCTCAAGCTGCCCAAGCAATAGCAGGCGATAACTCTGTGATCACGAGTCAATTGACTCCAGAAGGTCAAGAAGAGACTCCAGAGCAAATTGCTGAACGCGTCAAAGGGTTCGAAAAACTCATCAAAGAACTCAAAGAGCAAATCAAAGAGTACGAAGATGGGAAAGACTCACTTGATGCAGAGAAAGGTAAGAAATATCAAGCAATCAAGGACTTCAACGAAGCAATCGAAAACCGTAACAAAGTTACTGGCGAATTGACCGATGAGTCTATTGCTAAGTTAGGTGAACTCAAAGTAGTAGGTAACCAAGTAACCTTCGAAATCACCAACGAGTATGTCTTGAAACTCCTAGAAGGTCGCAACATCCGTCTTGTAATCTACGCAACGATTACTGACATTGATCGCGCACGTAAGGAATACTTAGCTGATCCGAACAACGGCTATGTACCTAACCAAGCGACTGTAGAGTTTGACCACACATCTGAAGTAACCAACATTGTGTATGTCAAACCTTACACACCACCAACCCCACCACAAACACCACCAACTCCACCAACCATCTCAATTCCACCAGCTAACCCTGGTCCAGAATTGCCAGCAACTGGTGAAGTTACCAACCTCGGTGCAATCCTCGCAGGGTTCCTCATGACCCTTGCAGGTGGGTACCTGACCTTCAGAAAGCGTCAAGACGCCTAATCTGACATGAGTCCTAAACAAGCCTCCCCTAGGGGAGGCTTGTTTTTGTCTATGAATCAGTCTCTTCTGTGCCTTGTCCTTAACAAGTTTGCCATTCCTACTGTCAGGGGCCTACAATTATGTTATAATAGAA
>ERZ772974.1355-NODE-1355-length-16067-cov-12.520734_pt1 | contig 16067 bp, 13 predicted proteins | sample MGYA00580671_ERZ772974 | MGnify/ENA primary metagenome ERZ772974 (study PRJEB29015, sample SAMEA2738065) | human oral metagenome | biome: human oral; feature: human-associated habitat; material: saliva | place: China | collected 2218 ... | reverse complement strand
GTATTTTTGATGACATTCGACACGACGACACGAGTCGTGAGTTTTGGAGTGCAAGAGAGTTGCAGAAGATTCTGGGATATGCAAGTTGGGGGAAATTTCAGAACGCTATCAAGCGGGCTCAAAGATCCTTTGTGACTAGCGAAATAACAAAATATTACAACATAAAAGACCATTTTCGCCAAGTGGGAAAAATGGTCACTTTAGGTAGTGGAGCAAAGAGAAAGCTAATAGATTTCGAGCTATCTAAGTATGCCTGCTATCTTATCGCTCAAAATGGCGATCCGGATAAACCAGAAATCGCACAAGCACAAGCGTATTTTAATATTCAGACATTTAGACAGGAGCAATTTCAATCAATGTCTGATGAAGAGAAGAGACTGCATGTACGCACGCAAGTTATTGACAATAATAAAACCTTGTTTGATTCCGCAAAATCCAGCGGTGTAAGGAACTTTGGAAAATTTAATGACGCGGGGTATCGTGGGCTCTATGGTATGAACGCTAAGGAGCTTGCTTTAAAAAAGAATCTTGGAAAAGATAAGATTCTAGATAGGGCTGGAACAACCGAACTGGCAGCGAATCTATTCCGTATTACTCAAACCAATGATAAGCTCCAAAATGAACTAGCAAGTGGCAAGACAATTGGAGAACAAAAAGCAGATTCAATACATTTTATGATTGGTGGTAAGGTAAGACAGACCATAAAAGATATTGGCGGAACAATGCCAGAGAACCTTCCTCCAGAGGTTCATATTAAGGAAATTGAGAAGAAGGTGAATAAGAAGCTTGGAGGCGGAGAACCCGGAATAGCACCCCATCATTAAAAAGTGGGTAGATTACATACAAGATAGAGTCATAAAAATTAAAAACTAGTCGTATTTTTATTCTTTACTATTTATCATTGGTCATTATTTTTTTCAAATTAAGTACCTTTTTTGATAGCGTCAATTCCTTAGTACTTCTCTGAAAAATATCGAAGAACATATTTAGGTCTTCCTCATTTTTCCAAACATCTCTATTTTTATATAAATACAATAAAAACGTAAGTGACTGTTCTGCATATTGTTGTATCCATTTTAGATAGTTGCTTCCAAACTCCTGTTCGCCAACATAAACCCCTACATGGACAAACTGATTCCTTGCGTGAACAACCAGGTCGCCCATCTCTTCCCAAGTTCTGTTGGAGTAAAGTTTTTTAAAAATTTTGATTATTTCTTTCTCTTTTCTTGTTTCTCCATTTTTTCTTGTTGTATGCTCTAGGCATCTCCAGTAGCTTAACATTCTTGATCCGGCGTTATCAGAATTATATGCCGTATATAAATCTTGCAATACAAACCTAATACGATCTTTTAAGCAGCGCTGACCGTCCGTAACCGCTTGCAATATCTCACCAAGAAGAAGCTTCTTATCCTTAAAGTTATTATATTCCCTTGTCGGTGCCTTAACCATGAGTGAAGGTGTGTAGTACTCATTAAATCTCTCACCTCCTTCAATAAAACTTCGACCAGTTTCAGCTACAACAATTTGTTTTTCAAGGCCATCAGGATCATAACCAAAAATCTTTAACTCACGAATAGCAATGTTCTGGGCAACATTTAGACACTGGACTAATAGATTTACCTTATCGACAGCAAGGCTCAATGCGCTTAATTCATTATCTTCAGAGTGAACTGTTACTTTTATCGGATGTACGTTTTTCTCATTTTCTTTATCAACAATTAAGTATCGACGTTTTACGCCAGAAACAATATTCTCCTTCAAATCATATAGCTCCTGGCTTTCTGACTTATTCATGGATTCACATGAAATAAATCTATTATAGATATTTTTGTAAGTATATTTAGTACAACTCTCTATGATAACACCATCTATATTTATGGGATCACTAAACAAACGAGATTTTGGAGATGGAAGAATATAAAAGAGCTCAAGGTATACAATATATTTTTGACCTTTTACATTCCTAGGCGTAAACTTAAAGTCCTCTATGCTCCACTCTTTATTTTTATACAACTGTCCGATCAATAATTTATCGAATTCTGGTCTATGATTAGCCCAACCCTTGTCGTTTTTGCATAACTCAATGAATAGTAATTCTGCAGGGACACTAAAATAATCATCCATGGGGTCTGGAAGCGGTATTTCATTATTAGAGCCATGATCAGATACATACTTTGCATAGATGTTACTGCACTGATTATAATATTCATTAGCTTCTTTCTGATTTATTTTATCTGTCATAAGTATATCCTTATCTATATTATAATCACAGAATAGATAAAATACATTAATTCTTTAAAAGCAAATGGCTTATTTTAACTATACGAAAAAAATAGTATTCTATCATGACATTCGTGGAATATTTTAAGGTATATTATTTTAATTAAGCTTACGTTTTTATAGTGCGGTCACAAATGTCAGGAATCCGAGCACAACACCAGCAAAGTTTGGAATGATGAGGATGTAGTCCTTTTTTGGCTCCTTGGTCCAGCCGTAAATGACCCAGATGAGACATGAGATTGAAGCGGTGAGTGGCTGCCACGGTTGGGCCTTGTTGCCGGCGAGATTAGCGAGGATTTGTGGGATGTAGGTTATAAAGACGAAAACTCCGATAAAAGCTCCGACTGATCCGACAATGGTGTTGATTTTTTGCTTGTTCATGATTTATTTTCCGTTTATGGCTTGCGGTTGGTATTTTACCAGAGCTTCGAGCGGGTGGTCAATAGTTATTTGGAAGATCTGGAGTTTTTACGCTTTTAATATAATTTAAGCATCTTAATAATATATGGACCTTGCTTCATACACTTATTTATTACTATCTTTTATACCACTGAATAGACGAAAAATTAAAGTTATATAAGATTGACCCCATAAAGATAAAACATTCTCTTGTAAAATTAACATCTATTTTCTATTTTAACGATAGATTTTTTCTTTTTATCATATAGGCTCTATTATTTTTAATAGTAATATATCCATGCCTTTCAAAAATTTTAGCAATCTCTATTTTTGGACTACTATCTAATATGGGATGTTTACCATTAAATACACTTGTTAATTGTCCTGCCTCTGGAAAAGCTTTAAGGTATTCAACTATGCTTTGTATGTTTACTTGTTTTTCTAATATTTTTTCTAAAATTCCAATTCTAAATGATAATATAATTTCATCTAACGACAAGATGTATTTAATTTTTCTATTGTTTATATTAAAGGCAGTAGATTCATATCCTTCGACACTGTTTACCAATTTAATTAGACTCTCCTTAGAAATTTTGCCTACTAAAAAGAAAATTTGTTCGTAACTAATTTTAAGGTTATATAATATGATAATATCGATAAATTCATTCTCTAGATTCTTTGACAAGAGATATAATTCTTGATTATAATTTTGTTGAATAAGAAAATCTATATTTTCATAATTTAGTTCTACAAGATGTTTAGATATTAGTGTTTTGATTCTAGTCCTAGCTATTACCTTACTTAATTTCTTAATTTCAACATTAGCAATTTCGGATGCAATATTAAAAATATCATTATTGCAGTTCCATTGTATTAACATATTACATATATCAGTACTTTGAGATAGTATCTCTCGAAGTATAGGATTTGAGCTATTGTTTTCGAGATATTTAATAAAATCCTCTTGAGAAATGGAATCATTTTTCCATATAATTTGTAGATTTATCTTATTTATCTCAATTAGATTATAATTGATAAGACTTGATATAATATTATTAAAATCAGGAGTATACTGTATATCTTCAAGATTTAAAATTTTAGAATCGCTACATTCAATAAACTTATTTTTGAGCTCCGTACTATGTGATGAATTTAATATTTTTTGGAATACACCATCTCCGAGATTTATCTTTGTTTTCTCTGGAATTCCATCTACATATTGAAAAAGAAATTCTGGATTTTCTTCAATAGTTTTATTCCAAATATCCGTAAATCGACTATTAATATAAATCTCATGAATTAAATCAGCAATACTTAGTTTCTTTTTGGAAAAGTATTGTATGATAAAGCAAAGATTATTGACATCTTTAATATAAACCCCTGCATTAACCATTTTATCCAATATATCCCTATTAGATATTACGTCTGCATAAAGATTATACCTAGCATTAAAGTTAATTATATTTTTTAAGAAAATATCAAACGACGTTTTATCCAATTCTGAAATCAAACCAAGATTACCATCTAGGTACTCCGCTAATTTTCTAAGATCACTTATAGGAAATATTATTTCATTTGTCGACAAAAATATTAGTAGAATTTTTAAATAAATTTCATTGCTTTTTTCTGGACAATATTCCAATAATTTGACTAATGATGACTCATCATTAGCAATCAGAACTATAAGTTTTTTGAGTAATTCATCCTTTAACCCATGGACTAGTTTAATCATAAGAGAAGATTGCGTTGTCTCCTCACACTCTACAAGAGCATCAAATATTAGACGTATTCTATTTGCATACAGATCATTTGTGAAATTGTATTTCTCGACAAGATATTTCAATAAAATACAATTGAAAATATACTTATTATGAAAATCAGTATTGTCTAAGATTATGTTTATTTTATGTGGATTCTCGATTTCTAGATCTATTAGAACAGTGTTCTGCTCCAACAGATTTTTAATAAAAATCCTGTCATTACGACCGATAGTATCCTGTCCAGTTCTAAAATTGCCAATATAATAATAATATGTTTTATCTAAGTAGCCGCTTTTAACCAGATAATAAATTAATCCCAGAAATGATTCTTTTAAATCACTCTCTGTTTTTGCAATATCTCTTCTATAGCAACTTTTAAATTCATCTAATGAAATTACCCTAAATAATTCCATAAGTCCATTATTATTGCCATCTACTGGTTCTTGATTATATTTTTGACGCAATATGTTTATTTTTTCCTTCAATCCTTGCGGATCATCTAGTATATTATAAATAAAACCCTGTCCAGCACAAAGTAATTCATACTCTTTTGGAAATAAGTTCTTCAAAACCATAAGTGTAAGTATTTTATTATCACTCAATTCGAGATCGTCGTAGTTTAAACAATTTTTATAAACTATAAGTTCATTTAAAATATTTTTTAACACTCGCATATCATTCAGATAAAGCGCAAGATTAATAAGTAATTTCTCATCGAAGTCCTTAATTCTAATTTTACTTTTGCTCATTTCTTCATAGAGATAATCGATAGAATTATGCTCATTAATAATAGGGACGACTGGTATTATAAAATCAAAAAATTTAACCCTATTTTCACTTGTAAAGACACTATCTTTTACCATGTAAATAAACTTCACAGGTTTAATATTACCGTTTATCTTCCTACATGAATTAAGAAGAAAATTTAGCTCTTTGAGTTTATTAAAAAGTTTTATATTATCAAATCTATCCAAATCTTCAAAGACTACTATTCTCGCTTCTGAACTGTTGAGAAGATAAACTAAATCTTTATTTTCACGATCAAGGACCGTCTCATCACTATCCCATTGATTGACAGTTGCTTCTGCACCCTTAAAGCTAATCTTTGATATTTTGATCAAGCCTTTTTTCATTAGATAATAAATAATCCATATTAATATGATGAATAAAGATATACGACTTAATACCCAAAGAGGCAAACTAATTTTTAATTTACATAATACAATATAAATATATCTGTAATCATTCCAAAAAAATATACATAGCGATAACAGTGTACTAAATATTATACTTAGAAAAAAATTCAAACCTTTCTTATTTTGTTTATATTTATGCTCGTATAGAGGAATTTTATTTGGCTTTACTTGTGCAAGTATTTGATTAATTATTTGGCGCTCAACTCGATTTTCAACTTCATTTTCACTACTAGTGTTCTGTTTATTCTGTTGATTAGCAAGATTACTGTTAGAATAAGAATGATAATCTACATACTTACCTAATTGCACAGTAATAACATCACCTATTTCATCAGAACCTTCCTTTAAGTATGTATTCCAAATTGTACTTTTTCCAGAACAATAAGCACCTGATATTGCTATATTTTTAGCGTCATCATTTCCTAGAGCAAAATCCAACGCACTCTTATAGATTTCTGGATTATAGTCTAATGGTTGTGCGCAAAGAGGATAGAAGCTATTTAATGAATGATCTTCAGATTTATTATCTTCATTATCAATATTATTTTCGCTACATTGTTCCATACAGTATAAATTACCTTATATAGCCACCAGAGTAGATTATTGTTTATCAAACAGGTCTAAAAACAGCTCTGCGCACCAAAGTTGCCATTTTTGATTTCCAGTCAACTTTGACATATCAATATCCTGTCTAAATTCTGGTCGCTTGGGACCATCCCATTCTTTAAAAATAATATCGACAGGACGTGGCATTGGAAGTTTTTCTGGGACCTCAAACTTTGAATACTTCTTGGAATATAACTCTCTAATGAGATATTTTGACTCTCCATTACGAATCCTATTTAAATCTATTTTTTCTGACATTTCAAAAATTGAATATGGATCAAGATATGGCATATGAGCCGTATTAAAGGCATTATGATACGAACTTAAGCTTTCATACGTACATTCATGCGTCATAATCCCCCAAAAATCGATTTTATCATCTTCCAACTTATATTTTTTGAAGAAATCTGTGATATCCACCGGACGATTAAGTATATTCTCTGGATTTAAATATATATACCTTTTAATAAAATCTTCATACTGCCAATCTTTCGATAAAAGTTGGTCCATGCCTCCAAAAATATAATCCGACTCATCTCCTTCAATAATTATTTCATCTCCATACTTCTTAGCTATTAATGCTGCCTTGTATAACTGCGGTTCAATTGAATGGACTGGCGCACATTTTGCTTTCATTAGTATTGGAGTGTACTTTTTATAATCATCAAAATCGATATCTACAAATATATGGTTTAATCCAAGCTCTTTACAGTACGCTTCAGACCGTACAATATCATTATTAAAAGAATCAGAAAGTTTTGTTTTAAAAGTATAAGCATTGCTTCCGGGCTTAAGATATGTTGCAAGAATTGCACTATCCATTCCACCTGATAGTAAAATGCCAACTTTATTATATTTTTTATACAATTCATCAAATTGTTTTTGAATTCCTAAATCTATATCGTGAGCTGTCTTAACTAGAAGTCGTTTATCATTTGGAATACCTTTGTAAATAACGTGATGCATACTTTCATAAAAATCATAGTTATCCTTAAATATATATCTAAACGCTAGGTATGAACTTAAGCAAAAATCTTTATCAATTACTCTTTTCATTCTATTTTAAGTCCATTAAATCCGAACCGCGACTATGTTGTAGTGCTTCTCTAATTTTTGTAGAAGAAATACTCTTTGTATAGGGAAAATAAATAATTTTGATTCCTTCCTTTTTAAATTCTTCTTCATATTTATTCCATTTTTCAGTATTATACCAATCATCACCAACAAAGAGAATTTTAGCACCAAGTTTTTTGCACATAGTTAATTTGTCCATATCGTATTGAGGAACAGCAGCATCTACATACTTACAAGACCTAACAATTTCCATTCTCTCATCGAATGGGATCATGGCTTGTTTTCCCTTATATTTTACAAGCTCATCAACCGTCACCCCAACGACAAGCTTATCGCACATTCCTTTCGCATTTTTTAATAAATTTAAGTGCCCCATATGGAATAAATCATAGACACCAGCAGTGTAACCAATTATCATTTCTTCTCCTTCCTCTTTGTAAATAAGTTTTTAGTTAATGAAAATATCTTTTGAGCTGTTTTTCTATTCAAAAGATATGCTATAACTACCGTAAATAGTAGACCTATAGTCTGTAGAAATAAATTATTACTATAATATATAACTACTGAAAATAAGAAAGCAAAACTACTAAGGATATACAGTTTCTTATCGAGTTCTATTTTAACATATTTTCTTATATCAATCAATCTATATAGCATAATATATATACAAGACAATAGTGTAGAAACTGCAGCAGCATAAATTCCGATAAACCTCACTAATAATACATGAATAATTATATTCATAATTGCCGCTGTAATTGTCGTCTTTGCTACTTTTAATGTTTCTTTTCTAGCAGTATAAATACTTCCTATAGCGCTCGCTATCGCATTGAAAACATTACTAATTAGAAGGATGGGGATATACATATAAGCTTCGTTATAACTTGGATCAACAAATATCTTGAATATTATATACATGGAACTCAAAAGCAAAAGACAAATTGAATAGAAAATTCTAAATATATCGTCTATAACTTCAGAAAAATATACATCAGCATCTTCATCATTCATATGGACAGCAGCATTTTCCTGCCATGACATACTAAAAATTTGAAAGAAACTCATTAATATATTAGAGAACTTAGACGAAATTGCGTAAAAACCATTAGCTGTCATACTTATCATCATAGAAATAATTGTTCGGTCGGACGTGTTGATCATCCACCATGATATACCGTCTGGAATCATAGGTAGCGAATATTTGAGCATCTGACCAAGCGTATTTTTATCAAAACTTTTTATCGAAATTTTTTGATACATCTTATTACTAAAAAATAAATACAAAATACATATTAAATTGGCAATTGATGAGGACAACAATATGCCTTCCCCGCCCATTTTTAATACATATACAAATAGAAGAGAGCATGCAATATTTGTCAGTGCAGAAATAATGCTACCTATAGCATAACTAATATTACTTCCTATACCCCTTGATACTTGGAGTGCAATCTGTGAGCCAGCTAAACAAATTATGTTTAATAAAATTGCATAAAAAAATCTAATATCATACCACTGGTGAATCAAAAATGACACACTAATAATTAATAATAGCTCTAATATAATTATTAATACAACCGTTGATATAATTTGAATTTGTTTTTTCAACTGTTTCCTTACATCAATAAGAAACCGAAAAACTGCGGAGTCAAATCTTAAAATTATAATAGGGATCAACAAGGAGACATAAGTTTGTATCAAATCTATATACCCGTAATCAGATACGGATACTTGACTCGTATAAAGTGGGACAAGTAAAAAAGATATAAATTGTGTAGAAATTTTTCCAATAGAAATGATAATTGTGTTTTTAAAAAGTTCACCTTTTCGACTCATTTATCTTCTCCAATAACATCCATAATTTTATCGGCAACAAGTTTACCTGCTATACCAGTTTCTTTGAGACCTATTTTCTTTTTAAACTCATTATATTCGTGCTGGTATTTTTTTAAAAAATCACTATTAAGGTTCGTATTTAAATCAATATTATTTTTAACAGTTAGGAATGGAAGCTCGCTAAGATTAAAATAGCAACCACGAGTATTAGTATAATCGTCGGCGTCTTTGGCGTAGATAATGACTGGTTTTTCTGCAATCATAGCATCAAACATAACAGAAGAATAGTCAGTAATTAATAGACTACATGAAACGATCAACTCTTGGATGTCCGCATATCCATTTGCATCTATTATATTTTTATTCTTCTTAATTAGCTGTTCGGGATTCTTAATATTTGGATGTAATCTGATTAGGATTCTCCATTTCTTTCCCGTGAGTTGTAGTAATTTAGTTTTTAGTCTATCAAAGTCAATATCATAAGGATTGTGTTTATAGTTTTCTCTAAAGGTTGGCGCATAGAGCAAAATATTTTCATTTTCCTTAATACTAAAATATGATCTTACTTGAAATACTATATCGTTCGGTCTATCTAACAGGATATCATTCCTTGGAGATCCAACTTCCATTATTTCTCCAGAGTATCTAAAAGCTTTTCTACAAATTTTTGTAAAGTGGTCACTATTTGATAACATGAGATCTGTCATTGCTGTATCTGTTTTCATCGCTCTTCTATATCCATAGTCTAAAACACTCTTTGCGTCCCATTCAATTTTTTTTATCTGAAGATCACCATGCCATGCCTGAATATAATACTGTCTTTTTCTTATTCGTATATACCTAGGAAACCTTGAATTATTTATTATAATTTTTGATGTAAAAAGATGATAAAAATATAATATTGATTTATTTTTCACTTTTACTATATCATCTGGCATTTTGTCACTAAGATCATTTAAAACCCAGTAACATTTTACGTTCTTCTTCGTCAATTGTTCGTGTATATATTTTGCATTATCACCATAACCTCTTCCGTTATAGTTTACAAAAATAATTTTATTTTTGTATATTGGAATAATCTTAAAAATACATAGAATAAGCCTCAGAATTGCTTCCTTTATCATTGAAATACTTTTTTTATATAAATATTCTTTCATAGTTTTTTATTTTATCCTAAATATGCAATTATGTACTCAAATATTTTTCGGTTATAATGTAAAACTTTAATTAAGACATTAGCTTTCCAAGAGGCATTGATATTTTTAAATATTGACCTGAACCCAAGCCGTTTGATATTTTTTTGCGATTCCTCGTAAAGTAGATTTCTCTTATTAAGTATATTACTATCTCTTATTTTTCCTTTAACTGATTCCTTATAAATATAGTAGTTATCAAGAACTAATCCACTATCTAATATACTTTTAGGAATGATAGTATTTAGATCATAATACCTTTGATTGATAGCATCAATGTAATCATCTAATGATTTACTATCAACACTGCCAGTAATACTTTCCTTTCTTTGCAAATAACCATATAATTTTGCGTTGTTGTAGAGTGCAACTTTTTTTGCATTTTTAAAAATCTTATACATTATGAAAATATCTTCATAATTTCGGTTAATAGGAAATTCTATATTCTGAAACAAACTAGTTACATAAAGTTTATTACATGCATGGCTAGGCATCTTGTTAGTAACTAGTAGTTCAATGGCTTTCTTTGTGTCATATTCACTATACTCTACCATATGAGTAAATATTGGTTTTTCCTCATTATTGAATTTTGCAACCTGACAACATGAAACTGAAGAACCGGTTTCCTCTAGTAATAAAACTAATTTCTCAATGAAATCTTGGCTGATTATATCATCGGAATCTACGAAAGAAATATATTCTCCTTGTGCATGCAAGAGGCCGAAATTCCTTGCCGAGGATAGACCGCCATTTTCTTTTTTAAATAGCTTAATTTTATTGGGACTTTCTTTTTGAAGATTATTACATATGTTGTAGCTGTCATCTGTTGACCCATCATCAACTATAATAATCTCTATATTTTGGTAAGATTGATCCAAGACAGATCGTATGCATTTTTCAACATATCGCTCAACATTGTAAACTGGAACTATAATACTAACTTTTTTCATTTTCTGCCTTTATATTAAACTGTAACTTATTATTGAAAATAATATAACCAAAAACCATCAGTGATAGGTTCATAAAAATATTTGAAATAATACTTTCAGTAAAGAAGATCATACTATATGGTAATAAAAATAATAAGACATCCATACCCTCTTTATTTTTTATATAATTGATGTTTTTATAGACTACGAGAAAATAAATTATTAGTAACGCCATACCAACAATGCCATATTGGAAAAATACTGCAATATACCCATTATCCATTATTGCATTCATATCTTCAACTGGAGCTGGATCTCCCATTAAAGAAATGCCGTATTTACTAACATAATAATTTGAATATCGAATTCTTCCCGTTAAGAGACTATCCACGTCCTGTATAAAACGACTATCAGTATACTTAAATGCCGAAATAAATGAAAAGGCCATAATCATAATAAATAATAAAGGTAAAGTCCTTATTATAATCTTACGTACATTGGAATTTTGTTTAACTATAATATTAAGGAATATTGTAATAAAAACTAAATACAAACTAGTACGACTTCCAGTATAACTAAACAATAAACAATTTAATATGGATAAAATAATACTTAATTTAAATATTTTTTTATTATATAGTGTAATAATTAAGATTGATATTATAAAAAAAGACATATGCAGAGTATTTGGACTAGCAAAGCCAAAACCATACCTTACGTCTAGGTTATTATTTCTCCATGTTAAAAATACATTGTTTTTTATTATACCAAATAGAGCTAATAGTACCATAAGTATTAGGCTAACCATTCTAATAAGTAGAATATTCTTAAATATTTTTTTTATTTTTATATTCTTAAATCCACACAGTGTAACACATGTTATTAGTAATGTGATTTTATGAGAGAAATAGAAACTTAATATACCAAAAGTAATAAGGAGAAAAACATACATGAGCTCGGATCTTGTGTATTTATCATGTACTATCTTTAATATAACCATCGGGAAAAATATTATTAAAATAATTTTATAAAGGCTATTTTCGCCAATAATACCAATTCCTTTTAAAAAAGTATTTGCATACAAAAAGATCAGAAACCCTATAGTCGGTAAATTTTTAGATGAATCCTCTATATCTTTACTGGCCACCGTTCAGAATTCTCCTTATTAACTGCTTTAGCGGAATTAATCTGAATGATATTTTACGGACTAAGATAATATTGGACTTCCATGACGCGTCATAATGATGGATTGAGTATGTATTGCTGGTAATATTGATTTTATTTGTCCCAATAACCTTTGGGCAGAAAAAATCAGTTGGATATATGACAACGTTTTTTACTGATTGAATCATATTATTCTTTATTAGACCTTCATCAGCTAATAACTTCGACGTTATCTTAACGCATGTAGTTTTTATCCATTTATTATTTTTGAGAAATGGCGTTATTTCGTAGTATTCTTTATTTTTTTTAATAAAACTATTATTCTTCTTTGCTCCAAAACCCAATCCAGTATTAATACACCCAGGCTGCTCCATGCCTAAAAAACATTCATTCTTAAGTAATGAATCCCAAGATTTTATAATTTCAACATCCGTATCTAGATATATTCCACCATGGCTGTAAACTATATCTAATCTTACATAATCACTTAGAAAAGCCCATTTTTTATTCTCAAAGCAATACCTTGTATATTCATTTTTATAGACATCATAGTTAGATTCATCCCATCGGATGATTTTATAATCTGGGCAAAACTTTTTCCAACTATCGATACACTTTTGTACTTCTTTCGGAAGATCTTTTCCTCCGAACCAGCAATAATGGATTACTTTCGGTATCATAAGATCTCCCTATTTATAATATCATTGAGCTTTTTACAGAAGTTTATATTATGAGAAAGATTGTTGTCATTTTTATCGATGCAATGTTTCAAATTATTTTTATTTTGAAGAACTTTTTGAAGTTCATCTGTATTTTCAACTAAAATAATTCGATTCATAAACTCCGAATTATATTTCTTACAAAATATAACTTGATGGTCATTAACGTGTTCACCATATTTTTTCATACGTGGAACGACTATTGGGGTTTTTCCATATTGAAGCGGGATTATAAAGCTGGATGGTCCGCCATGTGTAATAACAATTCTAGCATCCTTTATTTTTTGAATCATTTCTTCGTATGATAAGAATTTCTTCCAATCACAATTTTCTGGAATATAGTCAGAAAATCCAGTCTGAATAAAAACTTCGTCCTTGATTTTTTCGTCTTTTTTCAGTTGATCTATTTTTTTTATTAGACGGTTAAACTGTTGCTCATGTGTTCCTATTGTAACGAAAATCATAATACTCCTAGAAAATACTTCCCAAATTAATGGAATTTTTATACACCTTGGTCATTTCTTCCCATTGCACAATAGTTTTATCGCAAACTGGCTGGACTAATTTACCAGTCATCGTAGGCTTATCTATTCTATCAAAAACTTCAATATAGATATTTTTTGTCTTGAAGAGTTTTCCAATATAAAAGAAAGGTACCGCAATAGCAGCTCCATCTGAAATTATTAAATCTGGTCTTTCCCTTCTTAATACCTTAAATGCAAGAAACGTGTTTTTAATTAGATTCGGGATATTCCTATTTGTAGGGAAATGACAGTGATAAAGTTTTTCATCTTTGAGGAGACTATTTGCGTCTTCCTTATCGAAGGTCACCCAAAAACGTTTTTTATCCTGCCAAAAAGGTTTTAGCTGATACAGCTGCGCAAGATGACCGCCGCTTGAACAGACAAGACAGATTTTAATTTCTTGCAAATTTTTCTTTTCTTTTTGCATCAATTTCAGCGGTCCAATTATTTTACTATTATTCTACCTATCATACATTATTTTTGACAGTTTGTCAATTTGCTGTGGTAGTGGAATACGGATGAAGTCAACCTAGGTCGTGCATGAATTAGCCATTTTCGAAAACCTGTAGTTTTTTGATATGAAAAAGGGAGGCCTCTGCCTCCCAAAACATACTAAAACTCTATTTGCTTTTTCTCTCATACCGTCAATTAACAAGCTTCTCGCCGTGAGGGCCGACAATACGGATCTTACAGTTTGGATTGCTGCGCTTTAACATCTCTTCTGATGGATCATCGAGCTCGCCCTGGTCCCTAAACTCAGGATAGATTGACTCTTTTTTAGCTTCATGAGTTATCTTAAGTTGCGAATTCTCTATAAATTCCTTTACATTATGCAGATCGACATCCTGGTCTCCTTTAGAAGAAGTTGGCTCCATCTTAAAATTCATCGGAAGAGGCTTCACCCCCTCTTTCAGCATCTCGAAAATCTGTAGATTGCTTTTCGCGCCGCGCCATAACTCTGACGATTCCTTATTATCTAAAGCCTTGATAATCAATCGTAAATTATGACTCAGCTCACTCGCCACCTTCACGCATAGTGACTTATTCTCAAACTCCTCTTTAATCTGAGTCTCGAGAGTAAGTAATTTACCTTTCAGTGAAGCAACGCAGTCGCTGGCGCAGTCAATATCCTGATAGAACTGACGACCTAGCTCGGTATGCTTCTTAAAAAACAGCTTTGCAAATGGATCGTCGATCAGCTCCTGGAAGAGCTTGATGATCCATTTTTCTTCATCGAAGATATAGATACAGATTGACGAAACAATCGTAGCCGCCGCATAGTCTGGATGATTATGATAATAATCCAAGACTTTTAGAACCTCTGCGCACAAGATCTTCTCATAATATTCCGTGGCTTGCAGTAAGATCTGTTCAAAGGCCATATATTCGACTCTCTGGACATCAATGATATTCAAAGGAATATAACCCTTAATTGCGGCAATCATCTGGCCAGTCTTCCCCACCAGATCCAACTTAGCTTTCACCAGCTCATCTGCATAATTAAAAAATAGTTTTTCACTCATACTAATGTGGTTAGAGCTTGCTAACTCGGTGGCTACATTTTTGCTTAAATCGTTGTTTGTTTTCTTCATTTCTTCTCCTTTGTTGTGTCTTTGACACGGAAACTAAGACGGAAATTCCATCTCGACATGCTCTTTTCGAGCGGGGTGCATTCGAGTTTTAATATTTTAAAACTACTTTACTTTTTTAGAGTAACATGTTCTATTAAACCATAAATAATATATAGTGCAAGAATAAACATTTTGGACTGGGTTTGCAATGGCGGATTTGACTAGTCCATTCGCTAAAATAAAAATTTACGGTATGAAAAAGGGAGCCGCGGCTCCCATAAAATCGTTAAGACTTCGTAGTTTTGTATTGTAATGATTCCTATATTCAATTGTATTTTTGGTGTATACGACCGGAATACCCAGTTATACACCTGATGTCTTGCTTAGATGTATATATTAAACCCCAAAATTACTCGGTTTACACTAGTTGCTCATCATGGTCTCTTTGCGTGGCATGCCAATGACAAAGAAGTACAGGAGGAAGGTCCGACTCATCGAACCCATAATGAGCCTCGGCGCCCATAAACATGTCGAGCAAGATTGGAATACTTTTATCATCATGCGGCTTCAGTTTGAGGCGGGATATTCTTCGAATTAGATCTGGATATTCATCCGTAATCTTATCAAAGAACCACTCGTTCTCCCTTGCCTCGTCGCCGTAGTAAATCAAGCCGGTACTCCTGAAGGAATTTAAAAAGCGTAAAAACTTCTTCTTGGTACCATTAATCTTAAACCGACTGAGTCTACAGAACGGATTCTGCTTCGCTTTTTCTGACTCAGTCTTAAAAAAACCAAATATCATCTTTTCCTCCTTGA
>ERZ772974.1354-NODE-1354-length-16082-cov-9.596930_pt1 | contig 16082 bp, 8 predicted proteins | sample MGYA00580671_ERZ772974 | MGnify/ENA primary metagenome ERZ772974 (study PRJEB29015, sample SAMEA2738065) | human oral metagenome | biome: human oral; feature: human-associated habitat; material: saliva | place: China | collected 2218 ... | reverse complement strand
CATAGGGAAAATGTGTAGAAAAACCAATCTCAAGGAACTAAAAGCCGTTATGGAGCTACTTTTAGTCACCTTCAGATGCTGTATACAAGTGTATATAGGCTATTTAAAGCCCAACAAATCATTTTATATGAAATTAGCAGCATAGCTGCAATAAAAAACGAATTATATGGTAGACAAGGTAAAGGAAGAATAAAAAAGAGGATGTATCAATTTTGACACACCCCCGTTTCTTTGTTAATCATTTCGTATTCCATAGTTGTTTAGCTTTTATGAGGATTAGACTTTGCGAAGAGTGCTTCCACGTCCTCACGTTTGTAATAGCACTTATGCCTGATTTGGATAAATGGCAACACCGATGTATCTCGGTAATGTTGCAGTGCCCGCTTGCTGATGTTCAGTATTCGGCACACGTCCCCATTGTGCAATAGGTCGGGCAGCTCGGCAGGTGGAGCGAAGTGCTCGTTGAAGCAGTCGGTAAGTTCCACGATGCTCTCTTTCAGTTCCTCCCAAGCGGAGGTGTCAATGGCTGTAAATCTCATTTTCCGTTGTTGTTTTATTTGCGTGATTATTGATTTCTGACGCAAAAGTAAGCAGTGGATTTCAATTTCCGAAGAGGTCGGGATAAGCAGGGAAGAAGATGGAAACGGCAGGAAGTCCACGCATCATATCTCCCCTGTTTTTCCCTTTTCAAATCCTCTTGCATCGCTCTAAAAGTCATTTGTTCCTTACGAAAAGTGCAAAACTCTGCGAACCGTTGCAGACCTCACACTTTCTCACCGTACTATCCGCACACTTATTTTGCCCCTTTTCCTCCATTGTTGGGCGAAAAGGGGCTTTCTCGTTGTGTCGTAGCAAAGAAAAGTGATGTACTTTGATGCAAGAACACCGCCATCTTTGGCTCTGCGAAAAAGGCTGCCTAACTTGGCTTTGGTAATTGAGAACGTGCCAAATATCAAAACCAAGTAATAGAAAGCAATCCGCACAATGAAAAGAGAAAACTGCAACAACACCTCAAAGAACATCCAAATAGAGGAGTTCCTTTCGGAGCGATATGAGTTCCGTTACAATACCGTCTTAAACCGAGCCGAGTATTGCCAAAGAGGAACGGGGAACTATGTGGCGATAGACCGCTACTGCATCAATACGCTCAAACGAGCCTTGAATAAGGAAGCAGATGTACAGACCTCGTCCGAAAACCTATACAGCATCATAAAGAGCGACTTCTCCCCACAGGTCAATCCTGTACAAGCCTATTTTCATAGTTTGCCAGCAGTGAAACAAGGAGTAGTAACCGCCCTTGCCGACTGTGTGAGCGTAGCCAATCCCGAGAAATGGAGGGAATACCTTACCAAATGGTTGGTGGCAGTAGTAGCCAATGCGATGGATGACAAGCAGTGTTGTAACCATACTTGCCTTGTATTGACGGGTGAACAGGGAAAATTCAAGACCACATTCCTTGACCTTCTCTGTCCACCAGCTCTATCCGACTACCGCTATACAGGAAAGATATACCCACAGGAGAAAGATATATTGAGTCTTATCGGTCAAAATCTCATCATCAACATCGACGACCAACTCAAAGCTCTCAATAAGCGAGACGAGAACGAGCTGAAGAACCTGATAACCTGCCCGCAGGTGAAGTACCGTATGCCTTACGAGAAGCATATTGTGGAACGACCGCACTTGGCAAGTTTCGTGGCATCGGTCAATGGAAACGACTTTCTCACCGACCCGACAGGAAGCCGACGTTTCCTACCTTTTGAGGTATTGGCGATAGATATAGACCGAGCCAAGACAATCCCAATGGATGCTGTGTATAGCGAAGCCAAAGCACTACTAAAAAGCGGATTTCGCTATTGGTTCAATGATGAGGAGATTATCGAACTGTACCATAATTGCGAAGCCTTCCAAGTCTATACGACCGAAATGGAACTATTGCTCCGCTATTTCACCTTTCCAGCGGAAGCGGAAAAAGCCACCAAGCGTTTTTATATGACCAATTCGGAGATAGTTGGCTACCTCTCCATCTACACCCGACAGCAGCTCTCTCCCAAACGGATGGGTGAAGCCCTGCGAAAGGCAGGCTATACGAGAGAGTGTCGCAGGGTAAACGGCAATCCCGTATATGTGTATGCCGTCCGCAAGATTTACCCCGAGCAACCGCCATAGCACTCTGTTGTTATCCCTCTCCTTTGCAATTCTTCTTTCTCTTTTCTTTCCTTTCCTTTCCTTTCCTATTCTCCTTACTACATTACTACAAAGGATGATAATACGGTGAAAGAGAAAGGATTGCAGGAGGTATTCATATTGCGACACAGCTTACTACCATCTTGCTACGCTTCTACGGCAGACTGAATGGCTATACGGTGTAGAAGGAATAGGTAGAAAGATAAAATGGAGGGAAGTGTTACACTTTTCTCTTTCACTGTCAATCACTTATCCGAGTGTCGAAGGGTAGTAAGATAAAAAGAGGAAAACTCTAAAAAGAGAAAACAGAACAAACAATGAAATAACGAACAATGAATATGAATAACCCAAACCCAACAATAACAGCAATGAACAACGAATATTACGACTTACAAAGTATTAAGGGAATATCCATAGCGGATTACCTTCATGCTCGGGGCATACAGCCCGTCAAGCAATACGGAAGTTATGCCCTTTACAATGCACCCTATCGGGAAGACTATAGCGCCAGCTTGAAAGTGGACTTTGCACGGAATCTCTGGTATGATTTCGGCTTGGGCAAAGGTGGCAGCATCATAGACCTTGTGATGTTGTTGCAAAGGTGCAATGCTCACGAAGCAATGAGCCATTTGGCAGGGAACGCTCTTTCCTTTCATCGTGCAACTCCTTCAAAGGAAGAAATATCAAAACAATCCCCAAGCACAAGGCGCATTCTAGGCATCAGTGAGGAACTGTCCCCACACCTGCAACGCTATTTGCAGGAGGATCGCAAGATTGACTTTTTGCTTGCCAAGCACTATCTGCGTTCCGTGTGCTACGAGGTGGACGGAAGAACTTACACCGCCATAGGATTTCCCAATCGGACAGGAGGATATGAACTCAGGGACGACAGACATTTCAAAGGGACAATCGCTCCGAAAGATATTTCCGTTATCGGTTGTGTGGATGGGACAAAAGACATCGCACACAACATTTTTAAGGGCTTTATTGATTTTCTGTCCTTTTTCACGATGAAAGGAAAAGAAACCATCTCACCCTCCATCGTGCTGAACTCGGTCAGCAATCTTTCACGAGCTATAGCCTATCTTCACGAGAACAGCATTGACTCCGTTCGAGCTTTCCTTGACAACGACCAAGCAGGACGACAAGCCCTTCAGTCTTTACAATCGGCTGGTATCAAAGTAGAGGATATGAGCCTACATTATGGCAGATATAAAGACCTGAACGAGTATCACGTTTCTCGCCAGAAAGTGATGGAACAAAAACAGAAGGAACCGCAATCGGTCGTCAAACGTGGATTTCGCAGATAAGGCAAAAGAGTGCAATTAAAACCAAGTATCAACCGGGTATCCTTAGGGACTAAAAGAGAACAAGAGACAGACAGATAGCTTTGTTTCAAGAGCAATGGCAGTTTTCCCAACTGCAAGTTTCCTAAAAAGAAACTTAGCAACAAAGCTTCTGTGCATTCAGAGAATGCAAACACCTCAAAGGGGAGTTTCGGATTGGGCGGAGCGGCATTTAGAAGAAATGCCATAGCTCATTAGGGCATTTTCTTCACGCTCCACTCCGTTACCGCTAAAAAAGCCCTTCTGAGCCAAGGGACTTCGCCCCTTTGGATACCCCTTAAAACAATATTCAACTTATGGGCTACGCAGTATTACATATAGACAAAGCTCGTGGCAACGACTCGGCAATGACCGCACACATCGAGCGTACATTCGTGCCAAGTAATGTCGATGCAACTCGCACACACCTCAACCGTAAGTTGGTGCAATTTCCTGCAAATGTCACCAACCGCACGGAAGCCATAGAACACCGCATCGCCACAGCAAACATCTACCGTAAGGTGGCAGACAACCAAGTCAAGGCACTTCGCTTTATCCTCTCAGGGTCGCACGAGGATATGCTCAAACTTGAAAGCGAGGGTCGCTTAGGAGAATGGTGTGACAGCACAATGCAGTGGCTTTACACCACCTTTGGAAAGGAAAATGTAGTGGCAGCCACACTACACGCAGATGAGGAAACTCCGCATATCCACGCAACGGTAGTACCCATCGTACAAGGAGAAAGACGTAAAGCCAAGACGGAAGCAGAGAATGGCAAGCGGAAGTACAAGACAAAGAAAGGCAAGATACGACTCTGTGCAGACGATGTGCTTACTCCGAAGAAATTAGAGGAGTACCAAACCACATACGCAGAACAGATGAAACCTTTCGGGTTGGAGAGAGGTATATATGGCTCGGAAGCCAAGCACCGCTCTAATATGGAGTATTACAAGGAGATACTCAAGGAGACGGAACAGAAACAAGCCGAAGAAGCCGATCTTATCGAAAAGGTAAGAGATTTGGAGAAGCAGGCAGGTAAACTTCGGGTAAAGGGTACGCTTTATTCGCTCTTTGGCAACACGGAACTTGACAAGGCAGAGAAGCGTATCGGAGAGTTGGAGAGGGAGATGGAGCGACAGAAGTTCCTTTCAGAAAAGGAGAAAGTCGAAATCCGCAAGGAGGTTATTCTCCTGCAGGATACCGTTGCAGCCAAAGACAAGACCATAGCTGGACAGCAGAAGGAAATCAAGGTGTATGAGGAGGAGCGAAGTTTCATTCGGCATTTCTTCCACAGTTTCTACCTCTTGCTCAATATCCGTCTGTTGCTCCGCAAGATGGGCGTTGATGACGACACCTTTGTCAGAATGCACCAAAAGCAGGTAGCGGTACGTAGTACGGCTGATGTGTATTCGGGAATGTACAAGCGTACTTTCACCGAGGAGAATGCCGAACTCCGTATCACGACTAATGAGAAGCGTCAACCAACCCTTACCATCAATGGTCTGTCCGTCCCCGACTGGTGTGAGCAGAAGTGGCAACAACTCATTCACCACAACCGCTCACAACGGCTGTAATCGCTTTTTCTTTCATCGCCAAAGAAGAAAAACACGAAAGAGCGCTCACTTTTCCACACAAAGTGTTACTTTTGCAACTGAAATAGTGAGTGTTCTATACGACCTGCATCTAATCGCAGAACCTTGTAATTTAGGCACCTAGTCCGAAATCATATTTTTAGGGGAGCAAACTATTTTTGCCTTACTGGGTGGTCAATAACTCTCGCCCTGACGAGTTTATTTTCTCGACTTTTTCATAAGGTATTGGGAGGAATATAAAGTTCTACAACTTTAAACTACCCTGCCAAAGTATTAAAAATAATTGGTAGCATATAATATGGGTAGTAGCAACTACATAGCAACAGCAAATAACTATGTTATAGAAAGGAAAAAAGGTAGGTTTGTAACAGTAAAATAAACACCAACCTGTTGTCTAAAATGGGGAGGATACTAAAGGAATAAATTAATATGTCACAAAAGGGAAGCGTATTTCAAAAAGGAGGAGGTGGGACAAACTTTGAACAACTCGTTCAAACGGCGTTTCTTACAACTCTTATCATTCATGGTAATGCTCCATGTCTTGATTCTGGTGAATTATCGGAGGTTGCACTACAAGTAACTAACAGAGGCTATGAAACTGATGATTTTATGGTTACGGCAAAATCAGCAAGTGGTGAACATCGTATATTGATTCAGGTAAAACATGATATATCATTTACTGTTGATAATGAAATATTCAAAGAGGTAATTAATGCTTTTTGGAAAGACTATAATAATACTTCAATTTTTGACAAATCAAAAGATAAACTTATTATAATAAAGAATGGTTTAACTAAAGATGAAAGAAATCATCTTAAATCGCTTTTTAATTGGGCAAAAAATCACGCAACAGAAGCAGATTTTATTACCGAAGTAAACAGGATAAAAGGAAAGAAAGACCGATTAGATGTTTTTCGTGAGGTGCTAAAAGAAGCAAATAAAAATACATATTTGACAGATAAAGAACTTTGGGAGTTTTTGAAATGTGTTGATGTTTTGGAATATGATTTCCTAAACGAAGGGAGTATTGATAAAACATATTTTCTCAATCTGATTAAGCTCAGTAAAAACAAAAATTCGGCAACAACCGAAAAAGATATTTGGGACAGTATTTTTGCTTATGTTGCTACGCTTAATCCAAATGGTGGAAGTGTGACACTTGAAAGTATTAAAGATAAAGATTTCTTTCAGCATTTTGATAACACACATTTAACTCCATACTTCAAAGCCGTTGAAAAACTTAAATCAGACAGCAATGAGATTTTACGACCAATAAAAACTTATATTGGAAAAGGAGAAAACGAATTTCATTTACAACGATCAGAATTAAGAGAAAAAATTTTAGTTGGTCTAAGTAATTCCCAACTAACGATTGTGACAGGAAAACCTGGAGTTGGGAAATCAGCTGAAATCAAAGAGATCCTTGAAAAAGATTATCCTAATGCAAGTGTGTTTGTTTTCAGAGCAGACCAATTCAATGAATCTACGCTCGCCAATGTTTTCTCAAGTCAAGGGGTAAATGAAACAATACAAAATATTTTCTCATGTATCTCCCTTATTCCTGAAAAAATTATTTTCGTTGATAGCTTGGAAAAGCTATTGGAAGCAGATCCCGAATGTGCCTTTAAACAGTTATTAGCGTTACTTAAAGAGCACCCAGAAATTAAATTAATTGCTTCGTCACGGAAATATGCGATTGATTTAATTACATTAAAATTTGGTATTGATAAAGACAATATATGTATAATTGACATTCCAACGCTTAATGAAGAAGAATTAAAACTTGTAGCTGAAAAGTTTCCGCAGTTAAATAGCGTTCTAAAAAACGACAAAGTCAAAAAGTTGTTGCAAAGTCCAAAATATCTGGACTTCTCAATCTTAGCAATTAGTAAAACAAACGATGATTATGCTAATGTTTCGCAGACAGAGCTTAAAGACAAGTTATGGAATTCATTAGTTGTAGATTCTACCAATACAAAAAATGGACTTCCACTTAAACGTGAAGAAGCCTTTAAAGAAATTGCAGTAAAGAGAGCAAAGGAAATGAAACTCTTTACTAAACCTGATAAGTCTGATGCAGAGGCTATAGCCTGTTTAGAAAATGATGAAATTGTATTTCAGGAAAACAACAACAGAAAGTATTCTCCCACTCACGATATATTAGAAGATTGGGCATTAGTAAAATATGTTTCTTCAAAGTTTGAAGACTTTCCAAATCCAAAAGATTTTTTCAACAATTTAGGAAACGAGCCGGCTATTAGACGAGCATTTCGTCTTTGGGTGGAAGACTATTTAATTGACAACAATGGTAAAATAAATGAACTGATCAAGGTAACAATTGCTGACCAAACTATTGAGAAATATTGGGCAGATGAATTGTTGGTAGCTGTATTTAAGTCAGAAAACAGTAATTCATTTTTTACTTCTTTTGAAAAAGAACTTCTTGAAGACAACTCTGTTTTCTTCAATAGATGTTTGCATATCATAAAAACTTGTTGCAAAGAAAGCGACCAAAAAACGAACAACAGCAATTTGCTTTTGCCGATTGGTTCGGGTTGGAAAGAAGCATTGTTTTTTATTCAAAAGAACAATACTCAATTAGAATCAATAAAACTTACAATACTCAATTTTCTCACTAATTGGTATTACCGATTACTTTTTCAATACAAAAAAATTGAAAACGCAGAATTAGAGGCGGCAAAATCTATTGTCCTAACCTATTTGAAAGAAGTTGAAGAAGAAAAAGAATTTTGGCAAGGGGAAAATGTCAAAGGTAAATCATCAAACTTGATTTCAATTTTATTTGACTTGGCTTCAATTTCAAAGGAAGAAATTAAACAACTTATTGCAAGAGCATTTACCAAGAAGGAAAATCGGGAATCTTGGAGATTAAATTCTTTTTACGAAAATGTAATTGAAAGTTGTCTTTCAGGTATAGGAAACCAGCGTTTGATAAAAGAATTGCCTGAATTGATTATTGAAACAGCTTGGAAAAATTGGAAATATATACCACCAAAAGAATCTGATTATCCAAATGAAATTAGATTTATATCAAGACACTCTTTGCGTGATGAGGAATGTTGGGGAATAAGAGATAGACATTCCTTTTTCCCTTCGGGAATTTACAAAACGCCTTTTTACAATTTATTGTGGATTCACCCAATCGTTGGTTTGAAGTTCATCATTGATTTTATCAATTATTCGGTTGAATTTTATGTAAACGCTACTTGTGAATATAAGCATAAAATTTCTCAAATTGAAATAGAACAGAATGACGGAACAAAAACAAAACTATATGCGGCGTGGGAATTATGGGCGGCTTACAGAGGTTTAAGCGTTACAAACTACGCATTGGAATCATTGCTAATGAGCCTTGAGAAGTTTTTATTAGAAACGGCTAAAAGAAAGACAGATGTTAGTAGAGAGAACTTGAAGTTTATATTTGATTATGTTCTTAAAAACAGCAATAATGTTGCTCCATTAGCAGTTTTAACGAGTGTTGCTATTGCTTATCCCAGAGAAGTTGAAGAAGCGATGTTGCCTTTATTGTCTGTCAAGGAATTTTATGAGTGGGATTTAAGTCGAGCACTTGAAGAATACTCTTCGTTTGCCACAATGGATTATGATATTTCATTTGCACAAAAAGAGCGTTTGGAATCAAATCAACTTCCACATAGAAAAAAATATCAAAGAGGGCTTCGAGATTTTATTTTAGACTACCAATTTAATGTTAGAAAATTAAATAAAGAAATTCACCAAATAATTGACAAACTAAAAGCACGAAATGATGGTAAAGATGTTATATGGAAAAAGAATTTAATTGAAATGGATATCAGAAACCATAAAGTTGGAAAATATGATGAAAAACTTGGTGGTTTTCCTATTCAACCTGAATACGATGATGAAGTTGTAAAGTTTATTGAATCCAATAAAGAAAGTTTTGAAGCAGATACAAAGTCTTTGAATATTTCAGGACAACTTTCAAAAACTTACGAAAAGAAAGAAATTATTGATTTTTCATCTTGGTTATCTTGCTATGAACAATATTCTTCATCAAGATCTTTAAAAATCCTTTATGACAGACCAATCACGTTAGCTGTATTAGGACTGAGAGATTTTGCAACAAACATAAATGAAGAGCAAAAAACAAAGTGTATAAAAATAATTACTGATGCAACAACTTCTATTCTTCAAGATACATTTAGCAGAGATTATAGCCTTAATATGAGTGTCAGCATAATGGAAAAAGAAATAGCTTTGTCTTCTTTCCATTTTCTTTTGCAAAATGTTGATAACGAAGAAGATAAAAACGGCATAATAGCTACAATGATTTATATGCTATTCGCACCGTTCCACGACCACGAATTTGACAAAATCATACAATACTTTAGAGAAGTATTTTTCAAACAATTTCCTAATGAAGCAAAAAGAGTTTGGCTTGGTCTCATTAAGTATGCTTGTTACAAAAAAGCTAATCCTAAATCTCATAGACACCAAGATGAAGATAGTTTAAAGGATGTGCTGGACAAGGAAGAAAAATTTGTTCAACAAATTTCATCCAATAAGAATTTAAAGTTTGATCTTTCAGAAATTAGTTTAGAAAAGTGTGAGGGATATTTACTTGCAAGAGCTTTTGTAATTACGCCATACGACACAGCAGATAAAGATTTTACAGATTTCATAAACCACATATTACCGATAGTTCTTGGCGACTTAACTAAAAAAGAAGATTATTCATATAACAGAGGAAGAGAATCTCGACAATTTCATCACGAATCAATTTCAGATATTAAACAATATCTTGCCAATTTATTTTTGGACGCAGATTTTGATTTTTCAAAATCTGTTTTAACTACATTGGTCAATTCATTGTCAAAAAATACGCAAAGACAAAGATTTGGAAGAGACGATTTGTTTCAATTTGTGAATACTACTTTGGATTATTTTGTATTGAAATTATATGACAATGGAAATTTAAAAATAGACCAGATAAAATACTCACAGCAACAGACCAACTTTTGGAATCTATGGGAAGTTCTGTTTGATTTAGTCCCAAGTGTTGGAACACACCCGCTAATTCAAAAACTTCTGTTGGACATTAGATATTTGCTATGGGATTATCAAGGTAATCCCAATGAAAATAATTGGAGTGTTTTGAATGGGAAAAAAGAGTTTTACAAAAAAATATTTCTTGAAAAAGGAAAAAGCAATGCTTCATCAGTAATAAATGTGTTTTCAACAATTGGTGGAAAAGAATTTTTACCAGAAGGTATCAGTTGGCTGGCAGATGTTTTCAAATCAAATCCTATGACCTCGTTATCTTTGACATCAGTTTCATCAGATAGAATGATTAAAAGACTTTTCTACAATTACATTTCAAAAATCAAAAACGACAAAAAACTAATTGACGATTATATTTGGATTTTAAACCGGATGGTTGATTTGGGTTCGTCAGAAGCATATTTATTTAGAGAAAACGTAATTACGTATAAAAGCATTAAGTAAACTGCGAGTAGAAGAAACTCTCTACTCGTTCTTTGGAAACGCTGAACTTGAGCGTATTACGGAATTAGAGAAAGAAGGTAGGACAACAACGCCCCTCAAAGAGAAGGAGAAGAACGAAATCCGTAGGAAGGTGATTCTCTTATAGGATACCATCAAGGGAAAAGACAAAACAATCTCAGAACAACAACGAGAAATCAAGGTCTATGAAGAGGAGCTAAGTTTTATCCAGAGATTCTTTAATAGCTTCTACCTCTTTTGTGCAATATTTGTTTGATACTCCGCAAGATGGCTTCGATGATGGCACCGTAGTAAAGATGCACCAAAAGCAGGTGGCGATACGAGTACGATAACAGCTCATTCATCGTAACCGCTCACAACGACTATAATCGCTTTTTTCTTTCACTGACAAGAAGAAAAACATGAAAAAACGCTCACTTTTCCTCGAAAAGGGTTATCTTTGTAAGTGAAATAGTGAGCGTTCTTTGGCTATTCAAAATATTGTATATCAGTGCACTTAGATTTTTCTAAAATCAAAAGTATAAATGATTATGGAACAAATTAAATACTCTCAAGCATTCAAAAATGCGTGTGACAAATATTATGGAAACTATGAAACAATAGTCTCATACGGTACCAATCAAGCGAAGAATGTATTTCTTGGAGATAAAAACAATCAGGTTTGCAGATTTTGTGGCTGTAAGAAGGGAGAGGTTACTTTCAAAAAAGAAGCGCATGCTTTATCCAATTTGATAGGAAATGATCGTCTGTTTTCATATTATGAATGTGATGATTGTAATGGAAATAGATTTTCAAAGTATGAGAGCGAATTTTCAAACTACATGAAACTCTTACATTGTTTGTCACAAGTAAAGGGCAAGAGGGGTATTCCATCATACAAATCCCGGAAAGACGACTTTACACGTATAGATATTAAGGATTTTATTTCCGTATTGCAAAAAGAAGATGAAACTGCTATCGCTCATCTGGACAAAAAGAATAAGGTTATTCATTTTAAGGGTAAAAGAACATATACTCCAGTGAATGTATATAAATGCCTTCTTAAGATGGCTCTAACGGTCATGCCAGATAGCGAACTACTAGAAGTAACGAATGCCATGGATTTTTTGATGGATAGAAAAAACATAAAAGGGCAGCTCCTTGTTGGGTATAGGCAATATGGAGGAATTTCCCCATTCCCAACTCCTGTCACAATGCTTTTCAAAAGAAAAGATGAGAGGCTGGAGGAAAATGTTCCTCTATATATGTTCCTGCTTGCATATGGCAACTTTGCATTTCAGTTTCAGATTCCATTCTGTCCTGCTGATAAATTCCTGTTTGGGAAAGAAATATCTATGCCATATATCCCAACTATTGCAGATACGATAATCCCACAACGACTGAAAGGATTAGATTTTAGTTCCTCTGAGAAAGTAATAAAAGAGGAATATGGCATGGATATGACATTCGAAGATATGAATCGCGATTGGTGGGTGACAATTAAATATGTTCTACAGCATCCGTGGGACTCACTTAAACGACTATTGGCGAATAATTTGTAATACAAAATATCTGCATTATGAAATTGATATCATTTAAGGAGTATGATGCTCTAAAGGCATATATGGAGCCAAAGTTACTTGAACTTTGGCTCCATGAGAATGAAGTAAGGAAAGAGCAAGGGATCGAAGAACTTAATTCATTTCAGACAGGTTTCCCTATAAATGAAATATATCATTACTATGTCGAGGGTGACCATAATTTCTATATAGTTTTTAATGTGTCATGCCATAGATTATTACAAGAAGGTATTATAGAAGCTCTTGAGGCTTTCCCTGAAAAATTTGGTACTGGTAATGCTATGGATGTCGTAGATGCACTATATGAGGGGAGTGTATTCAAGAGATTTGACAGTAAAGATAGATTTATTAAGTTCCTTGCTGAAAATGCCTGTTGTTATGTAGTATATGCAAACAAAGAAGGGTTTGGTGATATCTTAAGACTTGACACCTTTCGTAAAGTAGACGAATGCAATGGTAAGCAAGATGTATATGACTTTACAGGCGGTCTAATGCACGTACTCAAACATTTCTCATATGAGGGTAGAAATCTTGCTGTAGGCAAAGACGTTCATGATTTATTCGACCTAGAACACCTTGTATATTTAATTGCCATGGCATTCAGATTAAAAAATGGAGAAAAATGTAATTGGGAAGCTACTCAAGAACTAACAGAAGGTCCTATGCACGCAGTTTTCTACAAAGAAGAAACGACGGGGTTTTATTTCATCAAAACGTATCATAGAGTCAAAAAAAAACAATAATTTCTTTCACTGAAAAGAAGAAAAACAGGAAAAACCGATCACTTCTGCTCGTAAAGGGTTATCTTTGCAAGTGAAATAGTAAGCGTTCTTTGGCTATTCAGAATATTGTGTATCAGTGCACTTCGCTCATTTCTAAATCGTTACCCATACGATCTGCATTTAATCACAGAACCTTGTAAATTAGGTACTTAGCCAGAAATTATATTTTTTTTATGGACAGCCGGTCTATAGTCAGGTCATAAAATTGCTGGATAAAGCCAAAATTCAACAAATTAGTCTTGAAACGCTAGGGAGCGAACGCTATGTGAAGCGTTTGACAGGCTGGAAACACCTCATCATTATGCTCTTTGGTGTTCTCAAACACTTTGATTCTCTGCGTGAATTGGAGATTGGAATGAAAGCCGAGACGACGAAACTCTCTCATTTGGGTCTTGATTACGTTGTCCGTCGCAGTACGCTTGCAGAAGCCAACCAGCGGCGTCCACAAGAGTTCTTTGCCAAGGTTTATGGCTCTCTATTGGAACGCTACACTCCATTTTTAGCGGACAGCCGACCTGTGGGCTGTCAAAAAGCGTGGGAGAAGCAGCTTTATATGATAGATTCTACCACTATCACGCTCTTTGACAACATTCTCAAGGGAGTAGGTAGACATCCCAAAAGCGGAAAGAAGAAAGGCGGAATGAAGGTACACACCATTATGAAGTACCAAGTAGGTGTACCTATGGTGGTAGAACTGACTTCCGCGGCCAAACACGATCATTATCTTCTCAAAAAGGTGCACCTGCCCCAAGATTCCACCTTGGCAATGGATAGAGCCTATATAGACTATGCACAGTTTCAAAGGCTTACGGAAGAAGGTGTCTGCTATGTGACTAAGATGAAGAAAAACCTCAACTACCAGGAATTGGCTTCTACAGCCTATGTTTCTCGTGATGGTTTGGTCACTCATATCGACAAACACATTCTTTTTGAGAAAGAGAAGGTAAGGCACGAAGCCCGATGCGTAGAGCTATGGAGTAATAACTCTCGTAAGTCGGTGACGTTACTGACTAATAATTTTGAACTATCGGTTGAGGAACTTGCTGAAATCTACAAACGAAGGTGGGCTATAGAAACTCTCTATAAACAACTGAAACAGAATTTTCCTTTGCACTTTTTCTATGGTGAGAGCGTGAATGCCATCCAGATACAAACCTGGGTGGTACTCATCGCCAATCTCTTGTGCACAGTACTGTCCAGAATGATTAAAAGACACGTTTCTTTTTCTCAAATCGTAACCATGCTTAGATTGACGCTCATGTATTACACCAATTTCATCGCTTTCATGGAAGATCCCCAAAAGGATGAGTGTGCAATTTGGGCTGAGAGAGCTAAATCCCCACCCTCGGAACCATCATTATTTGATTAGGGGGCTTGCTTTTTGAAAAAGAAAGCCCGAAGTCCTACTCTAAAGGGCTTCGGGAAGGTTTTTAGTGCAGTTTTGAAATTTACCGGACAGCAATATATTTTTTACTTCTCAATAAGTACAACAGCATAAGTAGAAATGCCCTCTTCACGTCCTGTAAAGCCTAGCTTTTCAGTAGTTGTTGCTTTTAGAGAAACATCAGAAATATCTATGTCCATCAAGGATGCTAATGTCTCTTTCATTTTCTCAATATGGGGATTAAGTTTGGGGTGTTCAGCACAAATTGTTGCATCTATATTGCCAATGTGCCAGCCTGTCTTATGTAGTAGCTCTGTCGTTTTCCTGAGAAGGATTTTACTATCAATATTTTTGTATTCTATATCAGTATCAGGAAAATGGTAGCCTATATCACGAAGATTAGCAGCCCCAAGTAGAGCATCGCAAATTGCATGGATGAGTACATCTGCGTCGCTGTGTCCTAATAAGCCTTTTGCGTTTTCTATGGAGATTCCTCCCAGCCATAACTTGCGTCCCTCTACTAATTTATGGACGTCATACCCCAAGCCTACTCTTATCTTTGTCATAATATGTTTATTTTCTACGTCCAAATAAATCTTTGATACCATCCATATCAAAACTCAAACCTACTCTAAATGTTTGGTCGAGAGGATTAGAAGCACTAGTTGCAACTACGTAGCCAGCATCAATGGATAGCACATTCATGCGGAAGCCAGCACCAACAGAGAAGAAGCTTCGTCCGCCTTGTGAGGCATTCTCATTGTGGTAACCTCCACGGAGAGTGAATTTATCATTATAGGTGTATTCAACTCCGACTCCCCAATTTATTTCTTTGAGTTCTCCTTTGAAACCTTCAGGTGCATCGCCAAAACTTTTGAAAATACCCTTTATCGAACTCATATCATAGTATTTTTCACGTATGCGCTCGTTATAATCTTCGTTACTCTCATCTGCATTTCTAAGCGGCATAGACGGAACTAGGAATTTGTTTGCATCAGCACTAAAAGAGATACGATTATATTCATTTAGTGGTATCATCAAACTCCCACCAATACGTAGATTTGTAGGAATGAAGTATGAATAATCCCCTCCGTAATTTATTTTTGAGCCAATGTTACTAATGTTGACGCCAAAGGCTAGTTGGCTCTCGCGGCTTCCTAACATCACATATTTATTCCAATACATTGCTATGTCAGCAGCGAAGGCTGATCCTGCTTTGGTATTGTCATCATAGTGACCGCTCAAGTCAGAATACATATATCGAAGAGCTACAGCAGCAGAGAGATTATCACTCAACATTCTACTATAGGCTACATCAATTCCGAACTCGTAAGGCTTTACTGTCATTGCATTGTCATTTGATACAGAAAAGTCACCCAACGAGAAGTAGCGCACAGAAGTACTCAGTGCTTGGTAGTCTCCTAAGCGAATATAGCCCGTCGCATTTAAAAGAGCTATGCCTGTCGTAATCTTACGTAGCCACGGCGTGTAGTTAAGAGAAACTCCTGCTCTACTAATCGTAAAGGGATATTTTGCGGGGTTCCACTGCTGTGCATTAACATCTGGGTCAGTAGCAGCACCAATATCACCCATACCGCCAGCACGGGCGTCAGCCCCAATGCTCTGAGAAGTAACTGCTGTCAGGATAGGATTAAACTTGTCGCGTATGTCGTCATTGTTACCTGCGATTGCGGGACTCGCTACAATGATTGTTGCCAAAAATAATTGTA
>ERZ772974.1345-NODE-1345-length-16121-cov-6.878128_pt1 | contig 16121 bp, 14 predicted proteins | sample MGYA00580671_ERZ772974 | MGnify/ENA primary metagenome ERZ772974 (study PRJEB29015, sample SAMEA2738065) | human oral metagenome | biome: human oral; feature: human-associated habitat; material: saliva | place: China | collected 2218 ... | reverse complement strand
GTTCATCATCATATGAATTTACTTTTTTGATTTCAACTTTCAATATATCACCACCCACATTAATAACTCTTACAGTACATCCGTTCCTTCATCTTAAAATACAATTTTATTTATAGAAAATCTTAGCCCAATCTTGTTTTGCGCTTAAGATACGAGCTACAAATACTTTGTGATGTTCAATGTAATAAAATGCTAAATAACTTTCTATTGGCATATATCGATAAGATTTACCATCACTAGTAATCTCACCATATCCTCTACTTGAAACCAAAGGACAGACTTCCAGAAACATTTCCAATGTCTCCAAAGCACTTAAAATTAAGTCTACTTTTCCATCAGCAGATTGCTGACTATAAAAATTTACAACAATATAGTTGTGAATATCATGTAAGTCTTTCTTTGCACTATCTGCAAGGAAAACAGGATATCGTTTTAAATTATTCAAGATTGAATTCCTTTCTCACATCTGCTAGAGAAGTAATCTTTCCTTGAGCAATTTCTTGATGCCCAGCTAAAATTTCTTTCTTTAGGTCATCAAATGCCACTTGATACTGTGTATCCTTTAAATCACTAGAAACAAATTCCTTTGCATCAACTGTGCCATTTGCGATTTTTCTTAGCGCTGCATTCAGCACATCCGAAACTGTAATTTTCTCATCCTCTAAGATTTCTTTTGTCTTCTGATAAGATACTGAATCTGCACGAAAATTTACTATCTGTGTACTAGCCATCCTAACCACTCCTTTGTAAATACATTTTGTATATACATAATAGCATAAAGGAAGTAACGTAATCAAAAACATATCCATCAATGTTATGTGTAACATTGATGGATATGAAAAGCACTCGTAAATCTTTACTAATTCCTTCTCTTAAATATGGAAATTTTTATTATTTACCATATTTTTCAATCAGTTTCTTCTTTATCTCAGTAAATTCTTCTTCTGTGAGAACACCTTGATCTAAAAGTTCTTTGTTCTTTTTAATTTCATCTGCGATAGAAGTCTCTGTATTCACTCTTACTGTAGTATTTTCATTTTGTTCTTGAAGATCAACAGTTCTCTGAATCTCCATTAAGTCAGCTTCCATTTCTTCTTTTGAATATGAGAATTTTGCTTCATCTAAAATATTTACAAGCCTAAAACCCTGTGGCCGTAATGTTGCGAATGTAATTCCTCCAGATACAATACCACCTAATATTGGCACTGCTTTAGCAACAGCTTTTCCAAATATTTCTCTTGTCATCCTTTCACCAAAGAATTTAACTATCGACTTAACTAAAGGGTAGTAGAATGTCTTTGTTAAAGCCATTTGTGGTATTTTCTTCAATGCCTGCTTACCCAATTGAGAAGCAAGAACTCTTAATGTTGCTGCTGCACCACCTGTGCCAAACATAACACCACAATAGATAATGAGTGAGTTCATTACCTTCTCTTCTTTTAAGTTCTCTTTACTCCATAAATCATCTTCACCATATAGATAAGCGATTTCTTGAGCAATTCTAAGTGCCATACCAAAGTACTGAATTATATCAGCGGGAATTGTAGTTGCTGATGCTAATCCTCCAGGTAAACCTGCCGCAAATGACATGGCTGTCGATTTCATTGTACGATCAACAACCAAACTTCTGGCCAGTTTCATTAACTCATCTCTATCAATACCAGCCTCAATAGGGCCTAACGCAAGAATATTTTCTTTTAATTCCTGATTCTTCTTCTGAAATACAGACATTAGAAATGAGTCCCTGTTGACTTTTACACCAGGTATTTGGACTGCCAATTCAATAACTTGAACGATTACATTATCTGTGTTTAATTGCTCTGCCATTATTTTTTCCTCCTAGAATAGCAATTGTATTTTTCGCGAAATAGCGAATTGGATTAACGAATAATCACTCGCTTCTATGTTGCTCAAAAAATAGGAGTTAATATCGTTATTTGTTATTATTATAACATATTGGAAACTCACGTTTATCAAAAAAATTGTCATTAACCGTATATACCCTACTAAACTTCTAAGCCACATAGTTTAAACCTGTCAAGCGTGGGATAAGATATACATTTTTATGACACGAGAAAACATTGTACTCATTTTGGCACTTTAATTTAAATTAGCACAAAGGATAATTTCTTTATTCTCTGTTTGATGGACATAAAACGCAACCTGATTACCTGCATGATACCCAAAATCTTGATTCGGCTCATTTAGCAATGTACCAATAATTTCATGTTCAGCTAATGCGTCAATACGCACCCAACATCCTTCCGGCTTGTTTCCATTCTTCAATAGGTAGACTAATACATCATCTGGATATTCAGGACTTCTTGAGCTATCTAAGAAATCCATATTACGGGTTTCTTCTACTTCATCTCCTGCATCATAGTTTTTTAACATATCAAGTTTATCTGAATATAGTTTATACATGCTATCATCTTCATCATCGATAAAGAAACACTCATCTTCCATAACAGATTCAATTCGAATCTTTGATAGTCTTTCTGAATTTCCAGCACCATAGGAAAGTTTTTCACTATCCATAGATGCAGCAGCCAAAATCTCAAGTGTAAAACCAGCCATGCGATCAATATATCCATACGTTAAAATACAATTTGCACTATCTACACCAGGAAAATCTTTCAAAATCCCTTTTAGACTATCCTTCATAGGAACAACAATAAAATTATGATAAAAAGCTCTAAATCCTACTTCACTAAATTTCATCTTTTCTACCTCTACTATCTTCTTATATATAAACATAGCAATCTTTATCCTTCATTACTCTATATCCATATGACATGTGGATATTGGGATTTTCTTATGTTCATCTAAATAAAAACACTTATGCTCTGAACGGTTTTAAAGTACTGTGGTTTTATGGATAGGACCATCTTCAGAGTATCAATATAGTTCTCTACAAAGTTATCTACGTCAATCTTTAAAAAGAAAATTACAATACGAGAATCTTAGGTAAACTTATACTTACACTCCATACAGAAATATCACTTTTTTCCATAAGCAAAAACTTTCTTTACCATCATTGTCTTCTGGTGACAATAAGTACACAATGATAGTTGGTTATCTCTCAAGCAATTATTTAAATTACAGATATTGATGGTTTCACTTTGGAAGTAGTCCTGTTTTGATTGTATTTGTTTATTAAAGTTAGTGATGAATTCTGTCTCATGTATAATAGACTTCTACCTTATCATGAAATTAGTCTATTATGTGTTTTTCAATATCAATGTACATATTAACGCTTATCAATGATATAAAGCCCAGCATGAGTAAATTAAGCCTTATTTTTTTAATGGTTTAGTAAAGTTGCATTTAGGGTGATTTGAACATCCATAAAATTTCCCGTATTTACCATTGCATATTCTTAGTTTCCCACCACACTTCGGACATATTGTTGTATCATAATGGTCTGTTTTTGTAATTAATTTATTGATTATTTCAACTTTAGTTATACATTTATTTTTACTACACTCTTTGCATTTACCAAGATTCATATGGCCACTTCCTCCATATGATATAAATTCACTTTCTTTAGCAATTTTTCCACAAATCTCACACTTTATCCAACGATTGTCCTCAGCATCCCTTACCTGTGTGTCCTGCTGCTGGAAGTTAGATTCTAGATTCTTTTTAAAGTCTGCATCTCTCCGTTGCTTTTCTTTCTCTAATTCTTCAGCTTTAATACGTTCGTACTCTTCAATCTCCCGAGCCTTTCTTTCACTTTCTTCTCGCTGACGTTCTTTTTCTAGACGAATCTTCTCTTGTTGTTCAAGTATCTTTCTACGTTGCTCTTCTAATTTAATCTTCAAAGCCAAACGTCTCTCTTCTTCTAAATGCTGCCTATCAGAAAATTCTTTTTTTCTCTTTTCCAATAGACTTATTACTGATATATCATTCATGAATATTTGATTGTCTTTAATTTCAATTTCAGATAATTTATTAGAAAGAAACTCAATTTCCTGCCATAATCCATGAATATCTTTTGCATAAAATATTGCTCTAATCTTTGTTTTCGAATAATCTAATCCTTCTATATCAAGTAACAAGCAATATCCTTGTTTCTTTTGTATTTTCATTAGTGCCTCAGGATACTGTTCATTCGTATTTCCGTTAGATCCGTCTACAATGTATATAACATGTATGCCAGAAAGATTATCCAGAACATCTAAGTTGTCTTCTAAAATATTGCTACGGGTTCTCCAATAGCGGATTGCTAATCGATTTGATTTAGAAAAAAATGTAAACTCTATCTTTCTTGATGTACCACCAATCTCCTCAATTGGAACACGGGATTCAATATCTTTCGAATTTAATTTATCATCTAGCCAGCACTTCAATACAATTTTTGAATCTATTGATGTCTCACTTTCAGTAGGCACTGAACACTCAGATTCACCAGTCCCTATTTTCGCTCTAAAATGTTGCTCCCGAAGATTCTTATCCCCTGCAACCAAAACAAGATTCATTCCACAACCACAGGGGCAAAATAATTCATCATTATGGCTTTTATCACGAAGCTCTCGTAATTTTTCTGGAATGTTAATCTGCTTTCCATTAATGACAGTATATATAGTTTCAATGCCTATATATTTATCTTTATAAAGAGCAACTGTTCTTTTAGCCATATAATTTGTTCACCTTACTTTCATATGCATGCATACTTTTGTAACTGCATAAATTGTTTAAATTAGATTTGCAAATAAAATATTACTAGTTTTTAACAAAGTATAAATTACTATAAACTCTCAAAAATATTTTTTTGATTACTTTACTATCATACTTCCTGCTATATCTTGTAATTCTAGAAATTAAATATATATATATAAATTCTATTCTTGCAATCTTTTTAAATTAACGGCTTATATGATTTTTTATATATTCATTTTCTTCGAATGCGTCATTTTTTCTTCTTAGAATTCTTTTGGCCATAATTCTTTGGGAAATAGTCTTTTCCAAGTTGCCACATATATCTATCAATCTTTTTCAGATCATATTTGTCCAAACCATAAAAATATTTAAATTCAACCAGAGTGTCTTTAAATTTCTTGTAGTCTTTTAGCTCTAAAGTTTTAAAGTTCGAGAAACGATCTCTATCTCTAAAGTAACAAAGAACTTTTTCTACATAACTATCATAAATTGGAAAATCTAGTGGTTTATGATGACTACAATACTTCGTAGAGAATGAATAAAAGTTCTTCACTATTCCACCAATAATTACCTTTTGTAAATCTGAAACAAGCGTGATATCTCCAGAATTCAATCGTGAATCAATATCTAGTGATAAGATATGTTTTGCAACAGGATACACCGAAAAAATATTTGTGCTATAAAAATCATTTAGTGCAACTACTTTCAACAGAATATCTGATATTTCAATATTCTTAGTACATAGTTCAAGAAATAATTTGTCTAGTGCATCTTCCTGTAATCGATAATTTTCAAGCGTATTCCAAGTTTGAAGATAATGTTCAACTTGTTCGATTGAAGGAGTCGGAATATCTATTTTCAATGATTTCATATTACTCCTTTGGTACCGGAATATATACCTGTTTAAGTGGAATCATTTTTTTGTATTTCTCACTTAGATTATCATAATATTTCAAAATCAGCTCAACTAATTCAGTACCATTGATACCACGAATAATAGGAGTACTATTCAGATATTTTTGAGCATTTTTTGTGTAATTTGAAAGAGTTACAAACAAACCATAATCTCCTTCTCTCATCGCACCTTTTAATGATTGAATGGTTGCTTCCTTTATATCCATATTTTGACTCTTAACTTGCACAAGTATTCGAGGCGGGAGTTCATCCTTATATGCAGTGATATCTATACCGCTATCTCCACCCTGTGGAGATACAATAGTCCTATACCCCATCGTACGAAGAAGATCAGCAACAAAGTTTTCCAAATCATATCCCTTTAATTGTCTACTTAATTCTTTTAATATGAAATCTTTTGTATTTTCAATGATATCATCTGCAGTTGCCCCAACACTCTCATCTTCTGAATCTGTCGGATAATTATTAACAAAGTTTTTATCTAATGCACTTAAAAATTCGTCTGCATAATTCTTTACGGAAAAGAAAGACATTGCTGAACCAATCTCATAAAGTGCACCTTGTGAAAAAGCCAAACGAGGCATATGCTTCAACCATTTAACTTTTCTAGTTTGTACATACTCTGTATGATTCGGATTATATAAATAGTCACCTTCGATAGTACCAATATTAACTTCCCTATTACTTTTGGAAGGAAATATTACATAATCACCTACTTGCACCTCATGTACAAAACGATAAAGCATTCCTGCCGCAGTCGCAATACTTCCTTTCTTGGCATTTGGGTAAACTTCTGCATATCTTTTCTTAAACGCATCTCTGTTTGCTTTGATATGACTCAGATCTCCCATTTCATTCCAGCCAATAGCGATAATACTATTTTTAAGAAATAAATTATCATCCTGCGTATGGATTCCCCAAATACGTTTTTCCTCAATTCTCATTTCTCTCCCTCATTTTCTTTGTATCTAATTTTTTAAAATAGTTATCTTTGCATCGATTACTTTGTCACAATATCAAGAAGAGACTTGTAACTATCGACTACATCATATATAACCTCACCGTTACTGATTGCTTTAAAATGCTCTCTTGCACAATGTATTTTTGACTCTTCGATTAATAGAAGTTGCATAGAATTCATAGAACCTTTTGTTTCTGCAACGAAATAAACATGCTTAACGGTTCCTTCATAGAATGCGATTGCCCAGTCTGGATTATAGTGTCCAACTGGAGTTGAAATATAGAATCCATCTGGTAATTTTACGTATACAGCTACGTTTGTATTTGTATCCAGTTCAGTTGCAAATGCCTGCTCATTAGATGAATCATAAACGATATGGTCGTATAAATGATAATTTACAGCAACAGCTAAAACTACTTTACGATTACTGGTTTACTCAATTTGACTTTCCTGATTCAAACGGGAAACCATACAAGTCGTCGGGAGGTACAATGATATCTTCCGACAAGGTTTCCAATAAAGTTCCTGCTGGCTGGAAAGTCGAGACTCTATTTAAAAATAGTCTTTCAGATATACTTAAGCCGGGTGTTGATTATTTCACTTCAAAAACATATCTTGCAACAGCAGATGTTAATGGAACTGATATTTCATCTGGAAGCATGATTGATTATGAAACTAGAGAGAACCGTGCCAACATGCAACCAACTCTTAACTCCGTTTGGTTTGCTAAAATGAAGAATAGCATTAAGCATCTATATCTGAACAAGGGAATGCAGCAGTTAGTCGATGAATGCATTCTTTCTACCGGTTTCTGCGGGCTTCAGTGTACAGAAGAGAGTTTTGAATATATTTCTTCATTTATTGAACATTCATATTTTGAAATTCAAAAAGATACGCTTGCTCATGGTGCTACACAGGAAGCAGTTAATAATGATGACCTATCAAACGTTGCAATAGTAATACCTTCAAGTGAAGTGTTACATTTATTCCACGAGCGCACATCTGGCATCTATTCTCAAATAAGTAAGAACGTATGTGAAAACCAAGAACTGACCCGATTAAGAGATTGGTTACTGCCTATGCTGATGAACGGTCAGGCAACAATCAGCGATTAAGCCGCTAAATTATCATTTATGTCATTATTGGATATAATTTTCTTATCAATAGCACCTAATAATGCAACTATCATATCCTGATATTTTTTCTCAGGAATCCTAAATTTTAAAGTCGCTAAATAGTCTATATTAATATTATCCTGAATGCTTCCACTAGCGGCATTTTGAATAGAAGCCTTTATGTACTCAAAAACATAATACATAAATATTTCTGATGATTTGCTTTCATAAGCATTAAACCCAACAACACTATCTGGAAAACAAGCTGGATAAGATAATATAGCTGTTTCAGCTATATTCGCAGCTATCGTTATACATAAAGTACCTTTATTCCATAATTTACTCTGCTTTAGCCCAAATTCCCCATATTCTTGTGTATGATTTTTTATATATAAATTTGCATCTTTTATATCACCCGTTTGTATAAATGGATATTTGCCATCAACAAATAATCTTTCATCATTTCTTGGTCTATGTTTAGATTTCCCGCGAGAAAAATCACCAAGATCATTGAGTTTATCCACACTCCAACTTTTATTGTATTTACTTTCATTATAAATCATTTCATCACCCTATATATTTTCTATGTGCTGTTTTAACATTGCTCTGTTTGACCATTGCGTACTGCAAAGTCGTATCTATTTTACTGTGCCCTAAAAGTTTTTGTAACTGCTCTATAGGCATTCCTTTGTCTATTGCCTTTGTTGCTAATGTACGTCTAAACTTATGCGGATGTACCTTAGCTATGTTTATCTTTTTTCCAAATTTTCTTAGTCTGCTCTCAATGCTTCCTATTTTAAGCCTATTATAAGGCTTTTTCATTGAGACAAATAGAGCTTGATTGTTATCACAGCGTGTTTCGAAATATTCTTTTAAATGTATCTTTGTTCTCGCATCAAAGTAAACCACTCGCTCTTTTTTGCCTTTACCGAAAACGATACATTCTCTCTCGTTAAAGTCAATATCTTCTCTGTTTAGTAATACAAGCTCACCAATTCTGATTCCTGTAGAAGCCAACAAATCAATTAAGGCAAGATCTCTAATGTTTTCAGCATTATCTCTCATCTTTTCTAATTCTTCATCTGAATAAGTTTCTTTTATTATAGTCGCTGATTTTACCTTATGAATTCTTCTAACAGGACTTTTAATAATATAATCTTCATCTTCAAGCCAAGAAAAGAAACTAGATAATATTCGTCTTATATTATCAATAGTAACTTTGCTTGATTGATGTATGTTTTGATAACTAATCAGATAGCTTCGCAAATCTTCGGTATTTATTTTGATTACATTCTTATTAATTCCAGCTAATATATACTCAATTGTTTTTTTATAATAATTTAAGCTTTTATCACTACATCCTTCTATTCTTTTTGCACTGATAAATTTATCAAGTATATCAATATTCTCTTCTTCTTTGTTGTCTTTATTAACAGTCAAATCATAATCTAATAACTTGTTTTCTAAAATTGTCTTTAATTTTTTTCTTTGATAGCTATCTAATATATCAAAGCTTTCTTGTAGTATTTCATTAATAAATAATTCTTTCATAATCATTCTCCTTATTTTCAGGGAACGATCCTCAACGGCAGTTCAACTGTATTTACTCCTGCCGTTGGTAAGAGTTATTTATAATATAAATGATAATTTAGCGGCCTAGTCTGAGATTGTTGCTTGGCCATTCATAAGCATTGGTAACAGCCAATCTCTTAGCGATACAAGTTCTTCAGACTCTCTGATATTGTCTGATATCATTGTGAGCCATGGCATAATATCATCGTTAAATTCTTTAAGCTCTGATAACTCAGGAATATAAATAGATCTGTCTTTGAGCAGCGGTTTCTGAAGATGTTTCAAGCCAGTGCCTTGAAAGAATTTCTGATTTAATTCAGGCTTAATGCTTTCCAGTAACATATACAAATAATCACTTAGGTTATCTCTTGCTGAAATGCACCACGTATCGGTTGAGTAAGCTGCATTTCCTACATAGAATTTCACTCCAGCATTGCCGCCGGTGTTTAAATAACAATTTCTACCTGTAACCAAAGTGTCTGGCCATCTCAAAATAGCATCACCACTTGTAAAGAAAGGTATTTTTCCATTAGTATTCTTTGCATCACCAACTTGAATTGTTGATTTAGGATTTTCGGTGATTATATCTTCAAGCTTTGCATTGGGCTTTTTGCTAAAGAACATGTGCATATACTTTGCATATGCCATTTGCTGTAAATTATCATTTATACCATTGTTAATTTGAATCTTCCTATCTATTTTATATAGAATACTGCCTATCAATTCAGCTGAACGTTCGTCAGGAATATCTATTTCAAAATTCTTAATTGTATCCACACCAACACTTTTATATGCCGAACCAGCCGCTTCACGCTGTAGTCTTTTTTGTGTCAAGTCAGAAATCAAATTATAATAAATATACTTACTCATCTTATTCGGATGAATTATCGTTGTGTTCTGACCAATGCAAAATTCTTCATCTGTATCCACTAATGAGAATTGGCCTAAAAAAGCTCCTACACGTGCTAAAATAATATCGCCGTTTTGTGGTTTGTAGTTCGACGTATATATTGCATAATTTTCCTTAGATACTTTCAATGCGTTACCTAAGTTCAGAATATTGTTTCCAATTTCTGATACTCTAACCATAGGATATCCTTCATCTTCATATTTGGGAGTCACATGCAAGCAGTCACTAACCATACAAAGGTCTTTTATTTTCTTACGCATATACTCTCCTCCTCAGCATTTATCATAAAAAACGAACTCATACTACGTTTAGATGCAAAAGATAAAATAGCCCCAGATGATGCAACCGTACATCGAGATAAAATATCGCTAGGTGCCGGTTGTATTTCTGTAACCTTAAACCAAATGGTAAAATTGTCGATATCTTTCTTATAGTAATCTGGATATATTCCATCTTGTGGAATCTCTTTTTTTACATCAGAAACCACTGCCCAATATCGTTGTGTCTTTCCGCTATCTATTAGTAAGATTCTTGGTTTTTCATTTTTTAGTAATGAGTTAATTGCTTTGTCACCAATAATCTTACCCATTTTCCCGTACCATACAAATCCATGTTTTTCTATAACATTCAAGTGTGCTTGTATTGTACCTTCAGAAGGTGCAAATTTTTCCGAATATCTTAAAGCAATAGCATTAATAGCATGTCCTTTACCATTACTCATATTTCACCTTCTTTAACTGCTCCATGATTTCTGATTGTAACTTTGCACCTTCATCAAAATATTCCTGAAGCTTAGTCTGATATGCAGTCATTCTCTTCACGAACTCATCCTGTGAAAGTTCCATATATTCAATCTTTACATCAAAATACTGGCCTGCAGAGAGAGAATACTTTTTAGCAATAATTTCGTCATAAGTAACTGCGACAGAGAAATCTTCAACTGCTTCTTTGTTCAAGAATGTCTCAACTATCTGGTCAATTTCAAAATCACGTAATCTACATTTCTGATTATTTCCGTCTTTGTATTCTTCTCCTAACTTAGAAGCATCAATTAAAACAACCTTATCAGCCGATTTCGAATTGTCAAAGAAGAGAACAGATACATTGGTACCAGTGTTTGCGAATACGTTTGATGGCATACTAATTGCACCATAAACAATATGGTCATCAACTAGTTTCTTTAACAGCTTGCCTTCAACACTTGTTTTTGCAGTCAAGAATCCGGTAGGAACTACAATTGCACCCTTACCATTTTTCTTTAATGAATTAACAACATGCTGAATAAAGCATGTGTAAATAGCCATACTTTCTTTTTTCTTTTTAGGTACCGCTGGAACTCCAGCCCAGAAGCGTGCAGGCATTGCCGCAATCTTTTCTCTTGTATCAGAAAAATCCATCTTAAATGGAGGGTTAGATACAACAAAATCAAACTGTCTAAGTTTCTGCCCATCATCGGATTTATGATATGGAGATGTTAATGTATCACCCTGAATAGCATGGTCAAGTGATGAAACAAGGCCATTTAATATCAAGTTCAGTTTTAACATCTTGTTACTACGCTGAGAAATATCCTGTGAAAAGATAGTACATCTATCTTCACCAATTTGATGTCCTAGAGCCATCAACAATGTACCTGTTCCAGCTGAAGGATCATAGCATTCAATACTGTGAAGGTCAGAATTTTCACCCACCAGTAGTCTTGCCATAATCGTAGCAATCGCATGTGGAGTATAATACTCTGCATATTTTCCACCACCAGCAGTATTGTAATCCTTAATCAAATATTCAAATACAGCTGCAAAGAAATCATAGTGTTTGCTAAAAGCTTCTTCAAAAGAGAAGTTTACAAGCTTATCAACAAGCGCTCTAGCAAATGGAGCTCTTTGCGCTTCATCAGTAACATACTGAGTCAATTTCTCAAAAAGAGGAATCTTTGTATTTTGGGTAGTCTGTGTAGAGAAGATAGCACTATTCAAATCTGCAATGTCAATCATTGTATTATCAAAGATGATATCAAAATCACCTTTAGCCTGCTGATTCCAAAGGAACGAAATGAGATGTTCTGGATTTAAGCGTGGAATATCAGGTGATATTTCATCAAACATATCAAGTCTGTCATCTTCCGGCAGATTCATATATTCAACATCCCATTTTTCTGCAGCCGCAAGCTTTGGATTGATTTTCTTAACTTCGTACCCAAACTTATCATTTAGGAACTTGTACAAAAACACCTGTGTGATGATTTTATACTCGTTTCCATCATTACCCATACCATAGGTTTGGCAGGTTGCTTTTAAGGCATCAATCAAAGCCACTGTTTTTTCTTTTATATTCATTGGTCGTTCTCCATTTTTTATATTTATGCTGCTGGATATGTTGCATTGTACTGGTCAAGATACTGACGAGCAATTCTACTTTGAATAAAAACTCTGTCTTCTCTTGCACTTGATACACCAACTTTATCCATTCCAAGTTTTATCTGCGACATGACAGTCTGTTCAAAATACGCATCCTTTTTAAGAATGTCGTTTCTGTCATAAACTTTCTGGTCTATATCACTCTTTATCGACATCAACACACTCATAATTGTTTCATCATATGTAGAAACAAGCGGATTCTTTCCACTAGCGACTCTTTGCTGGTTCTCCTCATGAATGCGCTTATGGACACGTGCAAACTTAGCATCACCACGATATTTCTTCATAAGAACAGTATTTCGCTTTTGAAGTTCCTCTAGCTTCTTTAACACTTCATCGAGTACTTTTGAATGCTCTTTAAATTCATCAATACTGCTGATTACAAAGCCGTGCTCTTTGAAACGTTGCATGAAGGCTTCTCTAAGAGTAATAAACTCAGGGTCGTCTTGGTCGATATTTCTTGTGAAAGCATGAATTGTTTTCTGCCACTTTTCTTGTAATTCAACACCTCCAGCAATCAGCTTCATTTCTTCTTCACCGATTTTGCTGAAGTTGAATGTGATATCTTCCATAGCTTCATTAACAAGTTGTTTTGTTGTGTCATCCTCTGCAAAAGCTTCCTTCTGGTTGATATTATCAATATGATGCTGAATCTCAGAAATCATTTCAGGGAGCTTGCTAATTTCAAGATGAGCAAATGTTTCTTTCAATTCATCATCACCAAAAGTTCTAACAACATTACAACAATCTCTTGCAACAATTAAGATTTTTCTCAATTTCAACAACTCGGTTTTATCTTCAATTGTCGATATCTCAGAGCTAAAGTCTTCCAAGTTATCAGTAGTATAATTAAACAGAACCTGATGCACTTCTCGCATTTGCTGAACAAGCACTTCTGAGTCTTCAATTACTTGCTGGAACGTATCAGTTTCATTTCCAGCTCCTGTTTCTTCAGGGTCATTAAATCTATTTAACTCGCGCATGTAAGCTTCATTCGTCTGCTCGAAATTAGATTTAATATCTGCAAAATCTATAATATATCCGTATCTATTCTCTGTATAAGGTCTGTTGACTCTTGTGATAGCCTGCAACAGATTGTGGTCTCTCAACTTTCTACCAAAATATAATCTCTTCAATCTGGGTGCGTCGAAACCGGTAAGAAGCATATTGAATACAATCAATATATCGACTGTCATATTCTTCTTGAAATCTTTTATTATCTGCTTTCTTGTTTCCTTATCATCACTATCGTGAAGAATAAGACCAACCTTAAAAGAACTAGGAGTAGATGAATTCTTGTTTAATTCATTTTGAATTTCATCGAAGAAAGCATACAGTTTTCGAGCCTGTTCACTGGTTTCACATATAACCATGCCACCAAGGGTATTGTCGCCCTTTACAATCCTGAACTGTTTCAAATCCGTGATTATATATCTCAACAATTCCTTAATGTAGCTACCATGCTCTATAATCTGGCTCTTTTTAATATCCTTCTTTTCAACAAGAGTCTCCAGTTTCTCATAAATCTGAGACAACTTTTCTCTATACGAAGTTTCAATATCTTCACGAATAATCTTCAGTGTATATCCATCCTGAATAGACTTGTCATAATAATAGGTATGGAAATATTCACCGAAAATCTTCCACGAAGCACGCTCTTCCTTCAACAAAGGCGTTCCAGTCAATGCAATCTTAATTGAGTTTTCATCTGCATCGAAAAGATTAGCCAAGAAACTACCAGTAGGATTATATCCTCGATGAGCTTCATCAATAATAAAGATTCTCTGCAGATTGGTAGCATAAGCTTCTAAGCGAACTTTTTGTTTATCTTCTGCAAATCTCTGGATATTAACGACTGTGATTTCCGGTTTTCCACTATTACCTTCCATCGCTTGGTTATTACGGAATTGTTCCATAAGTTCGTTTCTTGAATTTGCAGTTTTCACTTCTAAGCCACGAGCTTCGAATTCTTGAGTTGCCTGTTCCAGCAAGTCCAAACGGTCAACAATGAAATAGAATTTTGCAACTTTATTTTGTTTTGCAAAGTAATCGGTCAGTACATAGGTCATGTAATAAGAAAGAGCAGTTTTTCCACTTCCTTGTGTATGCCAAATAACTCCAGACTTCTTGCCTTCATCAAGTTTCTTTCTTACCGCCATAGCAGCAAACATCTGCTGATAACGCATGATATGTTTTTGGTCGGTAAACTCAATCTTTCCATCAACTTCTTTTTCAATCTTTACATAAGCAATTCCGTATTTCAGAATGAAGAGAAGTCTTTCGGGACTACACATTGATGTTAAAACTCTGTTAGTCGGAGAATTAATATTAAGATTTGTTTGATACTCTGGTGCATGATGAATAACCTGACAATTGAAATCAGTTAATATCTGCTTTTCTTCATCAGGAGATACTTCTCGATAGTGAAATTCTATGTTGTATGGAGCTATAGAGACACCAGTCGGATTTTCTTCTCTAAAACAGTTGAACGGTGCGTCAGTTTTTGCTGCAGTACAATAAAAAGCACCCTGAATAGGAACAATACCTCCCATCGCATCGTATTCCATGTTGTTTGAGAATAACATTAACTGTGTGATGTTAATGAATCTTCTAAATTTCTTGTTAGGGAATCGTTGCTGATTCATACGTCTGCTTTCAGCAACCATACCACCATGATTGTTTGGTTTCTTTACTTCAATAAAAACCAAAGGCAGACCATTAATAAACAGTGTAATATCCGGTCTAAATTCATCTTGACCATTTTTACAAGTAAATTCCGCTGTGCAATGGTAGACATTATTTGATGGATTATCATAATCAATCAGTCTAACAGGAGAAACACTAGTAAGGCGAGAATAAAAACTTCGACCAAGGTCATCGTTATCTAGTTCTTGTCTGATTTCTCTTAACACCTGTAGTGCTTCACCAGCACGTTCAGGATTCAATTTTTCGAATTGTTTTTTGAATACGTCAATTAATATATTTGTATCAGGCTCATACACCGTACCAGCCATTTCTTCAGATATTTTTCCAAAGTATGTATATCCAAGCTTAGTTAGATGTACTAGGGCTGGCATTTGCACGCGAGTAGCCTCATTAAACATATTCTTTTTTCCGCCACTGGTAGTCATGACCATTCGCCTCCATTCTTTGACTCGATGTGGTAATTCACACTCATTCTTTCATGAGCTATTGTTAAATCTCAAAAAAGTCCGTAAATATGCTATTTTTCACCATTTATTTCTCTTTCCTAGACATCAAGCATACCGTCTCAACATGCACCGTTTGTGGAAATAGGTCCACTGGCTGTACGAGTTCTAGTTCGTAGCCATTATCACTGAGTATCTTTACATCACGTGCCAGGGTTGCTGGATCACAGGATACATAGACTAAACGTTTTGGTGCGATGGTTACGATAGCGTCTATTGTATCTTTTGAGCATCCTTTACGTGGCGGATCGATAATCATTGCATCTGCTTGTATCTTTGATTTGATAATATGTTGTGCACCTTCGGATGCGTCTGCATTGATGAATTTAATGTTTGTTACATTGTTATTTTTCGCATTGG
>ERZ772974.1343-NODE-1343-length-16138-cov-7.773674_pt1 | contig 16138 bp, 13 predicted proteins | sample MGYA00580671_ERZ772974 | MGnify/ENA primary metagenome ERZ772974 (study PRJEB29015, sample SAMEA2738065) | human oral metagenome | biome: human oral; feature: human-associated habitat; material: saliva | place: China | collected 2218 ... | reverse complement strand
CCGACCTTCGGATTATGAATCCGACGCTCTAACCAGCTGAGCTATCTCGCCGCCTCTTGTAAAAGCACTGCAAAGGTAGCACAAAGCTTTTATATATGCAAGAAGTCGCATTGACTTCCTCGCGTGCGCCTTCCTTCTCCTATTAGATAGAGCACCATCACCCTCAAGAAAAAAGTAGCATTCCCCTGAAGAATACTTACATCCCAGTGGAAATAAAGGTGCTAAGCTATAGTGCCATATCGCTATCTATGTACGTAGTCTTAAAGTCCACCTACGTGGATCATAGCGACTACGTACGTGGATCTAAAATCCACGTACGTAGATACGAAGAAAGCTATATTGCCGAAGAAGAAAAGCAGCAGGAGAAGAGAAGGATTCCACCTCCTCCTCGGAAGAATTCATACGCTCCTCTACAGCTCGGACCGATACAGAGAGGGACGCGAACGTATAGCAGTACGAAGCCCAGCCTTCACAAGGGAGACCGTAGACAAGAGCCAGAGAGAAGAAGTCCCCACACATGCGACGCCACGATACCCGAAGAGATTTTGACCAGATCACCGACATAGCTCCTCCCCATAGCCCCAGCATGGGCACGTTTGCGTATCTTTGTAGGTAAATAGTTATACAGATAAGACCTATGGCTGATAAGAAGTGGCTACTGGACTTCCAAGGCGTCCAGATCGCCCGCCACGAACATATACTCTTCGAGCAGCTGGATCTGCAGGTTGCCGCAGGCGAATTCGTCTACCTCACCGGCCCTGTAGGCTCGGGGAAAAGTACCCTACTGAAGACTATCTCCGCCGAAGTCCCCCTCACCAAGGGGAAGGCCAACGTCATGGGCTTCGACCTCTCTCGCATCAAGAGCAAGGAGCTACCGAAGCTACGCCGTCGCCTTGGCATCGTCTTCCAGAACTTCCAGCTCCTGCCCGACCAGACCGTGCATGACAACCTCGATATCGTGCTGCGCGCCTTCGGTGTCAGCCGAAGCAGCGAACGCGAGAGCCTCATCAATGAGGCACTCCAGGATGTCGGCCTTGAGACAAAGAGCTATAAGTACCCCCACGAGCTCTCTGGCGGTGAGCAGCAGCGTGTCGCCATCGCCCGCGCCCTCATCGGCCGTCCCGAGCTCATCCTCGCTGACGAGCCTACGGGGAACCTCGATGCAGAGAATGGCTTGGCTATCGCCGAGCTCCTGCACCGCCTCACCAAGGAGCGTGGTACAGCCGTCATCATGGCTACGCACAACCGTCAGGTCCTCGAGTACTATCCCGCTCGCTGTATCGCCCTCGACACGCTCTAAGCCCCGAGCGAGCATACAGCTCCATTCCCTCGACACGTACCCCCTAAGACACGAAGCCGTTGAAAGTAATGAAGTTCGGAGGCACCTCCGTTGCCTCTGCCCAGCGCATAGCCCACGTAGCTGACCTCATCACAGCTACCGATGAGCCCAAGATTGTTGTCCTCTCGGCTATGGCCGGTACGACAAACGCCCTCGTAGAGATCGGGCACCAGCTCATGGCGCATCACCGCCATGAGGCCCTCACCATCCTCACGAAGCTCAAGCACAAGTACGAGCAAGAGACGCAGCTGCTCTTCCCCGACAAGCACAGCTACGACCGTGCCTGGACCTTGGTCAATGAGACGTTCTTCTTCCTCGAGCAGCTCTGCTACTCGGATACCTTCACGCTCTTTGACGAGAAGAAGATCCTGGCACGTGGGGAGCTCCTCAGCACGGCGATGATGCTGCGTCACCTCGAGGACCGAGGCGTGCGTGCGGTCGGCCTCCCTGCACTGGAGTACATGCGTACCAATAAGCAGGCTGAGCCCGACGAAGACTATATCCAAGCCCATCTCTCGGAGCTCATCAAGCGAGCACCCGAGGGTACGCAGCTCTTCATCACGGAGGGCTACATCTGTCGCAATGCCTTCGGCGATATCGACAACCTGCAGCGCGGGGGTAGCGACTATACCGCCACGCTCATCGGAGCCGTCCTCGAGGTCGACGAGATCCAGATCTGGACGGACATCGATGGCATGCACAACAATGACCCCCGTATCGTCGATGCGACGGCTCCCGTGCGTCGTCTCCACTTCGAGGAAGCCTCTGAGCTGGCGTACTTCGGGGCAAAGATCCTTCATCCCACCTGCATCCAGCCCGCCAAGCGCCGCCACATCCCCGTGCGTCTACTGAATACGATGGCGCCCGATGCCCCAGGCACGCTCATCTCCCTCGATACCGACAAGGATATGATCAAGGCGGTGGCAGCGAAGGACAACATCACGATGATCCGCATCCGCAGCAATCATCAGCTCTCCCACTGGAGCTTCATGGGGAAGGTCTTTGCGCTCTTCGAGCACCACTGCATCCCCATCGATATGATCGCTTCGACCGAAGCCTCTATCTCCCTCACCATCGAGCGCAGCACGCTCCCCGATGACCTGCGACACAGCCTCCAGGGCTTGGGTAGCATTGACGTCGAGCACGATATGACCATCGTCTGTGTCGTCGGCGACATGGAGTGGGACAACGTGGGCTTTGAGGCACAGATCCTGAACGCCCTCAGCGAGATCCCCGTGCGCATGATCTCCTACGGCGGTAGCGACTACAACCTCACCGTACTCGTCGAGGCTGCGGACAAGCGCCGCACGCTCCTCGCCCTGAGCGACCACCTCTTCGGCTCTAAGGACGCCAAGAAGGGAGCAGACAAGTAGCATGGCCTCCTCGCAGCCTACCCGCACACAGCTCTGGCTGGGGCTCACTCGCCCACGCACCCTGCTCTCGGGGCTTAGCGCCGTCCTCGTAGCGATCTTCTACGCGGCCTTCATCGGGCCTATCGATCCGCTACGCACGGCCCTGCTTCTCGTCGTCGCCATCAGCGCACAGATCGGGAGCAACATTGCCAACGACCTCATTGACTTCAAGAAGGGCGCCGACACCGAGGAGCGCACCGGGCCACTCCGCCCACTCTCCAAGGGACTCCTCACCGAAGGCGAGGTACGCCGTGCGCTATACATCAGCCTCTTTGTCTTCCTCGCCAGCGGTATCACGCTCGTGGCGCTCACCTCGTGGTGGCTGCTGCTCGTGGGGCTGGCTGTCGGGCTGGGCATCTTCGCCTACTCGGGCGGGCCTTATCCGCTCTCCTATCACGGTCTGGGCGATTTGGCGGTGCTGATCTTCTTCGGCTGGGTGCCCGTGGTGACGAGCTTCTTCATCCTACGCGGGACGATCGCTGACCCCGTGCTGTGGCACTTAGCTACGGCGATCGGTCTGGCGAGCGTGAATATCCTCATCGTGAATAACTACCGCGACGTCGACGAAGACCGCAAGGCTGGCAAGCGCACGCTCATCGTGCGGATGGGCCGTGACTTCGCACCACGCTTCTACCTCACCTGCGGACTACTCTCGATGGGCTTCCTTTATCCTATCTATAGCTTCTGGGGAATGCTCCTCATGCTGCCCTACGTCGTCGTCTTCTCGATGACGCACCGCCAGCTGCAGGAGTCCGAAGGCAGCAAGCTCAACAAGACGCTCGGCGCCACGGCACGCAACGTCTTCTTCCTCGCCCTCCTCATCGGCGCCATGCTCCTTCTGAGAGCTTAGCCCTCGCCCCAACCGCATCAACGCACCTCGCCCCGCTACGGAAGCCTGACGGCTCGGTAGCGGGGCGAGGTGCGTTCTGTGGGTTAGGCGCTTCAGCGCTTGTGGAGACGGGCGACGACACGGAGGACGAAGGTCGTCGGGGCAAAAGGCACCAGACGGAGCAGGAGGCGCTGCAGAAGCGGCGTGCCCGCGATAAGCTTCCTTCGGCCTCGGAGCATCGCCTCGTAGCTACGGCGCGCCACATCGTCGGGGCTTTGGGTGAGTTGGGCAGCAAGGCCCGTACCTTCGAGCTTCGCGGCGACTTCAAAGCCCGTGCGCATCCCGCCAGGCAGGACGACCGTCGCCGTGACGCCCGTTCCCCGCAGCTCTTCACTAAGGGCCAAGGTCAGCGAAGTGACGTAGGCCTTCGCTGCAAAGTAAGTGGCTTGCCATGGCCCTGGGACGAGCGAGGCAATCGATGAGACATTGAGGATGCGCCCACTTCCTCGCGCGATAAAGCTCGGCAGGAAGAGCTTCGTCAGAGCCGTCAGCGCAGCGATGTCTACGGCCAGGAGGTTGGCGTCATCCTCAAGAGAGCGCTCGGCAAGGCTCCCTTGTCCGCCCAGCCCTGCATTATTGATGAGGTAGTCGACCGGGAGGCCAAGGCGCTCCACTTCGGCGAAGAGCGAGGCGGGAGCATTGGGCTCAGCAAGGTCCTTCGCGAGGACGTGGACGGTGACGTGATGAGCTTGCTCCAGCTCAGCCTTGAGAGCGAGCAGGCGCTCCTCACGGCGAGCGACAAGGATAAGGTTGCCCCCCAAGGAGGCATGCAGGCGGGCATAAGCTTCGCCGAGCCCACTGGAAGCCCCCGTGATGAGGGCGGTCTTAGCGTGATCCATACGATGGTAAAAAAGGGCTTTTGCGCACCCCAAAGTAGCCTACTTTTCGCCCTCAAAATGAGGTATTCAGCGCGAGAGATTAATCAACTGTTATACAACAGTATTATAACGCCATGCGAAGGTAGCCAGATTTTCGTGCGCACGAAAATATTTTTTTGTGCGCACAGAAATTTACCGCCATGCGCACGGCGATAAATTTCCCTCCGCAGGGAAGATATTTTGCCTCCCCACGAAAGTTCGTTTTCCTCCGCAGAAAAATACTTCTCCCTGCCGAGGTAGGAGGCTTCGTCTTCGGACAAAAGAAGGGCCCCGACTGGATACCAGCCGAGGCCCTTGCCTATGAATGGGAGTGGCGATTACTTGGCAGCTGCCTTGAGGCTACGACGCTTAGCGACTTCGTAAGCGATAGGCGTAGCGACGAAGAGCGTGCAGTACGTACCGAAGATGACACCCAGGAGGATGGCGAAGGTGAAGCTACGCATCGTAGCACCGCCGAAGGCGAAGACGATCAGCATCACGAGCAGCGTCGTGAAGGACGTATTCAGCGTACGAGAGAGCGTAGAGTTCAGAGCGCCGTTGATGACCTGGAAGCGGTCAGCCTGAGGATGGTTGCCCACTTCTTCGCGGATACGGTCGAAGACGATCACGACGTCATTGATGGCGTAACCGATGATAGCGAGAAGCGCCGCGATGAAGTTCTGGTCGACCTCCATGGTGAAGGGCATGACCTTCCAGAGAAGGACGTAGATGGCGATGATCATCAGCGTCGTCACCGTGACCGAAGCAAAGGCACCGATAGAGAAGGCGACATTGCGGAAGCGGATGAGGATGTAGATCGCCATGAAGAGGAGCGAGAGACCGACAGCGATGAGGGCCTGCGTCTTGATGTCGTTAGACATGCTGGCGCTTACCTTCTGCGAGCTGACGATGTAGCTATCGAAGTCAGCCTTTGAGGGCTTCGTCTTGTAGAAGCTATTCAGACCCTGATAGAGCTTATCCTTGATCTGATCTTCGACAGCCTCACCGGAGTCTTCGATGAGGTAGTTCGTAGACACGCGGATCTGGTCACCCTCGGTACCGATAGCTGTGAGGACGAGCTTCTGGTCGAGCTGAGGAGCGAGCTTCTCGCGGACCTGCTGGTTGTCGACCTTCTGGTCGAACTTGATGATGTAGTTACGACCACCCGAGAACTCGATACCGTTGTTCAGACCGACCGTGAAGAAGCCGACAAGACCAGCGATGATGAGGACGATGGGCAGGAGGTAACCCTTCATGCGAGCCCCGAGGAAGTTGTACGTGGGGTTCACGAGGAGGTTCTTCGTCATCGCCGTCGTGTAGGTCACGTTGTCGAGCTTGTGGCGCTTGTCCAGAGCTTCGAAGACCATACGGGTGAGGAAGACCGCCGTGATGAAGGAGGAGATAAGACCGATGATCAGGGTCGTAGCGAAGCCACGGATAGGCCCTGCACCGAAGTAGAAGAGGACGACACCGGTGATGATCGTCGTGAGGTTCGAGTCGAAGATAGCGCTGAAGGCATTGCCATAACCGTCGGCGATAGCGCGGGTCATGCCCTTGCCGTTGCGCAGCTCTTCCTTGATACGCTCATTGATAAGCACGTTCGCGTCGACCGCCATACCGAGCGTGAGGACAAGACCGGCGATACCCGAGAGGGTGAGGACGGCGTTGAACGAAGCGAGGATACCGAGCGTGAAGAAGCTGTTGACGATGAGTGCGAGGTTGGCGATCATACCAGGGATGAAGCCGTAAGCCAGGCACATGTAGACCATCAGGAGGACGAGTGCGATAGCGAAGGAGATGATACCAGCCTGGATAGAAGCCTTACCGAGGGTAGGACCGACGACGTTCTCCTGCTCGATGACGACGCTCGTCTCCATCTTACCAGAGTTCAGTACGTTCGCCAGGTCATTGGCTTCTTCGATGGTGAAGTTCCCCGTGATCGAGGAGTTACCACCGGTGATCTCGTTGTTGACGTTAGGCGCAGAGTAGACGACACCGTCGAGGACGATAGCGATAGAGCGGCCGATGCTTTCCTTCGTCAGGCGAGCCCAGATCTGAGCACCTTCCTGATTCATAGACATAGAGACCTGAGGCTCAGCGCTACCGAGGCGGTTGTGGTCGACGTCAGCCTTAGCCGAAGTGACGACGTCACCCGAGAGGTCGGGCTTCATCGAGCGGTTCGTGCGGATAGCGTACAGCTCATAGATATTGGTGAGCTTACGCGTCTTGGGATCCTGGATGGGCTTAGCACCCCAGAGCAGGGTGAGGTCCTCAGGCAGGAGGTGATATTCAGTAGCCAGCGCCAGGAGCGAGTCGATCTTGTTGCGATCGCGGTCCTGAGCGAGACCGACGGTAGCACCGCCACGGCCTCCGAGCTGGAGATACTTAGCGAGGGTATCAATAGAAGCGAGCTGCGAAGGAGCTGCGGCAGGAGCAGGAGCTACGAGAGCAGCGCTGTCATGAGCCGTGCTGTCATTGGCGGCTACTGAGTCAGCAGCTACGGGGATGGGGCGAGCAGCTGGAGCACCGAGAGCAAGCAGACGATCGCTGAGGCCAGCCAGATCGTTAGCTACTTCATCAAAGGTATAGGTGCGCCAGAACTGGAGGTTAGCACTACGCTGCAAAAGTTCGCGTACACGCTCAGGATCCTTGACACCAGGGAGCTCGACGAGGATACGGCCCTGACCTTCGAGACGCTGGAGGTTAGGAGCGACGACACCGAAGCGGTCGATACGCGTACTCAGGACATTGAATGAGGCTTCGACAGCGCTGTTGTACTTCTCCTTCAGGAGCTCGATGACCTTATCCTCCGTGGTAGAGGGGTTGATCTGGTCACGCAGGTCTCCCGAGCCGAAGACGACCGCAAGGTTTACCCCTGGGGAGAGCTTCTTGTACTCGGCTACGAACTGATCGATGTAGTTGCCCTGTGAAGTGCTCTTCGAAGCAGCCTGGATGGCCTTCTGGAAATTGGGGTCATCGGTGTTGCCTGCGAGACTCTTGACGAGGTCACCAGCATTAAGCTTGAGGATAACGTTCATCCCGCCCTTGAGGTCGAGCCCCAGGCCGATCTGTTGCTTGCGAGCTTCCTTGAGGGTGTATCCGAGGAACACCTTCTCGTTAGCCATGGAGTCGAGATAAGCCTTCCCTGCGACTTCGCCCATCTTCTCCGCCTTACCATCGTAGTGGTTAGTAATGAGGGAGAAGGACAGGTAAAACGCACAGATCAAAGCCAAGCTCACTGTGACGAAAGTCACAAATCCTTTGTTTTGCATCGTGTTGTATTACTTAATTGATTGTATCTTATTTCCTTTGTTACAGGGTACAATATGCCCACAAAAATAGCCGATTTTTCCGTAATATCAGCTTCATAGCGCCTCTGCGTTGCATTTCCCAAGCAGAAGGACGACCCATCCCTCACACATATATTATGTGCTCCCCCTTGCGATGAAGATGAGCATCCTCCTCACAAACGAGGGAGCGGACAACAAAAATTGAACACTATCCTACTGATTACAAGCAGGAAACGAACTGAAATCCACTCATCTCACCAGGCCTTACAAGCTACTATCTACTGATGATAGCGAAAGACGTCAGGTTGCTCTCTGCGGCAAATACACGTCACCCGCTTTTACACCACGTAAGGAATGAGCTCTTCCCATAGGTGGAACAATAATTTTCCTCGTGCTGGAAAGTAATCATTCCAACTCGAGGAAAAGGCATAGTATCATAAGTGGCATCCTCTACTCAAAGGAGAGCGAACGAAAAAACTCATCTGGTGAGTGGCACCGGCTCCTTCAGGCAGCTCTTATCACTCACAAGGGTAGTCAACTCCCTTATGCCTCTTGGGCTGACTGACCAAGCTGACGCAGAATAGGCAGGCACTTGAGCGGAGGGAAGGAATGGAAATGCAAGCGATAATAATCCAAAAGGTAGTCTAAAATAACCCCACGCTGCGTCCGACTATAGGCAAAGTGCGCCATCGTCGCATAAGTCATCCTCAAGAAAACAGGCAGGTGGAGCGTCTCCTCAGGAGTAAGGCAATAGGCAGTACGATGCGGCTGATAACATTGCTCTTGGAGGCTGAAATAGAGCCCCCTACCCCAGCTTGACTCCTCGGGAGGCTCAGGAGCAATACCGAAATAAGGCAGAAGCTGCAGTAAGAAGCAGAGGTGGAAGTTTGCCGTCCCCCGCTCAAGTCCTTCCCACAAGAGCAGGGAGGAAGCGATATAGTCGTAGAGCTCACTATCCGCCGTCTGCGTGGCAGCAAGGACGCGATAGAGAAACTCACTCAAGAAGATGGCCTGCGCCCCCTTCGCTGCATCCATATGTACCGAATGCCGTGGATGCAAACTATGCACCTCTTGGACACGCGCCAAATCGCGCTGTGCCCGTAGAGAGAGCGTCAGTTCGACTTCAGCTAAAGGACGCAGATGCTCACGAATGGCGTTCTTCCTGCTCGAAGATTCGGGGACAAGTGTCCCGATATAGCCGACTTCACGGCTATAAAGATGCACGATACTATAGCGGTCATTGTAGCGCGTGCGATGTAGCACAAGAGCTGCAGTCGTCGTATATTCCATCAGCAACCAGCCTGAAGGGTGTACCAAGAAACGAAGAAGACGAGCCCATAGACACCGTCCGCGCAGAGCGGATGCGTGCTATAGGCTCGTCTCCGTGTCAAGTATTCAGAGTCTCAGAGAGGCGACTTAGTCGACCTGAATAACGAGAATCTTTGAGTTACTCCAGAAGGCCTGAGCATTCTTGATGTAAAGGACGAGCTGCTTATCCGATCCAGGGACCAGCTCGTAGGACGAAGCAGGATGCACCGTCAGAAGGCGAGCCTTACGACTAAAGAGTGGAATCTGCGAGAGCTCACGAAGGTCGGTCTTCGTGAAGTAGCCCATATTCGCATTCTCCGTGACGACACGCCCACTCTTGATGAGGTTCATCTCCTTGAGGTCAGAGCTGGTACCGATGCAGTAGCGTACGGTGTTCATCTCCTTATCCTGTGCGGCTAAGGCTTCGGCCTGCTGTGCCGTAGCGACATTCAGGCGATCGACATCCCCATTACGCTGAGTGAGCATCGAGTCGAGCACACCGATGGCCAGGTTCTTACGCTCCAGCTCCTGGGAGAGAGCTAAGACGCGCTGCTTTTGGTTCTCGAGTTCCTTGCGGAGAGCTGCGATCGTACCGTGCAGACGCTTATTATCCTTGCCACTGGCCTCAAGCTTTTGAGTCAGCATATCGAGTGCTTCACTGCTGGCACGGAGCTTATCGTTGATCAGGAGCATATTGTCCTTGATGCGATCACGCTCGGAGCGCTGAATCTCTCCATTGCGGGGATTGACGTTGATCATCCCTTCGACCGAGGAGATTTCCTGGAAATTGTTCAGGACACTGGCCACCAGGGAGTCAGTCTCGTGAAGCTCAGCTTCATAGTTCTGATTGATGAGGGCAAGCGAATCATACTGTTCCTTGAGGGTCTGATATTCCCCAGAACCCTTTCCACAGGAAGCAAGTGCAAGCAGCATCGCTGCACCCAAGACAAGTCTTTTCTTCATACGTTATCGATTTACTTATTCCACTTTTTTGATCTCTTCATCTTACGTCGCTCGTCTTCATCCGAGGAGCTATCGATGAGGTCTGTTGTATCGTGTTCTCTATTACTTTTTGTACTCTTACCGACGATGAGGACGAACTCCCCACGTGGCTCGTGAGCGGTGAAATGTGCTATAACTTCCGTGAGACTACCTCGCACAACCTCTTCATAGAGCTTGGAGATTTCGCGGACTGCAGCAACGGGCGTGTCTGCTCCCAGATACTCAGCGAGCTGCTCGAGCGTCTTGACAATGCGGTGCGGTGACTCATATAAGATCGTTGTATAGTCGGAAGCAGCGATCGCCTGGAGCTTGGTCTGTCGTCCTTTCTTCACGGGGAGGAAGCCCTCAAACACAAAGCGATCGGAGGGCAAGCCCGATACGACCAAGGCAGGGACAAAGGCCGTAGCTCCAGGGAGGCATTCGACTTCAATTCCCCGCTCAATACAAGCACGCACCAAGAGGTAGCCAGGATCGGAGATTGCTGGTGTGCCCGCATCGGTAATAAGTGCAACTTCTCCCTCCACCTCGATGCGCTCGCAGAGGCGCTCAAGGGCTTGGTGCTCGTTATACTTATGGTAGCTCTGCATCGGGCACTTGATATCGTAGTGCTGCAGAAGTAGCCCTGAGGTACGCGTATCCTCAGCCAAGATGAGACGTACACGCCTCAAGACGTTGAGAGCACGCAGGGTAATATCCTCGAGGTTGCCCACGGGAGTAGGAACAAGTATGAGCTTAGGCATCTCCGACTACTTCTGTTTCTTCTTACTGATAAGCTGGGTGAAGACTTCTGTCCAGCGCTGCATCACCGCTTCTTGAGAGAAGAGGCGCGAGCGGTCTTTGGCCTTTCTTCCCATCTCCTTCCTCAGTTTATCATCTGCAATGAGGCGAATGAGACCTTCGGCCAGCTTCTTATAGTCTTGCTTCTCCTCAATGAGTATACCCGTCTCTCCATCAAGGATCAAGTCTCGAGGCCCGCATTCACAGGCATAGGAGACTATAGGTAAACCACACGCCATCGCCTCTAATAGGAACATCGGCATCCCCTCGTGGCGCGAACTCAGAGCACAGATCGAGGCATCCATATACTCCCGCTCCATATCACGCGACTCGTAGCGGATGACCGTATCTCGCAGATCCAAGGAGTCAATACAAGGATCAAGTAGATCGAGTCCTTGCCCACAGATCTTCAGCTTCCACTCGGGATGGACGCGGTGAACAATCGCCCAAGCGTGGAGCAAATTCTCAAAGTTCTTCTGCTCCCCATAGCGTCCGACAGCGATGACTTTAGGGACATCAAGCGTAGCTACTTCTTGTGGCTCGAACGTATTCCCATTAGGTACATTGATCGTCCCCTTCACCGACCAGTTAGGAACGTCCTCTTGCGTCAAAACGACAAACTGATCAAAGCGACGAATAAAGCGAAGGTCAAGCCAGTTATGTAGCTTTCCCAATAGGCCTTTGCGCGAGAAGAGCCACGTATAGCGTGCACCGTGGGCTTCTAAGACCTTCACGCTCCCGTCCTTTATGAAGGGTAGGAAGTACACCTCCTTGCCGTACATCGACACCACTATATCAGGAGCTATTTCCTTCAGAGTCTGGCTGAGTAGCCTGTAGTGGTGCACAAGGAAGCGGGAAAGCCTCTTGGTCTTTTCCCAGAAACCTAACTGGTCAGCACCCATATAGCCAATAGCAAAGTCAATCATCTTCACCCGAGAATCGATAGGATAGTACGGGGGATAGCCTATCTGATCAGCCGTCAAGATGAAGACTTCGTGCCCGTGATCCACCCAATAATTGACCTTATTAGCGAGCACACGAGTCTGCCCACCAGGGAACCAAGTATTATTAAGTAGGTAGACGATCTTCATCGGGGGGAGGAGCTAAGAGTACTAAAGAGTTCCAGCCATTGAGGCATAATCACTTCAAGATCATAGCGATGCGAAGCTACTTCGGCAGCCTTAGCCATACGTGTGCGGAGGGCTTCATCACGCATCAAGGTAGATAAGCGTTCGGCAAAGGTCGCCTCATCGTAGAGAGGCACTAAGAATCCATCTTCACCATCGGTGATAATATCTCGAGGTCCACTGGAGCAGGCATAAGATACTGCTGGAAGACCTACTGACTGTGCCTCAAGAAGCACCATCGGAAGCCCTTCAAAGTGGGAGGTCATCAAGTAAATAGAGGAAGACGCATAGGCGGTCTCCATATCGCTCACAGCACCTTCGAAGGTCACTTGCGATGCGACTCCTAACTTTACGGCCTGCTGCTTCAGCCCGTCGAGCATCCAGCCATCCCCATAAACATGGAGCGTCCAGTCGGGGAAATCTGATGCTACGCGTGACCAGATGCGCAGTAGATCGGAGTAGTTCTTGACATACTCCATACGCCCTGCTGTCATCACTCGGTGCGCAGACATATCAGCTCGCTTCTGCGAAGAGAAGGATAGAGGGTTCGGGATAACACTTAGGTTCGTGAAACCCTTCCATAATGGTTGCTCTTCACGGGTCAAAATAACAAAATGGTCATAGCGAGCTGCGACACGCTCTTGCTGTGCGACACGCAGACGACCAAATATACGCCGCAGTTTTTGCCCTGCTGGGTACATACGTACAGGTGCAAACTTTGATGTATGTAGCTCGAGCACCTTACGACTTCCATCCTTCAAGTCTGGAAGGAAGCTCACTTCGTGACGCCAGACCGACACGGTGACGTCCGCACGGAGTTGCTTCAGAGCTTCTTCTAAGCGTGCTTTATGTAGCGAGCGTAGTCGCCACGTCTTCCAGTAGCGCTTCCACGTAGGGAGCTCATCATACTGGTCGTAGTTGAGGCCTAAGTCAATGCGCTCAACGCGCTCATCTATAGGGAAGAAGTCAGGGCGTCCAGCTTGGTCGGTCGTGATGATGCACACTTCGTAGCCGTGAGCAACGAGATAGTTCACCTTGTTGGTGATGACACGCTCGATGCCCCCTGACTTAAACATCCCAGAGATACAGTAGACGATCTTCATTGGCTTATGCTTTTGATACGTTGATACACAAAGTTAACTCTTTCCCCATACTACCCCAATGGGCACTACTTATTCATCCGCTTGATGAGGCTGTAGGCTTTGTAGAGCCCCAGTTCACCGGCGCGACTCAAATCCTTCGTCCCTTCCTTTACCTTTCCTTCGGAGTAGAAGAGCAATCCCCTATTGAAAAAGCTCTCAGCAAAGAGTGGATTCAAGCTAATTGCCTTAGTATAATCCTCCTTAGCACGTGCTACATCTCCACTCTTTACATAGAGGTTCGCACGATTATAATAAGCAAAAGCAAAAGTCGGTGCTTGGGCAATGACCTGATCCAAGTCCGATAAGGGAGAGTATTCTATGACGCGCCCTACTGGACGAGGAAGGGCTGGCTCCGGAATCGATGCACTCTTCCCCCCGATAGCAGCGGCTCGTACTTGAGGTGTAGAAGGTACGGGGGAGGAGGCCGATTCTGCAGGATGCGCACGCTCAGCTTCACTACGACGGAGTGAAGCCACAGAGCGGGCAAAATAAGCCAAGGTAAAGGAAGAATCACGCTCAATGACTTCGGTGAAGGTCGCGATCGCTGCGCTAAGGTCTTGCAGGAGCATATAGTCCACCCCCTTCTGGAAGGTCTGCAGGAGCGAAGGCGTAGCTCGACTCGTCAGCTGCGTTAGATGGTGCTGCACCTGCTCCAGTTCAGCCTGACTAAGACTACTACCTTGCTCGCGTAGCACGAGACGCAGCGCCTTCTTATCCTGCTGAAGATATCGCGTATTAAGTGCATCCAAGAGGGGGGCGAAGTAGACCTGCCCTTGATTACCATCCTTATCGATCTCGGTGAAGTACGAGAGGAGAAGGTCTCGTCGTGGAGTCATCTGCGCTTCCTGATCTTGTATGCGCCCACGTATTTGACTGGTATATCGGGGCTTGTCCTTGACTGGCTCAGGAGCAGTCTCGACAAGCATATTGTACTTCTCGATGGCTTCATCCTCACGACTGCGTGTCTCCTTCCCCACCTTATTAGGGGTACGCGAGGCGGAAGCAGCACGATTGCGATAGCTCTTACTGTGCTGGAGGTCGAAGAGGTGCAACTCATCGCGCGTCGCGGCCTTGATGTCGCCCAACTTCCGATACACTTCGGAGCGGGCGATGAAGCCCTCAGCGAAGATGGGATAGCGCTTAAGCACCTTGTTCAGATCCTCTAAAGCGGAGCGTAGCTGCCCTAAGCGCAGAGCAAGAAGTGCACGATTGTAGCGCGCGATGTAGTGCTCAGGCTCCAGCTGTAGTAGCTTGTCCCAGTCTTCTATGGCCAAACTATACTCACCTACTTGGGTACGGAGCAATGCACGGTTATTGAGAGCAGCACGGTCATTCGGCTCGAGACGCAGCCCTTCGGTGTAGTCGCTCATCGCCCCTCTCAGATCATTGAGATGGTAGCGCATTATGGCCCTATTGATATAGAGGTTTGCATCACCAGCATCCTGCGCCAAGACCTGATCCAGCGAACGGATACTCGTCCGATAGTCCTTCTTCTCCGCTGCTATCTGAGCACGCAGGAGGTGAGCTGGGATGTAGGTCGAGTCCTTTGCGAGTAGCTCATCTACCTGACGAGAAGCACGGATGGTATCCTTACGCTCCAGCGCCGACTGCGCCAAGATACGGAAGGCATCCTTATTCTTCGGGTCGATAGTGACAAGTCGATGTGCTGCGCTATCAGCCTCGACATACTTCTTATCCTGGAGTAAGGCGATGGCCAGATTGTATTGTAGTCCTACATCTCTCGGGGAAAGCTCGAGCCCACGGCGGAAGTCTTCGATAGATGCGGGGTATTCCTTCTGCGAGAAGCGAGCTATACCACGCAGGAGGTAGGCTCGGGGATAAATAGGATTACGCTCGAGAGCGAGCGAAGCATCCGACTCAGCCCCAGCGTAGTCATCGAGATTGATCTTCGCTACGGCACGATAGAAGTAGGGCTCTGCCATCCACGGACGTAGTCCGATGATCTGGTTGAAATACCCCATCGAGACGATGTAGTCGTTGAAGTAAATCGCATTGCGCCCAATAGCAAGAGCCTGCTCCACGTCAATCTGCGCCCTAAGAACAGAGGCAGAGAGGAGGAGCGTCAGCGTCGCAAGTGTGAACTTCTTCATAGCGCGTCTATCTCGTAGCGTAAGAAATAAGGGTGAGCCTCAAAGGCCCAATTTCGAATAGCTACTTACGCTTCTGGGGAGCTGTGACAACACGGTAGTGCGCCGACACCTTTCCCTTCTGCATATTAGCGAGCTTACCCTTGATAAGTTGCTTGCGGATGGTGGCAATTTTATCGATAAAGAGCACCCCTTCGATATGGTCGTACTCGTGCTGGATCACGCGTGCGGCAAAGCCTGAATAGGTCTCGCGATGGGGCTGGAAGTCAGCATCGAGATATTCGATCGTGATCGTCGCAGGGCGGGTCACCTTCTCGTTGATGCCAGGGATACTCAGGCAACCCTCGTTCTCCGAAAGGGTATCCTCGCTACTCTCTACGATACGCGCATTGATGAAGGTCTGCTTGAGTCCCTTACATTCGGGGAAGCTCTCAGCCATTGGGTCAGCATCGATAACGAAGAGGCGGATAGCACGACCAATCTGCGGAGCAGCCAGCCCGATACCATCGGAGAAGTACATTGTCTCCCACATATCTTCGATGAGGGTGTCGAGACCTTCGTAATCTGGGGTAATATCTTGCCCCATCTCACGCAGGACGGGATGACCGTATATATATATAGGTAGCTTCATTGGATAAGGGTAAAATTATTAGGTGAGACTATTTGAATGGGAGCTGGATGGTACCGAGACCATCGCGACGCTCCAGGTAGCTCTGCAGGATGATGACGGCACTGACTTCATCGACGAGCCCTTTATCTTGCTCCCGACGCTTCTTGCCTATCCCCGCTTCACGTATAGCACGCTGCGCTAAGGTTGACGTGAAGCGTTCGTCTTGGTAGTCGATGGGGAGGGAAGGAAGTGCTTTGCGGAGCTTCTCCACAAAGGG